>Ga0182030_10021975_pt1 | contig 11905 bp, 8 predicted proteins | sample 812S3MmetaG_FD_121299 | JGI IMG/M metagenome (GOLD analysis project Ga0182030, IMG submission 121299) | Permafrost microbial communities from Stordalen Mire, Sweden - 812S3M metaG (Illumina Assembly) | ecosystem: Environmental > Terrestrial > Soil > Wetlands > Permafrost | place: Sweden... | reverse complement strand
TGGGTGTAAAGCATTTTCCGGGCAGGCCGGAGCCGGCCATGAAACGATTTAGCTCTGCGGCGCACTATAAATGGGCGCAGGTTCCCGTGTATGTATGCGCATGCTTGCTTCATTACGAGCGTACCCTGTCTTGTTCATAATCCTTTAATAAATGCTTCACGGTTGGCAAACGCTGTGATATGTTACAGGGAAGTTGCTGAGCATCCCCAAAACTCGAACCTGGCCAAGGAAAGTTCAAATACAGGGCCTATTGAAGCAATTTTCTACTATTCGAGCGTTTTAGAAGCTGCAGAAGAAATCTATGAACCCCTGTTTAAGGGGAAATGAGAGCCTCACCCAAGTGAGGATGGCGAAGCCTCGCCCGAACGAAGCGGGAAGGATTGAATCGCAAGCAAGCGCCTGCATTCTCATTAATGGTGTTGGAACTCCGCTAGATTTTGGATCATCCGGTCAAGCAAAGGCAATACCGAAAACGCAGCGAACGGATGCAATGCCAACCAGTTTTGAAGGGCCGGCTGTGGCAACACCCTGGCGCCAAGCTCCACACTTCGCGCGAAGACGCTCAGCTTGAAGTCCTTAAAAGGGAACGCAAACATGCATTGGATGGCTTTTACGGCGAACGCCGGCAAACCGCGAACCCGCACCCTGGAGGGCCTCCACGATGCCTAAGCCATCGAGCCAGAATCCGACCGCCGCCATGGGCGACGCAAACGCCTCCGGGTCGAACAGCGCCAAGGCGCGCGGCGCCGGTGAGCGGATTCTGGCCACAGCCACCGAACTTTTCGCCCGCTTCGGCTATAACGGCGTGAGCACGCGCGACGTGGCCTCAGCGGCGCATGTGAATGAAGTGACCGTCTACCGGCACTTTCCCCGCAAGCATGACCTGTACCTGGCGGTTCTTGAGTCGGAACTGCAGCAACTCCGCTTTCGTGGCGATCTGCTGGCCCGCATTGCCGAAGCTGCCGATGGGCGAGCCGCACTGAGCTGCGCTTTTGACCTGCTGACAAAAACATTGATGCATCGGCCGGAGATTTTACGCCTTCTTCAATATAGTGCTCTGGAATTGAATGAGACGTTTGACCCGCTGGTGCGCAAGCACCTAGGCGAACTGATCGAGGTGGTGGCCCGATATCTCGAACCATGGATTAAAAATGGACAATTACGAGCCGGCAACGCCAAGACTGTCATCCTCACCCTGGTCGGCATCGTCATTAGTCACAACTCCCTGCAGCGCGTCTTTCTGGGCAAGGAACTGGGACCCGAGCGTATGTTTGAAGCCTACGTAAGCTTTGCCTTCGTCGATCCGGCAGAGCGGGACCAGCCGCAGGCGCGCAAGCAGCAGCCCGAGGGAGTGTTTCGGGAACTGAATGCCGGCTGACTTTTTGGCCGGTTGACCATTGCCGGTTGACCATTGATAGATCGCTAACAGGAACGGGAGCATCGCCCATGAACGCCAGTTCGAGTGGTCCAATCCGGGATCGAGCGCTGGAAGACCTGCTTGGCAGAGACCAGGCGGAGTTCGGCTGCAAACTGGCTGGCGAATTGGTCCGGGGTAAAGTGGTCATGGTGACGGGTGCGGCGGGCTCCATTGGGTATGAACTCTGCCGCCAGATCGCTGCGCTCCGCCCCTCGGCCCTGGTTGGCTTTGATCACGCGGAGACGCCGCTGTTTTATCTGGAACGAGAGCTCGCCAGGGAGTTTCCTGCGCTCCGGTTCTATCCAGAAATCGGCAGTGTTGCCCGTTTCTCTGATTTGGATTGGGCGATGCGGCAGCATTCGCCGGCAATGGTCTATCATGCGGCTGCATACAAGCATGTGCCGCTGATGGAGTGCCAGCCGTTCGCAGCGGTCGAGAACAATGTCTTCGGCACATGGAACGCAGCGAGAGCCTCGGCCCTTCACGGTGTAGAACGCTTCGTTCTCATCTCTTCCGACAAGGCCGTCCGCCCGGCCAGCGTGATGGGCGCCACCAAGCGGGTCGCCGAACTGGTGGTTCGCGCATTGCAGCAAAAGACGGGTACGCGCTTTATCGCGGTTCGCTTCGGAAACGTGCTCGAAAGCAGCGGCAGCGTCGTTCCGATTTTCAAGGCGCAGATTGCTGCAGGCGGCCCGGTAACCGTGACCCATGCGGAGATGAAGCGCTACTTCATGACCACATTGGAGGCGGCCCAGCTGGTGATGGAGTCAGCGATCCTGGGCGACGGCGGAGAGATCTTCGTGCTGGATATGGGAGAGCCGGTGAGCATTCTCGATTTGGCGCGCAAGCTGATTCGGCTCTCTGGCCTGCGTCCCGACGTGGATATCCGCATCGAGTTCACGGGAGTGCGGCCCGGCGAGAAACTGTTCGAGGAGTTGAATCTACAAAACCAGAACTTGATCCCGACAGCACATCCCCGAATCCGCTCCCTGATTGATCGGTTCCCGGTAGAGATGGATTACCTGACCCCTTGCCTGCTCGAGTTACGGCAGGCACTTGAGGTGCGGGACTCGTCTCACCTTATACACCTGCTGCAAACTTTGATTCCCGATTATTGCCCTGGCGGTGAACCTGCAAGCAACGCAATCCCGATCGACCCGGAGCTCGAAGCCCGATTCGATCGAATGAGCGGCAAATCCAACATGGCCTGCATGCGATGAGATAAGTTGGTTCGCTGATCGAACCGGCTCTGTCAAACCGATAAGGATGCGGCCAGAGCGCATTCGTTGGCATGCGACAGTTAAGGCCACTTAGGGAGAACGCAGATGAGTTCAAATATGGACAAGCCCTATTACACGCAATTCGAGAGCCTGAAAAGCATTACCGACTCTACGCCGGTGGCCAAGGCCGGCCTTCGAGTCAGGTTCGACCATCTTGCCACAGCAGCTGAAGTGGTGGGCGACTTTCTGGCCGCGGTGATCGGCCTGGGCAGCGCGTATGAGTTGTATCGCATCCTTGGCCTGGGCAAGGATATCGTCTATACGCGCCCAATCGTCCTCGAAGCTTCACTTGTGTTTGCATTGCTGTTTGTCATCCTGCTCGATCGTGAAGGCGTCTACCGCAAGGGCTCCGGAATGCTGCGCATCAGTGAGACCGAGCGAACCCTGCGCGTCTCCGTGCAAGCCTTCCTGATTCTGTTCCCCGTCGCGATCTTTTCCGCGCACCTGATCTCGCGGTGGGTGCTGCTGTTCGGACTTCTGCTGGTGCCGGCTGCGGTGGTTTTTGAAAAGCAGCTTTTGTTTTCCATTGTGCGCCACCTGCATACGCGAGGACGCGGCGTGCGCAAGGCGATCATCTACGGCGCCGGCTTTACAGGAAAGCGCATCTTCTCTGTCCTGCTGCGATCGAGAAAGCTGGGCATCAAGCCAGTGATCTTTGTGGACGACGATGAAAAGCAGGCAGGCAAGACAATTTTTGCCCTGAGTTATCATCGCGAACAATCTGCCAACGTGGTGCAGGGCCCGATCACCGCGGAGCTGATGAAGAGTTATGGCGCGGAAATGATGGTGGTGGCAGTGCCATCGCTTGAACAGGACAAGCTTTTTGTCATTGCCGCCGAAGCAAAAAGGGCCGGCGTAATGCTGGCGTTCGTGCCAAGCCAGACAATCTACGAAGACGCCTGGGTGAACTATGTCGACATCGATGGCATCATGCTGGCGACGGTAAGTCCGCCGGAGACGATGTATCTATATGACCTGGCAAAGCGCGCTTTGGATCTTGCGGTTGCCGTAACAGCACTTACAATTCTGTCGCCGCTCTTCGCGCTGCTCGCATTGGCTGTCGCGCTTGACTCTCGGGGCCCGATTATCTTCAAGCAGCAGCGCGTGGGCAGGAACGGACGCCTGTTCCAGATTTATAAGTTTAGAACCATGCGCATCGATGCGCCCACCTATCAATTCTCGCCCACCACGGTTGGTGACTGGCGCATTACCCGCGTCGGCAGGTTCCTGAGAAAGGTAAGTCTGGATGAGTTGCCGCAGATATTGAATGTGATCCGAGGAGACATGTCACTGGTTGGGCCGCGACCGGAGATGCCGTTCATTGTGGAAACTTATGGCCCACGCGAGCGGCTGCGGCTTTCGGTGCTGCCGGGCATTACCGGACTCTGGCAGTTGAGCGCGGATCGCGCGTTTCTCATTCATGAGAACCCGCAGTACGACCTTTACTACATTCGTAATCGCGGGTTCTTTATGGATCTTGCGATCCTGCTGCACACCGTTGCCTTCGCCATCAAGGGAGTCTAGTGTCCAGTCTCCGAAGTTCCTGTCGCAAATGATCTGTCACCTGGGCGAAGCGTACTTCAGCGGAGTCGAAAGCCTGCCCTGAGCGAAGTCGAAGGGGACCTGCTTTATAGGAAGAACAGAAAGGCTTTAAAGTAAATGGCAAGAACTTCAGGGACACCGCACTAGCGTGATGAGTGTGAATTTGGTCACAGAAATCGGGATAGGCGAGAAGCAGATTCCTCGCTCACCACCCCCAAACTGAAGAGCGTTTAGGGCCCCGTTCACTCAGAATGACAGTGCCAATTATGGGAATGACACGGCCATGATGGGAAGAATTTCAGATTCAAGAAACTGACAGGCAGGACGAGTTGGCGATGAAACCATTGGACGCCATGACAAATCAAGGCTCGTTTGCCGCACCGGAGCAAAAAGAAACAGCCATGAACGAGATTGCGCTCCCCAGTATCGATAAGACGACACAAACCCAGGCAGCACTGGAGCAGCCAACGCGGATCAACGTGCTTGGCGTCGGCGTCAGTGCCATCGATATGCAGGCGGCCCTCGAGCTTAGTGATGCGTTGATTCAGTCCAGCGGGCGCGGTTATGTGTGCGTGACCGGTGTGCATGGCGTCATGGTTGCGCAACAGGATCCGGGCTTCCGAGAGATTCTGAACGGGTCGTTCCTGACCACTCCGGATGGGATGCCGCTGGTATGGATGGGCCGCGTGAAAGGGCATGGCGAGATGCGCCGCGTTTTTGGCCCTGATTACATGATGGACCTGTGCCATTACGGCGTTGAGCGCGGTTACCGTCATTTCTTGTTTGGGGGCAACGATGGTGTCGCGCAGCAGTTGGCTGCCGAACTGACAAACAAGGTGCCGGGCATCCAGATCGTCGGGACATATACACCTCCATTTCGCACGTTGAATGAGAGCGAAGAGGCGGAGCTGGCCGCTCAGGTGGCCGCGTCCGGGCCCGATGTGTTCTGGGTAGGACTAAGCACGCCCAAGCAGGAGCGGTTCATGGCAGCCTATCTGAACAAACTGAATGTAAAGCTGATGGTGGGAGTTGGCGCAGCTTTCGATATGCACACTGGGCGGATCAAGGATGCTCCGGCCTGGGTAAAGCCGCTGGGCCTGCAGTGGCTGCATCGGCTCATCCAGGACCCGCGGCGGCTGGCATCGCGCTACGGCAAGATCGTGCCGGGGTTCCTATTTCTGGCAGCGGCACAGTTGTTAGGGGTTCGACGCTACAGCTTGACACGCTGACAGGATCGCCAGGTCGCGGCTGCAGTCGGAGTTGTAAACGAGTTAAGTGTAGGTCGATCAGAAGGTAATGTTGTAGACGCCTGGCGCCAGGGAATCGGAAGATTCAGGCTCCGAGAGGCATCATGAGCAGGGTTCTATTCAGACGAGACAAGGAGATAGGATGAGCGACAAGTTGATCTTAGTTACAGGTGCAGGTGGTTTTATCGGCGGCAACCTGGTTGCCTCTCTTCGCGAGAAGGGATTCAGCACGGTTCGGGCCGTGGACGCGAAGCCGCTGGAGCATTGGTATCAGAAGTTCGACGATGTCGAGAATCTCTCCCTCGATCTGAATGACAAGGAAAACTGCGAGGTCGCTTCCGAGGGTGCGGCCGATATTTATAACCTTGCCGCAAACATGGGCGGCATGGGATTCATTGAGAAGAACAAGGCGCTCTGCATGCTGTCAGTCTTGATCAACACGCATATGTTGATGGCTGCGCGCAAATACGGTGTTGAGCGCTTTTTCTATGCCTCTTCGGCATGCGTGTATAACGGCGATCTGCAGCACACGGCCGATGACGGCGATCGATTCAAAGCGCCCGCGCTGAAAGAGGCCGATGCGTATCCAGCGCTGGCCGAGGACGGTTATGGTTGGGAGAAGCTTTTCTCCGAGCGCATGTGCCGCCACTACATGGAGGACTTCGGATTGTATGCGCGCGTGGCGCGTTTTCACAATGTCTACGGACCCTGGGGAACCTGGTTCGGCGGCCGCGAGAAGGCTCCGGCCGCCATCTGCCGCAAGGTCATTGAAGCCAAGCTCAGCGGCAAACACGAGATCGAAATCTGGGGCACCGGTCATCAGACGCGTTCGTTCATGTACATCGATGACTGCGTCAAGGGCGTGTATTCCATCATGAACTCGGAGATACTGGAACCTATCAATCTTGGATCCAGTGAAGCGGTCAGCATCAACCAGTTAGTCGATATCGTTGAAGACATCGCCTGCATCAAGTTGAAGCGCAACTACGACTTTGGCGCACCCAAAGGCGTGAACGGCCGCAACAGCGACAACACGCTCATCCAGAAGTATCTTGGCTGGGAACCGAGTATCTCGCTGCGCGACGGCCTCAAAAAAACCTACGCATGGATTCTTGAGCAGTATCGGTTGCGCGAAAGTGGCGCGGCTGGCGTAGTGCGCGAAGCGGATTTCGTGGCCAAGTAGAGGCTAAGTGGAGAGAGCGCAAGAGGCATGCGGCGGGTCGGGAGAACGTCGATGTCCTCCGTGAGTGATTCTATGCAGGCCGGGGACCGTCGGGGCCGTCAATTCTATCTTCTTGAAGCGTTAACTGGTGCGCACGAAGCAAGAGTCGTGCGGCCCAACATTTCATACTGAGCACCAAATCGGAACGGCCTACCTATGGCTTAGTTGCGCTGCGAATTGTCCGATGCACTTCATGGTAAAATTCTTGGATAGCATCTTTGCCTATTCATAGATCCAACGCAACCCATCCGCATGAGGAGAGTGTAACTTTAATGAGTGTGCCTTCCGATCGTTCAGGCCAAAAGTTTCAAGGGGTGAAACTAACATCTCCCATGCAATCGATGTCGTCGGGAGGCTTCGATTCTCCAGATGAAGAGTCGCTCCGCGACACGCTGCGCATCCTGCGCAAGCGCAGGCTATCGATTCTGGCCTGGGTGGTTGGATCGGTCGCCGCGGCCTTCCTGGTTTGTGCCGTGATTGGCAATCAATACAAGTCCACGGCCACGCTGCTGGTGAACAAGGATACGGGGGGCGGTCTGGATCTGGGCGGCCTTTCGGGCATTGCTTCTGCGATCGGCGGCGGCATGGATGACGTGAAGACCGAGTTGACCACGCATGCCACGGTTCTGCAGAGCGATACCACCGCGCTGCTGGTGATCCAGCAACTCGGGCTGGATAAGATGCCGGACTACAAATACAAGCCCGGTCTCTTTGGATGGAACAATGAGATGAAGGCGGAGCTTGGCGTTCCGCTGGAAAAAGCGACAGCCACGCGCGAGCGCCTCATCAAGATTGTCACCAGTCGGCTGGTAGTTGAACCTAAGTCCGACACGCGGCTGATCACCGTCGAGTATCGCGATTCTGATCCGCAGCGCGCAGCCGATGTGGCGAATGCCTTTGTCGATGTCTATGTGAACGAATATCTGGATAACAATTACAAGGCAACAGCCAAGGCTTCCGACTGGTTGGGCGTCAAGCTGAACGATCTGAAAAGCAAAGTTGCGGACTCCCAGCAAAAGCTCTCCGATTATGAAAGCAAGACAGGGCTCAGCGTTCTGATGCTGGGGATGTCCGGCGATGCGGGCGGCTCGGGGTCGGGTGGAGGCGGAGCTTCGCTCGGCGGAGGCATGCATATTCCGGCTGTCGACAAGTTAGCCGCGCTGAACCAGGAACTTACTGCGGCCGAAGTCGATCGCATCAGCAAAGAGGCGATTTATCGGCTCACCGAAACGCAAAGCCCCGAAGTGGTGACGGGGCTGGCTACGAGCAGCCTTGCTTCCACGCCTGGCTCGACGGCGATTGGCAGCGGAGGTCAAGGGCTTCAGCTCCTGAGCCAACTGCGCCAGCAGGAAGCCGCCCTTTCGATGGAGTACGGCGACGGTCTCACGAAGTATGGCGCGAAGAGCCCGCACCTGGCTGAACTCAAGGGTCAGATGGACGCGCTGAACCAGTCGATACACGAGGAGCTGCAGCGGATCGACGAGCGCGCGAAGAATGACTTCACGCTCGCTCAGCAGACCGAAGACGGAATTCGTCAGTCCTACACAAAGCAGCAGGAAGAGGTCAACAAGCTGAATGACAATACCATTCAGCTTGAGGTTCTGGCCGGTGAAGCTCTCTCCAACCGCGAATTATACGAAGGTCTTTATTCAAAGCTTGAGGCGGCGAAGATTCAAGCGGGCGTCAGCGCAACCAATTTGATCCTTGTGGACGAAGCCCGCGCCACGGCGAAACCGCAGCGGCCCAACTGGCTGCTCTACCCGGTGATCGGACTTGGCATCGGGCTGTTTCTCGGCATCGCATTCGCTTTTGTTCGGGAAAGCCTGGATGACTCGCTGGTGACAACGGAGCAGGTCGAAAAAGTGGGCCTGTTACCTGTGCTCTCCTACATTCCTCTCATCCGGCCCGACGACAAGTTGCGCGGCAAGCAGCCTGGCGAGGAAGCTGGGCCAGACCCGCTTGAGCGCAGTTTGCTGATCACCCGCCCCACGGCTCCGGCTGCGGAAGCCTACCGCGCTCTTCGCACCGCGATCCTGCTCTCTGCGGTGGATGATCCGATCCGCGTGCTGCTGACTACCAGCCCGCTCGGTAGCGACGGCAAGTCGACGATCTCCTACAACCTCGGCATCGCGTTCGCCCAGCATGGCCGGAAAGTTCTGGTGATCGACGCTGACATGCGCAAACCGAGCATGCATACGTTTTTCCGCACGCGCAAGGCTCCGGGACTAAGCGAAGTGCTTACCGGCAGCGTATCGCTTGCCGACGCGTTGTTCCCGCATGTGTCGCTGCCCGGCCTCACCTTCCTGCCTGCGGGCACAACGCCACCCAACCCAGCCGACCTGCTTGGTTCCAAGCGCTTCGATGCCTTGCTCGAAGAGGTGAAGAAGCAATTCGATCTGGTGATTATTGACAGTCCTCCGGTTTTGATGGTGACCGACCCGGTGGTTCTGTCCACCAAGGCAGACGGCACCATCGTTGTTGTCCGCTCGCAGAGGACAACGCGTCCGGTCCTGAAGAGGGTGATCTCAGTTCTCTCGCACAGCCAAGGCCGCAAGCTTGGCTTTGTGGTGAACGGCATGGACACCAAGTCGGTGGAATACTACTACTCGTACGGTTATTACGGTGATAACAAGTACTACGGCGAGGAGGCCTGATATGACACTGCGACTTTTTCCCCATTGCGGATTGATGTTGATGATTGCAGCCGCGGCGATGGCGGTGCATGCGCAATCGTCCGCCAGCCCTTCGAGCCAGCTTGCCCCGAGCTATTCCAATGTTCCTTCCAGATCGAATTCTGGCGATATGAAGCCTGTCGGGATCGGTCCGCTCACCTCTGTTCCTGAGGATTTCTCCAAGCTGAAGATCGCTCCGGGCTTTCTGCTTGACGTGGAAGTGTACGACGAGCCGGATCTCTCCGGCCAGTTGCGCGTTGCCGAAGACGGCACGGTGAGCCTGCCTTTCGTGGGCGCCGTCCATGTGGCGGGAAGCGTAGCCGCGGAAGCGCAACGATCGATTGAGCAGTCGCTCAAGGCTGCCGAACTCCTCAAAAACCCGCAGGTGACGGTGAACGTGGTGCAGTATGAGCCGCTGATGGTGACGGTTCTGGGCGAAGTGAATTCTCCGGGCCGGCTGCAGATTCTCATGCCGCACAGCCTGCTTGATGTTGTCTCTTTTGCAGGCGGCGAAACTCAGCTTGCCGGCAGCGAGATCGACGTGCGCCACGAAGAGAATGGGCAGGTGACTACCACGAACTACCATTACGGGCGCAACAGCAACGGAGAATCCATTTCCGGCGTTATGGTGCACAACGGCGACACCGTGCTGGTGCCACGCGCCGGGGTGGTCTATGTGCTGGGCGCTGTCACACGGCCGGGTGGATACCTCATGCAGGAGGACGGCAAACTGGACGCCGCCCAGGCCCTCGCGCTTGCCTTCGGCACCGTTATCCAGGCCAAGACCAGCGATATCCATATCATCCGCCGCAAGCCAGACGGCAGCTACGTCGAGTTCCCGCTGAACTACCAGAGCATGGTGAACGGCAAGATCACGCCTCCGCAATTGCAGGCGCAGGATATCGTCTACGTGCCAATGAGCCACATCAAGGCAACTCTTACCGACGCAACCGGCATCATCGGGTCCGCGACATCCGCCAGCATCTACGCGGTTAAATAGCCTTCCGTATTCCGAGGTAGCCGGGCATGAGGCGCTTTACATTTTTGCCGTGGGACACGTACTCATGGAAGCGGGCTTTCGCATGGTCCGGCAACTCCGGCCGGGCGATGTTCGTGCTCATGCTGGCAGAGTTCGTGCAGTTGCCGGACGCTCCAGGTGCGATTACAGGCCATCAAAGTGCAATCTCAATCTGGCTCATCCGGGCTCCTCTCACCTTCCTTGCCGCGCTCCTGGTGCTGGTCCAGCCATCTTTCCCCAGGCTCGGCATGCACGATCTTCGCCTTTGGTACCTTGTTTACGCCGGCTATTTTGCGTTGTCGATGGCATGGTCGACTTCGGTGGCCGCGACGGCGGGCAAGGCACTTGAGCTGATCATTGCCATCCTCATCATCCTTCAGGCATCCAAGGGCAAGGATGCGCTGCGACGATTGGAGGGTATCTATCGCCTCACGTTGCTTCTATCCTCTTCATTGGGGCTTATCACCGTTGTCGGCTTCCTCGCCGGCAGCCCATACTTTAGAGAGAAGAAGGTCGGTATATTTTCACAGTACACGGCATTCTCGCCGTTTTACAGCGGCAACGGTCTTGGGATCCTTTCGATCGCGCTTCTGCTGGTGGTCTTCGCGGAGTGGCAAATCGGCGGCCTGAGTCTTGTCAAGGCGCTACCGCAGGGTCTGTTTTCCATGGGTGTGTTCGCAATTTCCTCCAGCAGAACCTCTCTTGGAATTTTGCTTCTCGGCTTGTTCTTCGTCTTGTTTCGGCGATCCAAGGCTATGCTCGTCGGTTTCGCTATCTCGCTTGCGGGCATTGCCTACCTCTTCGGTGGGGCCATCTTCAACCGGCTCCGCGAAAATCAGAGCCAGGGTAACCTTGACAACCTGACGGGACGAACGGTGATGTGGGTCGCTGCCTTCAAGGATTGGCAAAAGCATCCATGGCTCGGCTACGGCGGTGGCGTCGGTGGTAAGTATGTTCTGGCGCACATTGGCAACTCGGCGCTTGAAGTGCTGAGCAATCTGCATAACGGCTTCCTTGAGTGCCTCACGGGATTGGGAGTTTTCGGTTTCATCCTTGCTGTTTCAATCTTCATCATCTGCACCTTCCGGGTTCTGCGCATGTGGAAGCGCTACCCCGCTTATGCCGGTCTGTATATCTGGATTATTAGCATCTGGATCGACTCCATGATGGGCATGGGGGCGCTGGCCTGGATGGACTACCGGGTGGTGATCTATCTCCTCCTCATCGCGCAAACCGATGTCTTGCGCAGGCAAGGTTGGTTCATCCAACAGCAGGTGCAGCATCGGCTCATGGAAGATACGGAGTCAGAGATGGTTTACGTCTAGGTCATGCCGTTCCGAAGCATGCGACCTAGGCTCGTGACGATTGCGCTTTGTGCCTGCGCGACCGGCGATGGGCTCAGCAGATGCTGCGGCATTGGAACAGCGATCGGGCAACTCCGCAGCCCCTCTCGCAGCGTTGAAAGACCTAGAACGAACGCTGAGCGGCATTGAAGTCTCAAGAGGGG
>Ga0182030_10021970_pt1 | contig 11905 bp, 10 predicted proteins | sample 812S3MmetaG_FD_121299 | JGI IMG/M metagenome (GOLD analysis project Ga0182030, IMG submission 121299) | Permafrost microbial communities from Stordalen Mire, Sweden - 812S3M metaG (Illumina Assembly) | ecosystem: Environmental > Terrestrial > Soil > Wetlands > Permafrost | place: Sweden... | reverse complement strand
ATGGGCTTGTTGGCGGCGATGCTGGCGGTGACGGGCATCTTCGGTATGGCGGCCTACAGCGTGAGCCGGCGGAAGAAGGAATTGGGCATCCGCGTGGCATTGGGCGCGCGCCGGACGCAAGTGATGAGCGCGGCGGTAGGGCGGCCAATGGTGCTGCTCGGCGTGGGATCGGCGGTGGGTCTGCTGGCGGGCGCCTTCGCCACCCGGTTGCTGGGGCAGATTGTGTATCAGGCGAATCCGCGGGATCCCGTGGTGGTAGGCGGCGCGGTGCTGACGATGGCGCTGCTGGGCGTGGCAGCTTCCGCGATTCCAGCGTGGCGAGCGCTGGCCGTCTGTCCATCCAGGCTCATGCGGGAAGAGTGAGACTCGACGGTGGACGTGGCGCAGGCACTCCTGTCTGCAGGCCGAGACGCCGAACTCCTGATGTCGTGGAAAATGGATGAGCCAACATCGCGTCACAGAAAAACATTATTGGCCGCCGATGAACGCAGATGAACGCCGATAGGGAGAGTTGCTGCTCTTGATCGGCGTTTATCTGCGTTCATCGGCGGCTAAACTTTCTTCTTTCCGCGAAGCCGGGGCTCAGCCTAATTTCCATGGCGCATCGAAATTGCGGCGCGACCTCGGGAGTTCGGAGACTAAGCTGGCTCAAGCCATTTTCCTCGCCAATGCGGGCGACTTCAAGAGTTCGGAGTCTCGAAGTATCGGTTGTCGTCGTGTGGCAGCCAATCTGGCTACATGCGGGCTCTTCGACGCTCGTCTACTGCCAGACATCGCGAAGCCCGAGAATTTCGTGGCGTATCGAAAACGGCGGCCTGAAAGGCCGCCTGCAGGCAAGATTGCCTGCCACACAAAATGCAGCTGACGTGGTGTCTGGCGATCTACGACCGATGGTAGTACGCCCTCCTAATTGCTAGCCTGAATTACTTCCACGAAGAGGTCTATGTCCAAGGTTTCATCATCTCTAGCCGCGCTTTTTGTCGCCACTGCTACGCTATTCGCGCAAACGCCCGATACTGCCACCATCCACGGCCGCGTGGTCGATCAAAGTCACGCCGGAGTGGCCGGTGTAGCGCTCACCGCCACCAATACGCAGAGTGGCTTGAAACGCACCGCCCAGAGCGACTCCGCGGGCGATTTTTCGCTCGCGGGACTTCCCATCGCCGGCTCTTATACCGTCACAGCCACCAAATCGGGGTTCGCCGATGCCACATTAGATAAGGTGACGCTCACTGGCGATACCTCCGCCGACCTGAAACTGCAACTCAACGTCGCGGGAGGCCAGAGCCAGATCACCGTCACGGGCGTGGCCGGCGAAGTCCGCGCCGACCAGCCGCAGTTGGGCGCGGTGCTCGACGTGGCGCAGATGGACGCTACCCCGCTGCTGGGCAACAAGATCACCAATCTGCCGATGTTGGAAGCCGCCAATCGCCCAGCCATCAGCCAGGGCGACGTGTTCATGGACCAGACACTGTTTACCACCAACGGAGCCGGCCGGCGTCAGGCCTGGTTTGAGGTGGACGGCGCCAACGCCATCGATGCCTGGGGACGTCAGACCCTGATCCCCACCCTGCAGCGCCAGGCCGTTCAGGAGATGGACGTGTTGACCAATGCGTTCTCCGCCGAATACGGCGGCAGCACCGGCAGCGTGATCAACATCATCAGTAGGAGCGGCGGAAGCCAGCTACATGGCGAAGTAAGCGAAACGTGGCGTCCGTCGGATACCGCGGCTGCGCTCTCAGGATTCTCGCAAGTTTCCTCCAATGCCGCCGGCAACACGCTCTTGAGCGATACTCTCGGGCAATCCGATGTGGACCTCGGCGGCCCGCTCGGCAAGAGCGGCGCTACGCACTTCTTCGTGGCCGGTGAGTTCAGCCGCGAAGATAAGTCCTCCCCGATCATTTCGCCCATCGCACCGGGGGTCTATGTGGGCCATTATCACGGCTGGTTGGGATTCTTCCGCTTCGATCATCGAATCAACGACAAGAACAACTTATTCTTCCGCGGCGATATCGACGCGTATTACGATACCAATCCCAACGGCATCGTAGGTGGCAACAGCCTGCCCACCGTGGCCCGGGTATTTCATAAGCGCTCGTACGCGCCGGAGATCGGCGAAACCGCGGTGCTCTCTCCGCGATTCATCAACAACGTCCGCATACAGTTTCAATTGGCCGATCCCATCACGCAATTCAGTCCGGTGATCTACGGCACGCAATACTCGGTGCCCATCTCCACGGGCGGAACCTTCACCTCGGGTACTTCGCAATCCGCCCTGCTGATCAATCGCCAGTACGAAGCTAACGACACCGTATCGGCGATCATCGGCCGTCATCAGCTCCGCTTCGGCACACAAGTGATCGTGGCGCACAATGGCGGCAATAGTAAGGAATTCGGCGGCCCCAGTTACCTGGGTGTGTTGACTTACAATACCTGCACGCAGCCGTTGTCGGCGTGCGAGAGCTCCACTTATCTGGGTAACATTGCGAACGTGAAGACTTACTCGCAAAGCTACGGCAACGCGGCTTACACCGTTACGGACACGCTGTTTTCAGGCTTCGTGCAGGACGACATTCAGGTCCGCCGAGGCCTTACCGTGAATCTGGGACTGCGGTATGAACTGCAGAGCTTCACCGACTCTCGCAAGAACTTCGCCCCTCGCACGGGCTTCGCCTACAACGTGGGCAATGACGGCAAGACCGTCATCCGCGGCGGCTTCGGCATCTATTATTCGCAAGTGGTGGACAACAACCAGGCGAATTATTCGCTCACCGGTCCTACCGGCGTCTTCACATTCACCGCTTCCCCCGGCCAGGTCGGATTCCCGGCCAGCGTGGCGGCCGTGCCACTGCCCGTCTTCCCCACCGGCGGAGTAGTTCCGTTGCGTAGTCTCTACGTCCGCCCCGGCAATAGCTCATACCTCAATCAGTTCTTCCCGACCAGCGCGCTAGTTGGATACCAGAGCGGGCTGTGGAGCCCGTACTCGGAACAGTGGAGCATCGGCGTGCAGCGCCGTCTGGCGGGAAGCTGGGTGTTGGACGCCGACTACGTGGGCTCGCACACGCTGAAGATCAATCGCCCGTTGGATGTCGATCCGCCCGCGTCGTTCGTGCGCACCGCGGCCGGACAGACGCGCACTCCGCAGGCCGCCAACTGCACGCGCCCGTATTGGATCTGGTGGTACGCGCAGAAAGGCGCCGTCTGCAATACGTCGGCCGCAACCAATCCGCAGCCTCCCTATTCGGTGATCCAGAGCGACGTCAACGACGGGTACTCTTACTACGATGCGCTCGATGTAAACCTGCGCAAAACGTTCAGCCGCAAACTCTCCATGCTGGTGAGCTACACCTACTCGCATGCCATCGACAATGTCGACCCCGATATTCCCAGCCAGAATCCGAACGATCCGAACATTACCGGTAAGATTGAAAACGCCAATGCCATCTTCGACCAGCGCCATCGCTTCGTGCTGAGCGGCTTGTACGTGCTGCCCCTAAAGATCCACTTCAGCGGAGTTGCCACCTTGGGCTCGGGATTGCCTTACAACTTCACGACGGGCACCACGAATAGCGGCGACACGGGCGCTACTACCGACCGGCCCGTGATCAACGGCGTGGTGGTGGGGCGGAATGCCGGCCACGGCAGGCCGATCTACGATATCGCGCCGGCCCTCGAGCGGGCTTTCGGCACAGAGCGCGTGCATGTGGATCTGCGGGCAGAGGCCTTCAACGTGTTCAACCATGCCAACTTCGTGAACTACAGCGGGACTTATGGAAACGGCGCTACCGCCGGCGCCGGGTTCGGAGCTCCGCTGGTGGGAATCACCGCGCAGTTACCGGCGCGGTCGTTGCAATTCTCGGTGAAGCTGGGATTCTAGGTGGGATATGCTTCAGCTTGTCCAGGCGAGCGGAGTCGCCCGCGCAGCGAGTCTAGTGAGCCTCCGTGCAGCGGTTTGCATCCTTCATGATCGACGTTGTCGAAAAATGAAAACGTAGCTGGCCATAGAACGATACCGGATTGCCATCCTGAAGTTCAGGCCGAAAGGTCCAGTCGGCGGCTGCCCGTACCCCGGCCGCCATTACCAGGACTGGACCACTCACCACGTGAGCACACGAAACCTGACCCTGTTCGTTCACTAGAATGTCTACCAAGACATACCCATTCACCCTTACCCCTTTCCCGAGTGTCGGAAGTTGAGGAGCAACGCAGCTCCTCGATCGCTTGATCAGGTCTTCTGTATTCAGCCAAACCGTCCTCCCGCGTGCGTCCAATAGGACTGATCCCTGATATGGGCAGAGGTTGGCGGTCGGTGAGGTAAACAGCAAGATAACTTCTAAGACCGAGGCCCAAATCCAGCTCATACATTGGTGGACACCGATTAAGCCCGGAAGTTCCATTCAGTCGGGACGATCCCTACACCCGCCCCATCGCCCGCTCGAACCCTGCCAGCGACCGCACCAGATCGTCCTTCGAGATTGTCAGCGAGAGCCGCATATACCCGCGCCGTCCGAATCCTGTGCCCGGCACCGCCAGAATCCCCTCGGCCTGCAGCAGCCGTATGAACGCCACATCGTCAGCCGGCGGCGTCCGCGGAAACACATAAAACGATCCTTGGGGACGCGGAGCGTCGTACCCCATGGCGTTCAGCGCGTCGCACAACAGATCGCGCTTTTCCTGGTATTGCGAGACGTCCACCGTCGCGTCGGGGACCCGCGCCACCACCCTTTGCCAGATCGCTGGAGCATTGATATATCCCAAAATGCGGTTGGCGAACGTGCAGGCATTACGCAACGCCGCCGCCTCCGGTAAGGTCGGGGGGATCGCCAGATACCCGATCCGTTCGCCGGGAATCGCCATGGCTTTCGACCAGCTCCACGCCACCACCGCGCGTCGCAGCAAGCCGAACGTCTCGGGAGGCTTCAGTCCGTCGAACGTAAGAGGACGGTAGGGCTCGTCGCTGATGACCAGCATCGAATCGGGGATGATCCCGTCCAGCCGGCGCAACACACCGGCGCCATAAATCGCGCCCGTCGGATTGTTTGGTGAGTTGAGAATCAGCGCTTTGGTGCGCGGCGTGATGGCCGCCGCAATCGCCTCGATATCCGGCTGAAAGTGCTCGTCGGTATCCACCGTCACCATGCGTCCGCCGTGATTCTCAATGTAGAACCGATACTCCGGAAAATACGGGACCAGGACGATCACTTCGTCGCCCGGGTCGAGCACTGCCTTCAGTACGGTGTTGATCGCGCCGGCGGCGCCGTTGGTCATCAAGATGTCTTCCGCGCCGAATGGCAGGCCCGTGCGGTTCGACAGATTCCGTGCGACCGCCGCGCGCACTTCCGGAAATCCGGCGTTCGGCATGTAGCCGTGAGCGTGCGGCCTCACCTCTGAGACCACCTGCCGTAGCGCATCCAGAACTACAGCGGGTGGTTCCACCTCGGGGTTCCCCAGCGAGAAATCGAAGACGTTCTCGGCGCCTCGCTCCTTGCGAAGCTGGATGCCGATCTCAAACATGCGGCGGATCCAGCTCGACCGCTCCATCTGTCCCGCGATCGAGCGGGAAATCCCGTAGCTGATGGCCGCCAGGCTCGTCATAACGCCACCCCTCGAAATCACGATTGTAGCGCGTATAAGCACCACGTACAAGTGGGGTTTAGATGGTGGCTGCGCAGCGGGCTATAATCAAGCTCACATGAGCGCCCTCGCTGCCCAGCCAGCTAAGTCGAGTGTTCGCTGGATCATCTGTGGCATGCTGTTCCTCGCTACCGTAATCGCCTACGTGGATCGCGGCATTCTCGGCTTCATCGAGCGCGACCTGGAACGTACTATCGGCTTCACCACCGTCGAGTACGGGTACATGACCGGCGCGTTCCAGTTGGCCTACGCGTTCGGGTTCCTGATCGCCGGGAAGCTCACCGACAAGCTGGGTATCCGCAAAGCTTTCGCCATCGCCATCGTGCTGTGGAGCATTGCCGCCATGGGACCGGGATTGGCCAGTTCGGTGCCGACCTTCATCATCGCCATGTTCATCCTGGGGCTAGGGGAGGCGGCCAATTTTCCAGCTTGCATCAAGACCGTGGCAGAGTGGTTTCCCAAGCGGGAACGCGCGCTGGCTACCGGGCTGTTCAATTCCGGAGCGAACATCGGCAACATGGTGGTGCCCGCCATCGTGCCAGTCGCCATCGCCCTTTTCACCTGGCGCGGAGCCTTCGTGGTCGGCGGCTCTCTGGGCTTGGTGTGGCTGGTCTTCTGGATGTGGCTCTACCGTAAGCCCGAAGAGCACCCGTGGGTAGCCCCGCAGGAGTTGGGTCTGATCCAGAGCGATCCGCCCGAAACTGTGATGTCGGTGCCCTGGCTGAAGCTGCTCAACAAGCGCGAGACCTGGGCCTTCGCCTTCGGCAAACTGCTCTGCGATCCGGTCTGGTGGTTCTGGACTTTCTGGCTGCCCGGCTATTTCCAACGGACCTTCCACCTCACTCTCGGAAAGTCGAGCGCGCCCATCATGGTGGTGTACGCTGCCTGCAGCATCGGCAGCATTTACGGCGGCTATATTTCCTCCGCCATGCTCAAACGCGGCAAGAGCCTCAATGCTGCCCGCAAGACTGCGATGCTGGTCTGCGCGATTGCTGTGCTGCCCGTCCTGTACGCACCTTACACGCACAATCTCTGGGTGGTAGTGGGGTTGGTCGGTCTGGCGGGCGCGGCACATCAAGGTTTTTCCGCCAACATCTTCACGCTGACGTCCGACCTGTTTCCCAAGGCGGCCGTCGGCAGCGTGGTGGGAATCGGCGCCATGACCGGCGCCGTCACTGGATTCACGGCCCAGTTAGTCACCGGGCGAATCGTGCGCGTGAGCTACCTGCCATGCTTTATCTACGCCGGGTCGGCATACCTCGTGGCGTTGCTCATCATCCACCTTCTTTCTCCCAAGCTGGAGCCAGCCAAGCTGGACTAAACTGTCGTAATGACTATACGGCCGGCCAGCGACCGATCGCTTCACGTCGTCTTCGGCGACCGGATCACCCCCGAGGCCTACGCTTCGGTAACGCACCTTACGCACCGGCTCGAGGGCGCTCGCGAAGTCCTGAATCTCCACCCGGCGTACACCTCCGTGCTTATCGATTTCGACCCGCGCCGCTACACCCATGAGCGCGTCGAAGCGCTGGTGCGCGCGTGTCTGGCGACTCCCGGCCCTCCCGATCCCGCGCCGCGCACCGTCGAAATTCCGGTGGACTTCGGCGGCCAATGCGGACCCGACCTTGCTGACGTCGCCAGCCACACCGGCCTCTCGCCCGAAGGTGTCATCGAGCGATTCACCGCCGTCGAATACGAGGTCTACTTCGTCGGATTCTCCACCTGTTTTCCGTACCTCGGAGGACTCCCGCCGGAACTCGCCACGCCCCGCCTTTCGGCGCCGCGCAAGCACGTGCCTGAGGGAAGCGTGGCGATCGGCGGACAACAGGCCGGTGTCTATCCATTGTCATCGCCCGGAGGCTGGCGTCTGATCGGCCGCACACGCCTGCGGCTATTCGACCCACAATCCGTCCCACCGCCTCTGCTGCGCATGGGCGACCGCGTCCGCTTCGTGCCGGAGGAAACGCATTGAGCGCTATTCGCGTGCTATCGCCCGGCCTGCAGACCACCGTGCAGGACCTGGGACGCTTCGGTTGGACGCATTTCGGCATCTCCGCATCGGGCGCCGCCGATGCCTTCGCCCTGCGTGCCGGCAACCTGCTGGCCGGCAACGCGGAGAACGCAGCCGCGGTCGAGATGACTCTGATGGGCGCAGCCTTCGAATTCGAAGCTGCCACCGTGATCGCTCTCACCGGCTCGGACTTCGGCGCGGGCCTGCCGCTGTGGACTCCGGTGGAAATGAAGGCCGGGCAGACACTGCGCTGCGGTCCGTCGCAATCCGGTGCTCGGTGTTATTTGTGTGTGCGGGGCGGCCTCGCAGTTCCCAAAGCGATGGGCAGCGCGTCCACCCACGTGATCACCAGCGTCGGCGGCCGGCCGCTTCGTACCGGCGATCTCCTTCCCATTGGCAATGAGGCGATCCGCCGCCCGCGCCCCGCCGCCCAAGCGGTCCCCCCGTTGGGCGACGGCCCCTTGCGCGTCACCGATGGTCCGCAGGCCGAAAACTTTGCCGACGATCTTTATCACGCCACCTACACCGTGTCGGAAGAGTCCAACCGCATGGGCCTGCGCCTGCATGGACCGGCAATCGCCAGCGCCGCCGGCCACATGCTCACCGAAGGCGCGCCGCTGGGCGCCGTCCAAGTGCCGCCCGATGGCCAGCCTATCATTCTCTTCGTGGAACACCAGACCACCGGCGGCTATCCCAAACCCGCCAACGTGATCTCAGCCGATTTCCGCCGCCTGGGCCAACTCCGCCCCCGCGATCGGGTGACGTTCGAGCGAGTTACCATCGAACAGGCGTTGCGCGTACTGCAGCAGCAGGAGCAATGGTTGTATGGATTGTGAGAAGGAAGCTTTCAGCAAATCGGCTATCAGTTCTCAGCTGGCGACGGACGTCGATCTGCGAGCCGCTACCGGAAAGAGAGCCCGCAAGCTCAAGCTGAAAGCTGATAGCTGACAGCTGATAGCCAAACGGCAGCCACGGAGTCACAAAATGACCACGAACATCGACCTCAACTGCGACATGGGCGAACTGGAAGACGCCGCGCACGAAGCCGCCCTCATGGAGCACATTACGTCCGCCAACATCGCCTGCGGAGGACACGCCGGAGATGAAGCCACCATGGAACGCACCGTGCGCCTCGCGCTCGCCCGCGGCGTCCACATCGGGGCACATCCGGGCTACCCCGACCGCGCCAATTTCGGGCGCATCGAGGTCCCCATGTCCCCCGCCGATATCGCTCACACTGTGCGACAGCAAATCGAACGGCTCGACGCGGTGGTCCGCCGCCTGGGTGGGACGATCGTACATGTCAAACCGCACGGCGCGCTGTACAACGTCGCCGTGCGTAACGCCGAAGTGGCGCGCGCCATCGGCGATGGGGTGGCGCAATGGAACTCAGCGATCCCCATCTTCGGCCTCGCCGCCTCACCCATGCTCGAAGTCTGGCGTTCCATGGGCCTCACCGCCATGGGCGAAGGCTTCGCCGACCGCCGCTACGAACCGGATGGCACTTTGCGCAATCGCAAATTCCCGGACGCATTGATCGCAGACCCGCGGGAAGCTGCGGCGCAAGCCGTTCGCCTCGCCAGCAGCGGTACCGCGCAGACCATCTGCGTGCACGGCGATACGCCAGGCGCCGCCGCCATCCTCGAGGCGTGTCGCGAAGCACTGGTATCGAGCCCCGGCTGATACTAAAGCTACCAGCCCCCAATCTCGTTTCTAGAGAGATATACCGGCCCGCCGCCTCAGGCCAGCTAGTGTGCGGCCCATCCGCGTTGGGCCTTCCGATGCGTTGCCGAGAGCTTCCTTCAGCCAATCCACACGCCGCGCTCGGCGTTCGCGCACGGCCTGGATGCCATGACTTCCGTCACCTTGGCCAACAACGCCTCGGGGCTAAACGGTTTGCTCAGTGCCGCGTCGGCGCCGAGCATCTTGGCCATTCCTAGAAACCGCCCACTAAAGGCGCCAGAAGTGGCGATGATTCGGATGTCCGGCGCCTCCCGGCGCAGAGCCTGAATGGTCTCGATTCCTTCCTGTCCTGGCATCACCAGATCCGTGATCACCAGGTCCACCTGTTCCGCGAGTGCGCGGCGCATCGCCTGCTTTCCGTCAGCCGCCTCAGTCACTTCGTACCGATCGGATTCCAGAACCTCTCGCAGGTAGGCGCGGACCCCGGCTTCATCGTCGGCTACCAGAACGCGCATGGCGCGCGTTTGCGGACCCAACACCTCCCGCACCTTCGCTGCCAGTTCTTCCGGGCCGAATGGTTTCATAATAAAGCCGCTGGACTCCGGCAACCCGCCCCGCAAAATGACCTCGTCGGTGTACCCCGACATGAAGACAACCTTGATGTCGGGCCGAATCTCGTGCAACTCGCGAACCAGCTCGGGGCCGCTGGCATGCGGCATCGCCACGTCCGTCAAAACCAGGTGAATGCGCGACTTGCACTGTGCGCAGATCATCAACGCCTCAACCGGGCCGGCAGCCTCCATGACGCGATATCCATAGCCCCGCAGCACGACAGCCGTGTAAGTGCGGACCGCCTCCTGGTCTTCCACCACCAGAACCGTCTCATTTCCCGAGAGCGTCGAAATTGCCATGTTTCTCCTTGCCAATCGTAGCGTCTGCCAACAGCGGCAGGTAAATCTTGAAAGTGGTCCCGCAGCCCGGTTCGCTCCACATGCGGATACAGCCCCCACTCTGCGCGACCACGCCTTGCACGATCGATAACCCGAGGCCGGTACCCTCACCCGTGCCTATGGTGGTGAAGAACGGCTCAAAAGCGCGCAGTTGCGTTGCTTCGTCCATCCCCAATCCGGTGTCGGTCACCGCCAGCATTACACAGCAGCCTGTTTCCGTTGCGGCGAATATTGAGGAGTTGCGCTTGAGCGCGCTCACCGACTGCGCTTCGGGATGGACGGAGACGCAGTTCTCGTCGCGCTCCGCAATCGCCCTTTCAATCGTCTGAACGGCTTTCCATTCTTCGCTCAGCCCGGGGAAAACGTCGTAGTGACTCAGTCCAAGCAGATCGCGCGTCCCCAGGCGGCGATCTATCGGCCAGCGCTTGCTCCCAGCCAGATAGCGCATGTCTGTGTCAACCATGGCCGCCGACACCGCGGCGTTGCCGATCATATTCTTCAGGTGCTCAGCGAAGGCGGGCATCCGTTTCGCTCCGGTCATCGCACCGGAGGCAATTCAGCCACAAACACGACAGCTCTACTCGAATCGCGCACGATTGGGAATCCTTTTGACTCCTTTATCCTAAATCAGACTTTTCATCTAAAAAGGAAAACCAGGTATATCTTTTGTGGGTATTTGTTTCGTCACTTGTGCAGATTCATGTGCGGGGGTAGTACCCATGGACCCTACCCGCCTTCGCAGGTAGCCCCCGAGTGCCCGCCTTTTCGACGCCACCGGATTCTGCGTCCCATCGCCCCAAATCCAGCTGGCGATCTGGAATTACCCTATAAGCCAGCCAAATATCTGAAATAAAACAGGAAGCGGCCGATACGAAAAGCGTGCCAACCAGATCGGCTCCACCAAATGGAAAGAACTCTGAATCCGCAGTCGATTCGAGGGCAGGCAAGTATCTGGTCTTTGGCCTGGGCCGCGAGGAATTCGCAGTCCGCGTCGTCCAGGTACGGGAAATCATGGGGCTTCAGGACATCACCGCCGTCCCCCACGCCCCGGCTCACATTAAAGGCGTAATCAATCTCCGTGGCAGGGTAATTCCCGTCATGGATCTGCGCCTGAGATTTGGCTTGCCGGAAGTGGCATACGCGGAGCGAACCTGCATCATCGTGGCGCAGGTGCAATGCGCCGGCCGGTCCAGCCTGATGGGCATCGTTGTGGACGGTGTCGCTGAAGTCGTCACGATTGCGGCGGACGATATCGAGGACACTCCTAAGTTCGGGCAGGGCGCGGCGGCGCCCTACCTGCTTGGCATGGCCAAGATCAAGGGCACAGTGAAGATCCTGATCGATGTCGACGAGATGTTGTCCGGCGAGGAACTTCCCGCTCTGGTTTAGCCCAGCCTCTGGACTCCTGATTCCGTGGAATGAGGATGAGCTGGCTACGGACCAAACAAACATTAGTGGCCACGGATGAACACGGATAAACACGGATACGAAAGAAAAAAGCTCTTGTTTTATCCGTGTTTATCCGTGTTCATCCGTGGCCACTAACACTTGGTTCTTGTGGAGCAGTGGCTCAGTCTGATTCCTTGGCGCATCAAAGTTACGGGGAGACATCAGGAGTCCAGAGACT
>Ga0182030_10021967_pt1 | contig 11906 bp, 10 predicted proteins | sample 812S3MmetaG_FD_121299 | JGI IMG/M metagenome (GOLD analysis project Ga0182030, IMG submission 121299) | Permafrost microbial communities from Stordalen Mire, Sweden - 812S3M metaG (Illumina Assembly) | ecosystem: Environmental > Terrestrial > Soil > Wetlands > Permafrost | place: Sweden... | reverse complement strand
GGCAAACTTCAGGCCGCGCTCCACGGCTTCCTGCGCTGCCTGGTAGAGCTTCGATTTCGTCAGGAAGTAGCCGCTTGCCCGGTCGAGAATCTTCTTCCGGCGGTCATTCCTCTTGGTACTGCGTTTTACGCGGGGCATGTGAGTTCTCCATTTTGCGTTCGTCGGTCATGCGGCTGGAGGCAGGAGGGCCATTATCTCAGGCCGGTAAACCTCTTCACTCGCTCTTTTCAAGCCTCAATCTCTCGGCTGGCTCCGGACTCGAATTACCGTCCGGCTTGCCGGGGGCCCGCGCAACGCGTTCGCTGGGGCCCTGAAGCGCTCTCATCCGTCAGGATCAGGCGCAGCGATCAGGCGTAGGGAATCATGCGCGCTACCTTCTTGTAGTCGCCGTCTGAAACCAGCAGGGTCCTACCCAGCTTGCGCTTCACCTTTGGCGGTTTCGAAGTAAGGATGTGCCGCGTCTTCGTCTGGCCCCGTTTGATCTTGCCGGTACCAGTCTTGCTGAAGCGCTTGGCCGCGCCCGTATGGGTCTTCAACTTGGGCATTTTCGTCTCGATTTGCGCCGGATGTCCTCACCCGGCCGCATAGCCCGTGAGACAGGGACTTCCCCGTCCTCTTGAGGCTCTAACCAGTATACCGAAAACCGGCGTCAACTGCCATCGGGATATCCGCCGCGGTGCAGAATCATGGGGAAATGCGGCAAATTCTCCGGCACCGGGACATACGACCGCCAACCCGCGGGATACGGCTTCATCCCCTCGAACAGCCCGGTCCAGGGGCCGTCATACGCGCCAACCATCCGCTCCAATGGCTCACGCAGCGCGTCAAACACGTCCGCGCCCAGTGCCCCCCGCCAGCGTTCCTCGATTCCACCCACCAGGATTGGGTACCGTTCCCGCGCCCGAACGCCCAGTTCCGTCAGCCGCAGCCACTTGCCCTTGCCCGCCTCCATTCCCACATGCGCGTAGCCCCGAGCTTCCAGAAAGGTCAGCGCCATCCCTATCGACTCTTTTGACACGCCACTAAGGCGTGGCAGATCCCGCAGACGAATGCCTTCATCCGGCGTTAACCGCAGCACATTGGCGCAGCTGGCCAGCGAAACAGGCGAAACCCGCTCGAACTCCACCGCAAAAGCCAGCAGCACCTTGGAAAGCAGCCCCGCAAGCCCCAGTTCTGAGATCGGAGCCTCATCTCCCGCCGGCCTCAACTCCGCTTCCCGATCCGGGCCCGCGCTAAACAACCCAAAGCCCAGAATCGGCAAACTGTCCGGCAGCCCAGCCGCCACTTGCCCAGCCACCTCTATCAGCGCCTCCCGAAGTCGGCTCACCTCCTCCAGCCCAAACCGCCTCACCCAGCGCTTCTCGATAATCCCCTCGAGCGGTCTAAACTCCTGGATCGCCTTCAGACCTCCCGGCGTCGGTCGAAAGATCAACCCCGCAGCCGGCAGCCGCTTGCTGTTCCATGGCAGCCCGTTGCCGACCATGAGATAGCCCCACCACGCGCTCAACCGCGTCAGCCACTGGTTCAGTTGCTGGGCCTTTAGCCCCGTCCGCCGCTTCAACTCGTCGAAAGTTGTTCCTTCTTCGTCAACGTGCCGCAGCACCTTGGCCAACATCGCCATCGACACCAGCCAGGGCGAGAAGCGCCCGCCGGTCGCCCCCAATAAGCCCGTGCGGTGTGGGGTCCGATGCTCAAATTCGTTGTCGAACTCGACGATGAAAGCGACCAGCGTCTGCGAAAGAAGGGTCGGCAGAGGAAGACGGCCATCCATGCCTGCAATGATAAAACGCAAAATGACTATCGGGCTAGCTCCCCTCGGCACTCCAAATGCGGCGTTAAGTTCGTGGCTTTGAGCCAGTCGTCCTCCGGGCGGGTGGTCCCGGTCCCGGTGCCCTTTCCAGACCACGATGAGGGTGCGCCCAGTCCCTCGCACTTGGGGACCGGGGAGACTGCGGACCTCAATTGGCAGGAAGAGGCCCGCGGTCTAGCAGGATCGGTCCTGGAAAAACGCCACAGGGCCCAGGGTCGGGGGTCCCGTGTGATTGCTGAGAGTTGAAAACGGGTGCGCAAAACGCGTCAGGACGCGCCATTTTGTGGAACCATGAGTGATATCAGTGCTAGCACTTTCATCGTTTTCTGGACGTTTACCAGCGCAATTTTGCACGCCGAAATGCATCAAAAACGCTCTTATTTGCGCTTAAACAGCCTTAATATGCGCCAAAATGCACTATTTGTCACACGTTTGCCGGAACACATTAGCACATGCTGCGCGGGGATTTTTTCACATCGTAGCCTGTGCATTTAACACCACCTACGGCGACGCGCCGGGCGCTGAAAAAAAGTCTCTCTATAGGCTGCTAGGCGCTGGGTGTGAAGAAGTCTTCAAGCTCGGCGCGCTGCGCATGGGCGGCCATGGTGGCCTGTATCTCCAGTGCAAGCGCCAGCGCATTGCGGCCCTGGCGGGCGGTGACGCGGGGCTCGCGGCGGTAACGCACTGATTCCAGGAAGGATAGAAGCTCAAGCCGGAGCGGCTCGCCGGGGGTGACGGCTGGATTGGAGAAGCTGAGGCCGGGTTGCGACTCGGCAGGATGGATGAGCTTTGCGATTACCGCTGGATCGATGTTTGCCATTGCGGCAAACTGGGCGATCAATGCTGGATCGGTTTTCTTTAGGTCGATCTTGCCTGACGCGATTGCGTCAGTGATTCCCGGCGGCAGCATTGCGGCAACCTTCGGCGGAAGAGACGCAATCAGGTCGGCCTGCGAAGCTTTCTTTGCGCCCGAATCCACGCGAATCACCAGCACATCCCGGCGCGCGTAGTCGATGGAGACATACTGTCGCGGCTCGAAGAAGCGCAGCTTTCGCACCTTCTCCGTGGAGACGCGCGAGGCGGTGAAGTTGGCCACGCAGCCGGATTCGAACTCGACGCGGACGTTGGCGATATCGACCTTGGGCGAGAGGATGGGCAGGCCGACAGCGCGAACTTCGCGGACCGGCGAGGCGGCGAAGGTGAGCACGATGTCCAGGTCGTGGATCATCAGGTCGAGCACCACATCCACATCGAGCGAGCGCGGGGTGAAGACGGAAAGCCGGTGAGCCTCAAAAAACATGGGGCGGCGGAGTTTGGGCTCGACGGCCAATACGGCGGGGTTGAAGCGCTCCAGGTGCCCGGGCTGGAGGATGCGGTTTCCCTTGGCTGCGAGTTCAATCAGGTCGTCGGCTTCGGCCAGGTTGGCGGCCAGCGGTTTTTCGACCAGCAGGTCCAGGCCCGCCTGGAGCAGCGGCGAGGCTACGGCGTGGTGGTGGACTGTGGGCACGGCAACGGTTGCGGCGTCCAGGTTGAGATTGGCCGCAAGCAACTCGTAAACTGTTGAAAATACAGGGATTGCATACTTCGAGGCGGCATCGGCGGCGCGAGTGGAGTCCGGCTCGACGGCGGCCACAAGAGCGACGCCGGGGCCGTCGGTCTCGAGCTCGCGATAGACACGCAGGTGGTTGCGTCCAAAGGCGCCGGCCCCGGCGACGGCGACACGGAGGATGGGTTCGCTGGCTATTTTTCCACTCCTGCCGCAAACCCTTTTCCGGCTGCATCCGGCTCCGGCCCTTTGCCTTCAACGGCCTTGAGGCAGCGGCTGTAGAGCTCCAGCAACTGGGTCACGTGCTCCTCGGGCTTGGGCACGGCCGAGCCGCTGAATCCGGTTGAGGGCGCGGCTGGGCGGCCCACGCCGGCCGTGGCGGCTACAAACTTGAGCAGATCGAGCGCGATATCTTCATTGCGGCGGGCGCCGAGGCCCGCACTGGTAAGAGCGTCCATAGAGGAAAAGTCTCCAAGAGGGATGCTAGCAGAAAGGGGAAGGGCTAGCTTCTAGCTCTCAGCTTTCAGCTTTTAGCTCTCGGCAGTGCGGGCGAGGACGCCCGCACGACAGCCGGTCACCACCCCAGCGACGAGGACCTGTCGCCGGGAACCCCGGTCAGGAGACCGGCGGTACCGTCCGCCGTGCCTGTCGTTAAATACGCACCCTGCACACCCGAGGACAAGTGAAAAGGGGCTCGCGAGCGGTTCGTAGCATGTGCCAATCTGTTCAGGCAAACGCGTGAAGAATAGTGCAAACAAGGGTGTTCTAAGGCCGTTTTAGTGCCGAAAACAGCGCAAAAAACGTGCATTTTTGACGCACTTTTGTGCACCAAAGTGCTGGTTTGGGGTGTGAAAGTGCTTGCACTGATAGCGGTTCTAAAGCATTTTTCCTATCGGCGTAGAGTGGGCGTGAGCCGGGAGGCCCACGCTAAAGCCGGCCAGGAGGCCGGCGCTAGAAGTTCTTACGGGGATGGCGATGGCTATCGACAACGGGGTTGGTTCGATGCCAATTGGAGAGATACTCCAGCTGTCAGCTCTCAGCTTTTCAGCTCTCAGGTATGCCAGGGGACTTCGACCGCCGACCGTCGATCATCGACCCTCGACCCGGAGGGATACCCTGGTGCTATAGTGCCCGGTCGCGCCGTTTTCAGGCAAGAATCATTCGCCTGGCGCGTCGCCGTGGGTGTGGTTAAATGCGCGCACTGGGATGGGGAAAAAGGGCGCGGGATGTGTGCATATATGCACAGGCAAGAGTGCGATGAAATGGTGCTAGCAATGCTAGCGTTGTCGCGTTACAATAGCCTCATGGCGACCATTTTAATTCGGGATCTCGACGACAAGGTCAAGCGGAGCCTTCAGATTCGCGCCGCGACGAGCGGGCGGTCGATGGAGGCGGAAGCGCGGGCGATTCTTACCGCGATTGTGAACCACGTGCCGACTGCCGAAATGCCTGTGGCGAAGGCCGCAACTGAAAAGAAAAAGAAGTTGGGGGCCAAAGGGGCTAAACGCAAGCGTTGATTCTGCGGGGATTTCTATTTGGCACTACGGGGCGGAAGGACTTGGGCAGGGCGCCGATCTCGGGGCTCCGCTGCGCTTCACCCTGGGGTATTCTCGTTTTCTTCCTCTGAGAGAATTCTTCCCTTCGCGTCGGAATGGGCACTCATCGCATGAATCGCCGAGAGTTTACAAGGAATTTCGCGTGGGCGTTGCCCGGCCTTTCAGCGCCTACCCTTTTGTCAAACCCCGCACAGACCATCTCCAGGCCAGCGCGCCGGACGACCGACGCATATTATGTCAGCAGTTCCGTGGGGAACGATGGGAACGATGGGCATTCCGAGCAGACCGCCTGGCAAAGCCTGGCGCGCGTAAACGCTACCGAATTCCAACCAGGGGCCAGGATTCTGTTCAGGCGAAACGATCTGTGGCGCGGCAGCCTGAGAGCAAAGAGCGGCGTGGAAGGCAGGCCCATAACTTATGGCGCCTATGGAGATGGCGCCAAACCTATTTTGCAGGGATCGGTGGCGAAACACATGCCAACTTCCTGGGTGCGAGCCGGCAGGAGCCTATGGAAGACATCTCCCGCGCCTCTCCCAAATGCAACGCTCCGTATGAGCCCGCGCAGTTTCAGCCAGGAGATTGGCGCCGAAGGCGCACTCGATGTGGACGTCGGGAACATCGTTCTCGATTACGGATCCGAATGCGGCACGAAGAAGTGGGGACCTGAGGACCTGCACCAAAATGGAGATTTCTGGTACGACCCGACTGCACGTCAAGTGTGGATCTATTTGGACGTACCTCCGTACACCAAGTATCGCAGTATCGAACTGGCCCTGAGGAGACACATTATCGATGGAGGTGGTTGCCAGTTTGTGAACTATGAAGATCTGCATTTGCGTTTTGGCGCGGCACACGGAATAGGAGGCGGTGACACTCGCCACATAACTGTGCGCCGATGCGACGTCTGTTTTATTGGTGGTGGACAGCAGTTTGCCGACCGGACAGTAAGATTTGGCAATGGAATCGAGTTCTGGAACACCGGGCAAGACATCCTGGTTGAGCAATGCCGGCTTTGGGAGATATATGACGCGGCGTTGACAAACCAGGGCCTGGGCCCCATCTCCGAACAGGTGAACATAATCTACCGCAACAATGTCATTTGGAATGCCGAATATTCTTTTGAATACTGGAACCAGCCGGAGACGGCCCGAACAGAGGACATCGTATTCGAACACAATACCTGTGTAGATTCCGGTCACGGTTGGGGACATTCCCAGCGTCCCGACAAGAACGGACATCACTTGATGTTTTGGCAAAATAGTGCGGCTACCACGGGAGTCGTGGTCCGCAACAACATCTTTTCCAATGCAACTGAGAGCTGCCTGCGGATGGACAACGACTGGCGTGCTGGCCTTGCACTTGACCGCAATGTTTGGTTTCAGAATGATCGGATTCCAGTTTTCGAGTTTATGGGCCGCCAATTTCAGGCAGATGAATTGGATGCGTACCGCGCTATCAGCGGATTTGATGGCCACTCCGTAGTCGCCGATCCATGTTTCCGCAACCGTGCGATGCACGATTATCGACTCAGGCCGGATAGCCCTGCCCTCCATTGGAGCGCGGATGGCAGGCCCTGTGGCGCAACTGGCTAGTGATTAGACCGCATGAAGTGGCAGTTCATCATGGAAAAGCGCGGACGAGGACGTCCGCGCCACAGCCGGCCGGGAGGCCGGCGCTACCCTCCCTTTGAACAGAATCCGATTGAGCTTTGTGGTCTCCCACCCATTCGCCCGACCACCCCAGCGACGAAGACCTGTCGCCATGCCCAGAGGGCACCCACCCGGTAAATCGAATGGATGGGGCACGGGGCTTTTGTGGTGCGTCCGGCATTGTGTTCATCGAAGCCGTAACTCGACGCGGCGAGTTGGGTTGCTCCTAATTTTCAATTGCGAACACTGGCCTGCGATTTCGGACAGGAGCCGCGCACCTTGGGCAGCGATGCTGGAGCGAATATGCCTGAAGGCATGGAATTTAGCGCCGGGAATCTTATGGCGCTAAAAATGCTGCATAATCTCTACAAGACAATGTGCGTGGAGGCTGCGATGCGGACGCTTTTCTACGACTTGCGGTATGCCCTGCGGCAGATGGGCAAAACGCCCGGGCTGGCCGTGCTTGCCATTCTGACCCTGGCCCTGGGAGTTGGCGCCAACGCGGCCATCTTCACAGTGATCGAGAACGTGCTGTTGCGGCCGCTTCCTTACCCGCACTCCAACCGCCTGGTCTACATTGCGCCCAAACAGGACAACCCGGGCTTCGGAAGCACCTCATGGTTGAACTACCGCGATATCCGCGCCCAGTCGAAGCTGCTGCGGGACGCCGCCGGCTACTCGTACGACAGCAGCGTGATCGAGAGCCGGGATGGATCGCTCAGCGTGGTTGCTCCGCGCGTGACTACCAACATGTTTTCGATGCTGGCGGCGCAGCCCTTGCTGGGGCGCACGTTTAGCGATGCGGAGGGCCAGGCCGGCGGCCCGCAGGTGGTGCTGCTGTCGGAAGGCTTGTGGCGGAACAGCTTCAATGCCGATGCGAAGATTGTCGGCAGGACGGTGAAAATCAGCGGCCAGGAACGCACCGTGGTTGGCGTGATGCCGGATTCTTTCCGCTTCCCCGACGAAATGGGCGCGGATATGCGCAAGGGAATCTGGCTTCCACTGCAACCTTCTCCGGAGATGCTCAAGGATCGCGGGTATGCTTTCTTCCTCGTGATCGGCGAGCTAGGGGCCGGAGTGACAACCAAGCAGTTGCAGCTCGAGGTCGATGCCATTGCTGCGAACATTCCCCGAGACAAGGGCCAAAGCAAACTTGCATTCCAAACCGGACTCTACCAGGAAGGACTGACCGGGCCTGCGCGTCCGGTTCTGTACGGGCTGCTGGGCGCGCTGGCGCTGGTGCTGCTGATTGCCTGCGCCAATGTGTCGAATCTGCTGATAGCGCGCTGCCTGGGCCGGCAGCAGGAGTTCGCGGTGAGGTCGGCGCTGGGCGCGAGCCGGTTGCGGCTGATGGGGCAGATGTTGTCAGAAGGGATGGCGCTGAGCGTGCTGGGTTGTGGCGCAGGGGCGGGGCTTGCGCAACTGGCTATGGTGGCGATACACAGACTGCCCGATGGAACCATTCCACGCGGCGATTCGATCAGCATCCACTGGACGATCGTGCTGGTTTTGGCGGCAACCGCCATTCTCACCACGGTGCTTTCGTCGCTGCTGCCGTCGCTGCTGGTGGCGCGCGCCAATCCGCAGGCGGCGCTGCAGGCGGCATCGCGGGGCATTGGTTCGCGCACGGTTAGCGGAAGGCTTAGCGGCGGGCTGGTGGCAGGCGAGGTTGCTCTCTCCACGCTGCTTCTCATCGGAACCGGACTGCTGTTCCACACGCTTTGGAATCTTGAACAGGCGAGGCTGGGCTTTGAGACTGCGCATCTGACTACTTTCTCGGCCATGCCCGCTGACGCGGCCGGATTTTCCGCCATGGCTGTCTCGGAAGACACTGCAAATGCTCCCGTTTCCGTTGCCGCGTTGACTTACGAGCCGGTGCTGGAGCGCATCCGCCAGTTGCCGGGCGTTGCCGGCGCAACCATGGCTACGTCTCCACCTTTGTCAGGAATGGGTATCGGCTCAAGCTTCGAGATCGTAGGGCAGGCGAAGAACCCGGCCAAACCGCAGCAAGCGAACGTGACCGCTGTGGGGGGAGACTACGCCCGCACCTTCGGCACGCCGGTTGTTCGGGGGCGCATGGTGGGCGACGAAGATGTACTGGCAACGCCCTTCGCGGTGACCATCAATGAAACGCTGGCGAAAAAATACTTTCACGGCACGGACCCACTTGGAAAGCAGATTGACCTGGGCGGGAAGGACACAGGCATGATCAAGCCCTACACCATTGTTGGCATTTTGGGCGACCAGGTGGACAAGAATGTCGGCAGTGCGCCTCAACCGCTGATCATGATCCCGCAGCAGCAGGTTCCTACCACTTCCCTGTTCTACCAGGCGCTGTTGAAGACAGTCGTCACCTTTGTGGTGAAAACGCGGGGCAACATTCCAGTCGCGGTGGAGATGCGATCGGTCTTCCATCAATACGCTCCCGGCTTTGCGCTGGATGACTTCAAGACCATGCAGGAGACCGTGGAGGCAAACACCTTCAGCCAGAGGCTGGGGCTCTATCTTGTGGGCTCGTTTGCCGGGCTCGCGGTAGCCATGGTGTTTGCGGGGCTTTACGGCGTGTTGTCGCAACTGGTGAGCTACCGGCGGCGCGAAATCGGTGTACGGATGGCACTGGGCGCAACGCGGCTGAGCGTGGCTCGACTGGTTCTACGCCAGGGGACGGTACTCGTGGGTACGGGGCTGGGAGTCGGCCTGTTGCTGGCCTTTGCCACGGGACGGCTGATCAAGAGCTTCCTTTACCAGGTGCAACCGTTGGATGTTTGGACCTATGTGGCTGTGGCTTTGGCGCTGGTTGTCATTGGATTGACGGCATCGCTGCTCCCGGCGAGGAGGGCCGCATCGATTGAGCCCATGCAGGCGCTGCGGGACGAATGAGGTTCAGCGCGCGATCAGCCCTTTCAGCACCGTTTCCAGTACGGTCGTGCCTTTCCGTGAGCTCGCTGCCCCGCCGTCGAATTCAATGCAGCCCTGGTTGAATCCGTCCAGCATCTGTATCCGGGGCATTGGGTTCTTCATGCCCTGCGACAAGAACTGTGGCTCCCACGTCTCGCGCGGCACCACTTCCATTGTCACCCGGTGACCAAGCAGACGAGAAAGGCTCACCGCGATCTCGTTCGGCGTAATCCGCTGCGGCCCTTCCAGCTCAACCACCCTGCTTCCGGCCCAACTCTCCTGGATCAACTCCGCCGCGAGCCGTCCGATATCCGCAGTGGCCACCATCGGTACCGCCCTGTCAAGCGGCTGCAGAAAGCTCGGAACCAAGCCGCGCTCACGCGCCGGAGCAACATCCCAAATCGCGTTTTCCATAAACCACGCAGGCCGCAGAAACGTAATGGGCAGCGCCAATCCCTTCAACTCCTGCTCGATGATCGTGTGCTGCGTCAACAAATTCTCCCGCGGAGAATCGGCGCCGATTGTCGATAGATAGACAACCTTCCCCGGCCGCGCTGTCTCCAGTCCATGCTTTAGATTGGCAGCAAAGGCGCGTGCCTCAGGAAAACCTGGCGACGGGTCAAAAACCGGCGGGAAAAGGATGAAAACACCTTCCGCTCCATTTAACCCCTTGGCCATTGCCGCTGCGTCATTCATATCCGCCACCGCGATCTCGCAGCCCAACTGAGCCCACGTGTCTCCTTTGGCCGCATCACGCACCACAGCGCGCACCGGCTTTCCGGCCGCCAGAAGAGTCCGCGCCAGTTCGCCGCCTACATTCCCCGTGATTCCAGTGATTGCAAACATCGAGCCTTCCCAAAAATCCGATAATCAAGCCCTTATTTTCAGATGCAGCTACCTCCCGCCGCGATACTCTGAATCTCATGCATACGGCGTACATCGGGATGGGAGCAAACCTGCCCAGTTGGGCGGGAACGCCGGAGACTACCCTGGCTGCCGCGGCCTTGCGGATGGAAACGCTGGGGCGGGTTGTTTGCCGATCGTCGCTCTACTCCACCGAGCCGGTTGGATTTGCCGAGCAGCCACGGTTTGTGAATGCGGTGGTGGAGTTGGAGACCGACCTGGAGCCGCAAGAGTTGCTGGATGGGCTGCTGGCGCTGGAGCTCAAGTTTGGGCGGGATCGCGCGGCGGGATTCGCGAACGGGCCGCGAACGCTGGACCTGGACATTTTGCTGTTCGACGATGTGAAGCTCAGCGCGCCGGGACTGGAGATTCCACATCCGCGGCTGGCGGAGCGGGCGTTCGTCCTGACGCCGCTGAGCGAATTGGCTGGGCGGGTTCTGGATGGCAAATGCGGAACCATCGTGTCACAATTGCTGAACCACCGTTTCCCTTTTTCCGACAGCGGAATTCATGTTGTGGACCAAATCCAAAGCGATGCTTGGCCTGCTGGCGCTGACCGGCCTTCTTAGCGCCCCAACGCGCCTGCGCGCACAAACCCCGGTGACCATCGCGGTGGAGGATAGCCGAGGCGCGCCGCTGGCCGGGGCAAGCGGGATGGACGCGGCAGGAAAGCTGCTGGGACACACCGACGCCAATGGCCGACTGACCTTCCGGTGTTACGCTCCCTGCCAGGTGCGCATTGCCGCCGAGGGATTTGCCGTCAAAACTCTGCAAGTGACGACCGGGACGACAATACGGCTGGAACCCGCGGCACACACCGAACAGGTGACGGTGACGGCCTATCGCGCTCCGCTGGGCTCGCTGGAAAGCCCCGCGACCACCCGGCTGCTTTCAGAAAAAGACCTTGACACAACGGCAGCGGTATCCCTGGATGACAAGCTTCGGCAACTTCCGGGCCTGGAGCTTTTCCGCCGGTCGAGCTCACTGGTGGCCAACCCTTCGTCGCAGGGAATGAGCCTGCGGGCGCTGGGATCGACTTCGGCGAGCCGGACGCTGATTACCGAAGACGATGTGCCGCTGAACGACGCGTTTGCCGGAACCATCCACTGGCTGGAGCAGCCGGAACTGGCAATCAAGAGCATCGAGTTGGTGCGTGGGGGCGCCAGCGATCTTTACGGATCGAGCGCCATCGGCGGCGTGGTTAACGTGGTTCCGGCGCGGCCCGGCTCGAACCTGGCCGAGCTGCGGTCGAGCTTCGGCGGGGAAAATACTTATGACGACAGCCTGCTGGGCGAGGCCAAGCTTGGGGCCTGGGGAGTGCTGGCCTCGGGCGGAACGCTCGGTACGGATGGGTATATTCAGGAGGCGCCTTCGCAGCGTGGGCCGGTGGATATTGCCAGCAACGTCCATAGCCAGAACGGCGTTGTGCTGGCCGAGCGCGACCAGGGGCCTCTGAGGCTTTTTGTGCGCGGCAGCGGCTTCAACGAAGCGCGCGGCAATGGAACGCCATTCCAATCCAATGGAAGCCGGCTGTGGCGCTACTC
>Ga0182030_10021966_pt1 | contig 11906 bp, 12 predicted proteins | sample 812S3MmetaG_FD_121299 | JGI IMG/M metagenome (GOLD analysis project Ga0182030, IMG submission 121299) | Permafrost microbial communities from Stordalen Mire, Sweden - 812S3M metaG (Illumina Assembly) | ecosystem: Environmental > Terrestrial > Soil > Wetlands > Permafrost | place: Sweden... | reverse complement strand
TTTTTGGACTATTTTGAAATTTTGTTGACGCAAGATGTTTTTTGTACTCTTTCTTAATGAATGAATTGTTATGCAGACATCTTACTTTTCTTTTGTCGATAAGAAATAGCAACCCAACATTTCTGAGGTATTTGTCCTTAAGTGAATGAAATGTGCGGCTGTCAACTTTTAACAACGGGTTGCCTTTTGGATCACGCAGCCTCAGGCCGCCAATCGTACAGCCATTCAATAATTGTGCAGCGATAAATTTTTGTTTCTCTGTCATAGATTCAATTTTGTTTGTTAATTGGGAATGGAAGCTCATCTTCCTCCTCAGGTTTCAACGTGTTTTCGCCTTCAATGACAACGCCCATCTCTTTGTATTTTTCGTTGAGCGCATATTCTTTCTGATCCGCAGTGAGTGCATTATTGTTTACCTTGATCAGGTCAATATTCAGTTTGTTGTAGCGCAATTGGTAGCACGATGAATTGCTGCCGTCATCAAAACGCTTGCGCGTATGCGCGACGAAAATGCTCTTGTCGAGTTTCAGGTAATGCTCCATCGTGCCTTTGGGCAAATAGTTCATATCTCTGCGGGCAATCATTTCTTTTTGATAAAGTGGATGCACTTGCTGTAGCCTCAGGAAAATATAACCAGCTTCCAGTTTGAAATCTTTGTCCGGAACAATTTCATCGCGGTAAAACAATGCTTCAACAACTTGCCAGAATTTAGATACTTCGTCGTTGCCAGTCTTTAGCAATTGATGGTGGCGGATATTTTCGAATAGGTATTTTTCGGCTTCTTCATAGCTGAAAGCGAATGGCAGAATCTTGTCGAATATTTTTCTGAATGCAAGCAGGATGGAAATGTTATCAATGAACCGGTCATCAATGATAGACTCTGCAAGCTTCTTCGCGATATCAACTTGAGTGATTTTGAATGCATGCTCAAATTTCTCTTCGACAATATTTCTGTATTGAACTATCTGCGCTGTGATAAAGCCAAGCCCTCCGGCGTTCTCGATATCTTTCAGTTCCATGAATGCTTTGCGCTGGCTAGCGGATCTGTTCTTGCCATCATCAAAGCTTTCTAAAATGATCCTGGTGAAAAGGGCAGCTTCACCAGTGGGTAGCTCCTGGCCGCTCAACAGGCAGGCGCTGTTAACAGGCGTGGTGTTGGTTGAAAAATCATTCGTCTTTTCACCTCGTGTATATCCAATGCCATCGTAGATGTTTTTAATACTCTCCTGTACTTTGAAAGGGATGGTATTTTTAAATTCATCCAGCCACACGTAAGCATTTTTTACCTGGGCAAACCTGCGCATGAACCCGATAGGCGTGCTGGCGCCGCCGAGCATGATCTGATCCTGCCTGTCGCCGAACATGCTCATCACGCTTTCGCCCATTTTCCCTTTACCTGCCTGTGGTGGCCCAAAGAAATTCAGTATCGGGTAACGCTGGATTTTTTTATGCATGATATCAAAGAACAGTGCGCCGATATAATGAAGGGTTACAGTGATTGCTTTTTCTTTGTATGCCCCTAAGAAAAGCTCATTCCACTGCCTGAAGCCAAAATTGTCCGGGGCATCTCTGTAAATAAATTTCTTTTCGTTGTTGAACAGGTCGTCTTTGTCCTTGTACATTTTGCTCAGCGCAGGAATGAAGTATTTCTTTTTTCCGAAATCAATGATCCCATATTCATCAGTAGGGATAAATTCAATCTTGTCAGGTTCTGTTAGATTGGCCGGAATGATGCCATTGGCAAATGCATAGAAGCGGCCACGGTTGTTCCAGCCCAGGATTTTAATCCTGTGGGCAGTCAGTTCATCTTTCTGCAGCAGCTCCTGCAGGCGGCTGAGATCTGAGTCGCTTCCCTTCCAGATATAATTGCCACGCCTGGCAATTATTTTTTTGAAGTTGCCAACGCTTACAAAATCATCCGTGTTCATATTGATGAATGTTTCGAAGCCGATCACATTTGTGATTGATATCAACCGGAAAGAATCTTCATCGTCTGTAGGAACGTGGTAAACGATCTTCATCACGAAATTGCTAACGGGATAATCTGAGCCTCTTGCGCCTCTGGTATAGTAAACACCCTCATGTTCATAGATGCCGTATTTCAGGGCATTTAAAATGTCACCATCAAATCCATCGGGGAGGCCGGCATCTTCTGTATTGCTGAATTTAGCCTCTAATTTTTTCTTTGCGATGTCAGCTTCCTTTTTCGCCTGTTCATGCGCCAGATGGTCTTTTACCTGCTTCCGCAGCAGGTTATTTTTTATCTTATTTGTCTTCTGTACAAGTTCAATATAGCTGGAGCGCTTGGTTTCATTTTCAATGCATGCCAACATTTCTACAATATTATCCATCGCCTCGGCCTGTTCGTCAGGGTCTTTAGCCTTGGTCCATAATTTCTGCGATTTCCAAATGATCGCGTCCTGAGTTAATGAGGCAAAAAGTTCTTTGATCGAAACCGGGTTAGTAGCCATCGTAATTCTAAAGGGTCGTTGAAAAAATAACTAGAGTGTAGCTGATTCAGCAAACTTTAAAGCCAGTTTGTAAGCATCATTCAGTTGCTGGAACCGGTTCACATCCCCGCCTTTTTCGGGATGATGAACCGCAGCCTGTTTGTGATAAGCCCTTTTTATTTCCGAAACATCCTTCGTTGATGCAATGCCCAAAACAAACCAAGGGTCAAATGAGGAGATCGCGGCTATCTGTTTGAAGCCGGTAAATGCACGTTCAAGAAATTCGCTCACGCCATCACGAGCCATCATGCGGATTCCTTCCACTGCCCTGGCAAGAGCATAAATATTTTCCCATGGCTTCTGGTATTTATCGCAGCACATGGAAATATCCTTATCATTATATCTGAAATAAATGGCGACCCCGGGGTCGCTTATTTTTGAGTTGCACATGTCAGCATATAAATAGCCGTCATTCCTGACATTCACATTGCTGCTGATTACCAAATTCTTGGCATTTAGCCGATAAATTTCATCTCTTAAAAAAGTCTGTGCTTTTTCGGAGGTTTGTTTGAACCGGCTCTCAGTCCTGATGTTGGTGCGTTTATAGCCGAATGGCCACTGAAGGGGGTATGATTTGTACATTCTTAGTGGGTTATGCCACTTTCAATGATTCAATAAATGCCAGGAAATCGAAGAATTGAGTTCGATAGAAGTCTTGTGGCCTCCACCTTAATCAAGCCACTTTTAAAAGAGTGGCTTTTTTTTTGAATTATATGACCAGATTCATTGTGCCCGTTGATTGGCATCAGCCTTGTAAAATCCAGTGATGGTAATTTCCTTTTTTATTCGATAATTTTATGTCTTATCACAATGGAATGGTTTCTAAATATTATTAGATTATAATGATCACTAACGTACAACAGTTTGAAGCGCTATTTAATCATGCCACGATTGGTATTATCATGACTGATAAAGAAGGAAAGATTGTCAACATAAATAAATATGCCGAGACCCAATTCGGTTATTCGAATAAAGATTTGATCGGGAAAACTGTGGATGTGCTGGTTCCCGATAAAATTCATTCAGTCCACCACAAACTGCGGGAAGGTTTTTATCAGCATCCGGAGCCGCGCAGGATGGGAGAGGGGCGGGATCTTTTTGCACAAAAGAAAGATGGGACAGAATTCCCGGTTGAAATAAGCCTGAGCAATTATGAAATTGATAGTAAAATATTCGTGATTGCTTTTGTGATTGATATTACCGTGAGAAAAAAGAACGAGAAGGTGGTACAGGAGCAGACGCGTGAACTGGAAAGGATAACGGCGCAAATCAAAAAGCTGAACATTGAACTGGAGCAGAAAGTTGAATACCGCACCAAGATGCTTCGGGAAACACTTACTGAACTGGAAAAATCAAAGAATGAGTTAAGTGAATCGCTGGAAAAAGAAAAGGAATTGAACGAATTGAAGTCAAGATTTGTTACCACCGCTTCGCACGAATTCCGAACGCCCCTGAGCACGATTCTTTCTTCGTCTTATTTACTGGAAAAATACAATGATATTAATGAGCCCGCTAAGAGGGAAAAGCATATTCACCGGATAAAAAATGCGGTAGCGGATATGAAAAGCATATTGGAAGATTTCTTATCTCTTGGCAAGCTGGAAGAGGGGCTTATCAAAACCAATATCGAAGAACTAACACCTGATGAGGCACAGCATGAAATAAAATATATCATTGCCGAGATGGAAAGCCTTTGTAAAAAAGGCCAGCATATTTCTCTTAACCAGTCAGGTAAATCATCAGTTCATTTTGACAAGATGCTTTTTAAGAATATCCTTATCAATTTAATATCAAATGCCATCAAGTTCTCCTCGGAAAATGCGGTTATTGAAATTGACTGCGAACTTGCGGAAGATTATCTCCAGGTTTCAGTAAAAGACAAGGGTATAGGAATTTCAGATGAAGACCAGCAACATTTGTTCGAGCGATTTTTCAGGGCAAAAAATGCTGTGAATATTCAGGGCACTGGTCTCGGGCTGCATATCATTTCTAAATATCTTGAACTGATGAATGGGTACATTGACATAAAAAGCAAATTGAATGAAGGGTCTGTTTTTACATTCACTATTCCACAAAAAATAAATCAGTAAAATAAAATGAAAAAGATTTTAGTTATTGAAGACAACGAAGAGGTAAGAGAGAACATAGCGGAGATACTTGAACTGTCAGACTTTGAAGTGATGCAGGCTGGTGATGGCAAAGCTGGAGTAGGATTGGCTTTGAAGGAATCCCCTGACCTTATCATTTGCGACATTATGATGCCCGAACTCGATGGATACGGCGTACTTCACCTGCTCAGCAAGCACAAGGAAACATACGGCATACCTTTCATTTTCCTGACGGCCAAATCCGAAAAAGCGGATTTCAGAAAAGGAATGGAACTGGGAGCGGACGATTATATCACGAAGCCATTTGACGGCACGGAATTATTGAACGCTGTTGAGATAAGACTGAAAAAAACAGAATCACTGAAAGCACACCTTGTCGCCGGCAACGATAAGGTTTCCGATTTCATAAATACAGCAAGACAGTCGGGAAACATTCAGCTTATTTCTGATGAAAGAGAAGTTTATGATTTCAAAAAAAAGCACGTAATATACTCAGAAGGACAGAGGCCTAAAGCTGTATATTATGTAATGACCGGAAAGGTGAAGATATTCAAAGTGAGCAAGGATGGAAAAGAGCTGATCACGTCAATTTGCAGCGAAGGTGATTTTTTCGGCTATGCGCAACTGCTAGAACAGATGAGCTATACAGAAAATGCGCAGGTATTGGAAGATGCACAGTTAATGCAGATACCCAAGGAAGATTTTATAACGCTTGTTACCAATGATGCACAGATTGCGAGACAATTTATAAAGATCATCACCAAGAATATACTGGAGAAAGAAGAAAGCCTGGTGAATCTTGCTTATAATTCTCTCAGAAGAAAAGTGGCATATGGCCTGATTCAGGTGCTCGATAAATATAAAAAGGACAATGCTAAAAAAGAAATATTGGAATTGTCGCGGGAGAACCTCGCACAGGCTGTAGGTGTGGCCACCGAATCTCTTATCAGAACGCTTGCAGATTTCAAATCGGAGAAACTAATCGATATACAGCCCGGCAAAATTGTCGTCCTGAATGAACAAAAGCTTAGAGATCTTCCTTACTGATAAACCGAATAGTCCGGATGCAAATCCTGAAAAAATTTATCTGATTATTTATTTGAAATGACCGCTTATCTGCTCGCCTTCGTCATTTTGATCTCCCAGTTCCCAATCTTCAGTCAATGAAGTCTCAACCCACACATTGCCCGATTTCCGGAACACATGCGCAGAAAGCCCAAACATATTTTCAAAATCTTTGGTCACTTCTCTGACGCTTCTCTTACTGTCAACATCTATTTCTCTTCCCTGATAATAGCTGTCCAGATGCTTTAATGTTTCGGCCGTATTGAGAATTTCCGCTCTCAGAATAGGTTTATTTTTTGGGAAATTCTTAAAAAATTCAATTTTCAGGTAGGGATAATAATCGTTGAATTGCTTTTGAATATTGAGTACCGTAGTATCTTTATTTATCGTGAGTTTCATTATTTTTTTGCTCATAAGTTATTTTCGAAAACTTCTTTCAGGATTGATCTCCTTATCCTTGAAGAACCTTTGTAAATATGGTTTATAATTCTTTTGTATACTATTAAGAGCAGAACCGAAAATAATTGTCATTTTTGAATACTGCCGGTTGCCTGATTTTCTGCAGCTTGGTTATCATTGCAGCACAATCCATCACAACCCGGGCATTTTTTCACGTTATGCGTATCGGAAGCCTCATTTCTCATTTTTATTGAATCGATTCTACGAGCAGGCACAGCCAGCACAGGTAAATGAGAATGAAGTATGAGTTGTTTGGAATGGCTGACATGGAAAAGTTTTCTTAAAAAGGAGTACTTGCCAGGGACTACAATCAAAAGATCTGTTTTTTTTTGCTCCAGAAAATTAAAGATCCCTTCCTCTACATTTACATTAAGAATGGAGTGAAACCGCGGGCTGAATGCTGAAAAGCGATTATGTAAAAAGATATTTCCTGATAAGATTTTCAGGCTGGCATCTTCTTCATTGTTCACGTGCACAATATCAGGTTGCACATGAAAGTAATTGAGCCAGTCTCTTATAGATTGTATGGTCGTATTTTCACTGATGTGTTGTGAATCTGAAGCGATCGCTATATTTTTTATTCCGGCGAATACCGCTTTTTCGGGAATGATGAGGACAGGACAATTCAGGTAAGGGATAATTCTCAACGCAGTACTGCCTAAAAAAAATTTTGAAGCCTGGGCATTACTTTTTAATCCCAATACTATTGCCAGTGCCATATGTTTTTTGCACAGGTCTTCCAGTGAAGTTTCTGCAAATCCGTATTTAATTTCTGTCCGTATAGTGATCAGATTATTTGTGTAAAACAACAATTGTTCTTTGATCTCGGCTAATTGTGAGTTAACGCTTTCTTCAATTTCTTCAAATTCCGAGGCCGTTAGCGGCATTGGCAAAGGAGCAAGCGGCACTTCGATAATGTGGACCAATATAAGATGAGCCTTCAGTTCTGCTGCTAAAGCGGATGCATACTTTGAAGCATTTAAAGCAGCTTTTGAAAAATCAATGGCCACTATGATTGTTTCCATAAAAATATTTAACTGCTGAAATTAGATGATGCCTTCAAAGAAGGGCATGACGGTAATCAGGCTTCTTGCTGACAAGAATCAGTTTTTGTTGATGAAACTCAATAGATCATATGAGTATTGTCAATAGCAAAACGGTTATAAGAATGTAGCTTTATTATAAACATTTGAATACATGTTTGGAGAGTTAAATGATAACGAAATAAGAGGAATGTTAGGAAAGCATTTTATTGGCCATATAGGTTGTCATGCGAATGGTAAAACTTATGTTGTGCCTATCAGCTATGCATTCGATGGCGAATACATATGTTGTCACACTCAGGAAGGAATGAAATTAAATATGATGCGGGAAAATCCAGGAGTTTGCTTTGAAGTGGATGCAATGGAAAGCAAAATAATATGGAAAAGCATAATTCTATGGGGAAGTTTTGAAGAAATCATTGACCCGCTGGAGCGAAGGAATGCCTTAAAGACATTATTGGATCGCGTATATCCGTTTATAATCAGTAAAAAAATGAAATTGGGGGCATATTGGCCTTTCCCGCCTGATGAATTAAATAATATCAAAGGCGTTGTATTCAGGATTAGAATAGAAGAAATGACCGGCAGGTTTGAAGAATATGACAATCTGGAAACAATGCAGGCTGGGTGATGAATATCTTTTTAAAGCCTCCGATTAAAAAAGCAATGAAAATTCTCCCTTCGATGCCCTCCATTATTACTGTAACACTAAATCCCGCTATTGACAAAAGCACATCTATTGCATCGTTGATCCCGGAGAAAAAATTACATTGTGCGCAACCATTGCTGGAGCCCGGCGGAGGTGGTATAAATGTAGCTAGGGCTATCAAAAGGCTCGGCGGAAATGCGCAGGCTATTTTTTTAGCCGGGGGATATAATGGTGATTTATTAATGAAATTATTAGATGCCGAAGAAGTGCTTTACTGTTGCGTTCCCATCAGAAATGATACCAGAGAAAATATTGCAGTCGTCGATAAAACCACTAATCTCCAATATCGTTTCCTTATGCCGGGATCTGAAATTTATGAATGTGAATGGCAGCAGTGTTTACAGACAATTGAAAGGCATGATGGTGCTGCGTTTATTGTTTCAAGTGGCAGCTTGCCAGGCGGCGCTCCTGTTGATATATATGCAAGGATTGCTGCTATAGCAAAAAAGAAAAATGCCAGATGTATAGCCGATACTTCAGGTGTGGCATTGCAGCTTGCTTTGGACGAAGGCGTATTTCTTATCAAGCCCAATTTGAGCGAATTGAGCGCGTTGGTAGGTAGGAAAGAATTGAATGGGAAGGAAGTTGCAGAAGCTGCAATGAATATTATCAATTCCAAAAAATGCGAAGTGATTATTGTTTCAATGGGCGCGGCCGGGGCATTGCTTATAACAAAAGATACAGTTCAGCAAATAGCAGCGCCACCCGTAAAAATAAAAAGTACTGTGGGCGCAGGAGATTGCTTGGTGGCTGGCATTGTGCACAGCCTGAGCAATGGCGAAAATATTAATAAGGCAGTGAAGTTTGGGGTGGCATGCGGTACTGCAGCAACTTTGAACGAAGGAACAAGTTTGTGTAAATTAAATGATGTTGAAAATCTTTTTTCCGGTATTGCTGCGCACTATTTGATATAGCGTAGCTTCTTTCAAACCTGGTCACTCCTTTTCTCTCCACTCATCTCCCTCTCCCGTTTCGTATTCATTTTTATGAACAACCGGAGCGCTCATAAATTCACCTTCTTCGTTTTGCTTTTCCAGGCTCCAGTTGTCTGTCAAGGTCGTTTCTATCCAAAGGCTTCCCGATTTCCGGAATAATTTTATGGATAAGTCACATATTTCCCAAAAATCCTTTTCCAGGTCTGCCGCAGTTCTTTTATTATCAATGTTAATAATTCCGGATTTCAGAAATTTTTCCGATTTGCTAACAGGCTCAACCCCCGTTGTTTTTTCGGATTTCAATAGTTTTCTTTTTTGTTCAGGAAAAGGCAATTTAAAGAATTCAATCTTCAAAAATGGATAAGCCAGATTGAACTCTTTTTGCGTGTCCTTTATCAAATTTCCTTTTTCAATCCTCAGTTCCATACTTTCATAGTTTAAGCAATAATATTTTTTTAGTAAAAGCAGCGCTGCTTCTGCAAACCGATTGTGTAAGCACAAACTTGTTTATCTGCCGCCTGTGTTATTTTCATTAGCTTCCGATGACATAAGCTTATGAATCTTATTTTTATTCAGTGCCTAAATCTTTCTGGCATAAAGCCCTCATTTATTTTATTATCGAGTAAACGCCTTACCCCTCAAATATATAAATGCTCGCTTGCGTTTTTAGGGATGGAAGTCATATTGCAAGATGAGTTTCGTCAATGTAGTTTATTGCAACAGTATTTGCTTTTCATCAATGATTTTGAGAAAGGCAAGAAGAATGGGATTAAAGAAATGATGCGCGAATGTTGACAATTTAAAATCTATCCCGACCTTTTACGGTAATTTAAAATAGCCCATCCATTAAAAAACAGGGCAAATCCCACCAAGGCGAATATTTGATATTTTATATCTGAAAGCCCGCTGCCTTTTAATACCACCATGCGCATCACTTCTATAAAATAAGAAACTGGATTGAATTTAGTGATGATTTGCGCCCACTGAGGCATGCTTTCTATAGGTGTGTACAATCCGCTCATTAAGTTAAATATCATAGTAACAAAAAAAGATACCAGCATAGATTGCTGTTGGGTTTGCGCGTAGGTTGACATGAGTAAACCTAAGCCCAGCACCGCAATAAGATAGATGGAAGCGAAGATATAAATAGTGACGTAATGCCCGAGCGGCACAATGCCATAAACAAATCTTGCTATGAGCAAGCCCACTGTAAGTACTGTCAATGCAAGCATCCAGAAAGGGATCAGCTTGCCTAATATGAACTGTGTTTTTTTGATGGGGCTTACGTTGATCTGCTCAATCGTTCCCATCTCTTTTTCACGTACAATATTGTTGGCGGCAAATGAGGAACCAATCATTGTTACGAGCATTACTAATATACCGGGTACCATGAATACCCGATAATTCATGTTGGGATTATACCAATCGGAAGATGTTACTTCAATGGTTGGCTGCGGGTCAAACCGCGGGAATTGTATCCATTGCATGCGCACATCCTGGTTGTAATCCGTTATGATGCTCTGGATGTATGCGCCGCCCAAACCTGCTTTCACGCCATTGATGGCATTTACTGCTACTAGTAAAGGGGCTTTGTTGTCTTTTATGAGATCGCGCTCAAATTGAGAAGGTATTTCCAATATCAGATCTGTCTTGTCTAATTCAATCGCTTTTAATCCCTGAGCGAAACCGGTACTGTAATCCTTCAACCTGAAATAACCTGATGAAGTTATCTTATTTACAAGTTTGCGTGAATATTCCGAATGATCATGGTCTACCACTCCAAGATTGATATTCTTGATTTCATAATCTGCGGCAAGGGGCAATATCAGAAGCTGTATCATCGGCATAATGAACAATATCCTGAACACAGCTTTGTCGCGTGATATTTGCCGCAGTTCTTTTTGCAATAAAAATTTCAACGCTCTCATGCCAGCCTGATTTTAAAATTTCTGATACTGATCGCAAGCAACATAATTGTCATCCCGATTAAAATCAATGTCTCTTTCCATACAGCACCAAAGCCCAGCCCTTTGATCATCACTGCCTTCACTATAATATAAAACCATTTTGCCGGCACCACATTAGAAATCACCTGTAATGCAATGGGCATATTTTCTACAGGGAACATAAATCCGCTGAATAACAGCGTAGGCAAAAACAAACTCATCAACGAAGTGAACTGCGCAGCCTGTTGTGTTTTGGCTGTATTTGAAATCAATATGCCAAGCGAAAGAGAAGTGATAGTGAACAAAATGCTTTCTGCCATCAATAAAAATAAATTCCCGCTGATAGGCACATCAAGGGCATACACGCTCAACAGCAATATGCTTGCTATGTTCAGCAGAGAAACAAACAGATAGGGAATTGTTTTCGCGATGATGATCCTGAATGGTTTTAACGGAGAAACAAGAATGACTTCCATTGTCCCCATTTCTTTTTCTCTTACGATAGAGATGGAAGTCATCATGGCGCAAACCAGCATCAGCACCATTGCCATCACACCCGGAACAAAATTGTATGCGCCCTTTAACTCGGGGTTATACAACATGCGTACCTGGGTTTCGATTGTATAAGGCAATTTTTCATTCTGATTAATGGCTTGCTGGTAATCGTTGATTATGGAAGATGCATAATTAGTAAGTGTGTTAGCGGTATTAGGGTCTGATGCATCGGCGATCAATTGAATCTGCGCATGATTGGTATGTAAAAGATCATCCCGAAATCCATGCGGAAAGATTACTGCCAGCCTTATTTTGCCCTGCCTGAATGTCGCTTCAATATCTTTATAGGAGTAAACATTTTTGTACAAGCTGAAGTAGCGGCTCGCAGCCATCTCATCGGAAATGGTTGTCGATGCTTCATCTTTTGCCTGATCAAATATCGCGAACTTTGAATTTTTTACTTCGTTCGTTAGCGCAAAACCATACAGCAGTATTTGTACTATCGGCATCCATATCAGGATAAACAATGTGCGCTTGTCTCTCCAGATATGAAGCTATTCTTTTTTTACGAAAATAAAAAACTGTTTCACTTTAATTAAGTTAATATGTTTATTGGTTGAATGGTTGATAGGTAAG
>Ga0182030_10021964_pt1 | contig 11907 bp, 7 predicted proteins | sample 812S3MmetaG_FD_121299 | JGI IMG/M metagenome (GOLD analysis project Ga0182030, IMG submission 121299) | Permafrost microbial communities from Stordalen Mire, Sweden - 812S3M metaG (Illumina Assembly) | ecosystem: Environmental > Terrestrial > Soil > Wetlands > Permafrost | place: Sweden... | reverse complement strand
GGAATCCTCCTTGCTGGTGACCGCCGCGATCCCCCCTTGCGCGTAATTGGTGTTGGACTCGGCGCGGGACTTCTTCGTGACAATGGCGACCCGTCCGAACGGCGCAACCTTCAACGCAAAAGAGAGGCCGGCGATGCCGCTCCCCAGGATGAGAAAATCATACTGTTTCATTTTTTGAAAAACGGTGTTTGTTCCAGGGCGTTGAAAATGAATTGCACGGCGACCGACGCCAGCAGCAACCCGAAGAGCCGGGTGACCAGCTTGAGGGCGAGCGGATTGAGGTAATGGGCCCCGCGCACCGTCAGCCAGAGAATCCAGTAACTCCCAAAACAGACCACGGCGATGGCCGCGAAAAGCACCGCGATTTGCCAAATATCTTTGGCCTGGTTGAGCAGGATCAGCGCGGTCGAGATGGAGCCGGGGCCGGCCAGCATCGGCACCCCCAGCGGGGTGATGGCGATGTCCTCCTTGGCCGCGCCGGCGGCGACTTCCTCCTCGGTCTCCCGCGCCTGGGAGCGCCGGGCGTAGAGCATGTCCATGGCGATGCGCAGCAACAAAAGACTCCCCGCCAACTGGAAAGCCGGGAGGGTGATGCCCATGACCTTGAAAATCAAATTGCCCGCGGCCGCGAAGAGCATCAACACCCCCGCCGCGACACAACACGCCAGGCGCGCCATGCGCAATTTGTCCGCTGGGGGATCCTGCGGCGTCATGGCGATGAACGCGGGCACCACCGCGATCGGGTCCAGAATGACGAACAGCGAACTGACCGCCAGCAAACTGTATTCGCCGAGGGTCATGCTGAATCAGGGCGCGCCTGAAGGTCAATCCCAACGGGATTGCATAACTCAGCCCAAGGTTGTGAGACACGAGCCACCTTGGGTGGGAACACCGGATAAACACAACCCAGCAAGGGTTGAATCTGCGCACATAAGATATTGATGTTCAACCCTTTCAGGGTTGAATAACACCCGATCCAGCACCCTGGGTAGGCCTTCTCTGAATCGGGCCAACCCAGGGCTGAGTGATAGAATCCCGTTGGGATTCCAGCGTGGCCCCGAGGCGGAGGTTGGGTGAAGACAAATCTCATTCCACGGAAAACGTCGAAGAGCCAAAATTTGTCATTTATTATTGGAAAATCTTTCCCGCGACAATTTGGCCCGCACAGGAGTCAGGCAACGCGTCCACCACCTTGGCAACGCGCGCGGCAAATTGCCACAACCGGTCGGAAAGCTCCTGCGGCGTCATACGGGGTTCCTAAAATGACAATTTTTCAATTCCCAATTTTCAATCGCCCTCATCCGCCAACCCGCAGATCCAACAAAACACCCGGCAAACGGATATGCAGTCGCAATTCTTGGCCGGGCCGCCTCTGCGGGAATCAATGATACTCCTGAACCGTCTTGACCCCATACCCGTTCTTTTTAAGCGCCGCAATACCGAGCGCCGCCGCGCGGGCGCCGCTCAAAGTGGTCATGATACTGGTCCCTGTATAAACGGCCGTCGTGCGGATTTTCACCTCATCGGCCCGCGGGGCTTGCCCGGTGGGGGTGTTGATCACCAGTTGAATTTCCCGGTTCTTGAGCAGGTCCAGTGTGTTGGGACGCCCCTCGGCCAGCTTGTAAACGCGGGCGACTTTCAAGCCGGCGGCTTCCAGGACTCGGGCCGTGCCGGAGGTGGAAACGAGTTCAAAGCCCAAGTCGGCAAATTGCCGGGCGATCCCGGCGACATGCACTTTGTCCGCATCATTGACGCTGATGAAGACGCGGCCTTTCAGCGGCAGCGGGGCGTTGGCCGCCATTTGGGATTTCGCGTAGGCGATGCCCAAATCGGCGTCCAGCCCCATGACTTCGCCGGTGGACCGCATCTCCGGCGACAGCAAAATGTCCTGGCCGAGAAAACGGTTGAACGGAAAAACGGATTCTTTGACGGCCCAATAGTCCGTCCAGATTTCCTCGGTGAAACCCAATTCGGTCAGCTTCTTGCCCGCCATGACTTTGGCGGCCAGCTTGGCCAGCGGAACACCAATGGCCTTGCTCACAAATGGAATCGTGCGCGAGGCCCGGGGATTGACCTCCAGCACATAGACCGTCTTGCCCTTGACCGCGTACTGGGCGTTCATCAGCCCGATGACCTTAAGCTCGCGGGCCATGGCATGGGTGTATTCCCGCATGGTCTGGATGACGTCCTTGGTTAGCGTGTGCGGCGGCAGAACCATCGCGGCGTCGCCGGAATGAACCCCGGCAAATTCGATGTGTTCCAGAAAGCCCCCGATGACCACCGTGCCGTCCTTGGGATCGGCGAAATGCCCGACATCGGTGATGCAGTCCACATCCACTTCCGTGGCGTCTTCAAGAAATTTGTCCACCAGAACGGGCCGTTCGGGCGAGGCCTCGACCGCGAAACGCATATAGTGTGCCAATTCGGCGTCGGAATAAACAATCTGCATGGCGCGACCGCCAAGGACAAACGAAGGGCGCACGAGAATCGGATAGCCCAACTTCCTCGCCGCCGTCAAGGCTTCGGCCTCGTTGGTGGCCAACCCGTTGGGGGGCTGCGGGATGCCCAGCTTGTCCAGCATCGCCGAGAAGAGTTTGCGATCCTCCGCGATCTCAATCCCCTGCGGCGAAGTGCCGATGATGTTGACCCCGTTCTTTTGCAGGGCCAGCGCGAGGTTTAGCGGCGTCTGCCCGCCAAATTGCGCGATGGCCCCCCAGCATTTCTCACGCTCGTAAATATGGAGAACGTCTTCCAAAGTGAGCGGCTCAAAGAACAGCTTGTCGCTGGTGTCGTAATCGGTCGAGACGGTTTCTGGATTGGAATTGACCATCAGCGTCTCAAAACCGTCCTCCTTCAAGGCAAACGCGGCATGGACGCAGCAGTAATCAAACTCAATCCCCTGGCCGATGCGGTTCGGCCCCCCGCCCAGGATCATCACCTTGCGTTTGTCCCCCGGCTTGGTTTCGTCGTCCCCCCGGTCGTAAGTCGAATAATAGTAAGGGGTATAGGCCTCGAATTCCGCGGCGCAGGTGTCCACCAGGCGGTAACTGGGGACCAGGCCGATTTGTTTGCGCAAGGCACGCACGGCATCCTCCGTTTGCCCCGTGAGATGGGCGATTTGGCGGTCGGAAAACCCGAGAGACTTGGCATTGGCCAGGAGATGGTGATTCATCAAAATGCAAAAACTGCCCGAATTAAGCGGCGGGTCGCCAAGAAACTCAAGGAATATAAAGGATAGCAAAGGATAAACCACGCCCAGTTCCGCAACACCGGAGGTTGAAAACGCAAGCACCGCCGGCTTGTCGTTCTACCGCAGCATCACTTCCGCCAAGCGGCTTTGTCCGACCGCTGGGCGCGGTTCAGCGCCAGGCGCAAATTGACCAGGTATAAGGCGGGGCTGCGGGAGGACGGCAAATCGCCGCGCCGCGCCAGGCCGGGCGGTTTGGCCGTGTCGGGCGGAGCAAAGTTGCGCTTGGCGGCGACAAAGGTGTCCATATTCATGAACTCCATCGGCTTCCGACGCCAAAACTTGAGAGGAAAAACACCCTTCTCAATGACCGCCCAATTCTGCCGATAGGATATTGGACACGCACCGTTAATGTGCGCCAGGTTTCTTCCAAGTCACTGCCAACGAGCGGACTCGGAGAGGCCAAACGAAATTGAATTTAATGAATACCACCGCCGAAGCGCCAACCGAGGAAGCGTCGGAGTTTTCCAAGCTGAACCAGGTTCAGAAGCTGGCCGGCTTCCTGCTTCTTCTGGACGCCGACAATGCCGCCCGCATCCTGCAACAATTGGATGAAACCCAATTGGAATCCGTCACCACGGAAATGGCGAAGTTCACCGCCATCTCGCAGGAGTTGCAGGGCGAGATTCTGGCGGAGTTTTCCCCGGTGGCGGTCGAAGCGGCCACGGCCATCCGGGGCGGGGTGGACCGAGTTCAATCCATCTTGGAAAAGGCGGTGGGACTTTTTCGCGCCTCGGATATTCTGGGACGCGTTTCGCCCGAGCGCCCCTCCGTCGCCGCGATGCAGGAGATTGTGGAAATGGACGCCCGGGCCCTCTACAACGTTCTCCGTCATGAGCAACTCCAAACCATCGCGCTGGTCACCAGCTACCTCCCGGCGGAAAAGGCCTCCCAGGTGCTGGCCTTGGTCCGGCCCGAGCTTCGTGAAAAAGTAGTCGAACGCCTCGCCACCCTGGCCCCGACCTCGCTGGAAGTGGTGGAGAGTGTCGCCGAATCACTGCATTCGCGGCTGGCCGGCAATCACACCCGCGCGCTCAACCAAACGGGCGGGGTCAAAGTCGCGGCGGAACTGCTCAATGCCCTTCCGAAGAACATGACCGATTCCATTCTTATTTCGCTTAAGGAGCGCAACTCGGAATTGAGCGAGGCGGTCTTGAAGAAGATGCTGACCTTCACGGAACTCGAGCGTCTCGATGGAAAAACCCTGCAAAAAATCCTGCAGGAAGTGGATTTCCGTTCGCTGGCCATCGCCCTCAAGACGGCCCCGGAAAGCCTCAAGAACAAAATGCTGGCCTGCATCTCCAAGCGCGCGGCCGACAACGTCCGCGAAGAAATCGGCTTCCTGGACTCGCTCAAAATCAGCCAGATCGAAACGGCCCAAATGGAAATCATCGAGATCGTCCGGAGGATGCAAAATGAAGGGACCATTGACCTGGACGACATCCGCAAGAAAGGCTGACCTCAACCCTTCTAGAATCGCCCTGAATGTTTGCCTCGGCCTCCAAACCGCCCGATTCCAGCCAGTCCTCGCAAAATAAGATTTCCCAATCGGAGGTTGAGCGTCTGCTCGCCTTGGTCGGCGAGAATGACCCAAGTGCCCCGGGCGGGGAAACCGGCGGGGCCCAGGCATTTCCCGTCCGCCACGATTTTCCGCAAGCCTCTTCGTTCTCCGAGGTGGAACTGCGGGATTTGCGCCTCCGCTGCGAGAGCTTCATTCGATCAGTCGCCGCCCGATTGACCGTGCATTTCAACCTGGAATGCGCCATGCAAATGAACCGGCTGGAGGCAGTGCGCTTCGAGCCATTTGTCGAGACCCTCGCGAACCCCACCCACGTCACTTTATTTCGCCTGGAACCTTTGCGCGGGGTCTGCCTGTTGGAACTGCCGCCGCGTCTGGCGCTGTCCATCGTGGACCGAGAATTGGGTGGACCCGCCGCGGCCAGTGTTGATATTCGCGAGCTGACGCCCATCGAAGGCAAACTGGCCGCCAAAGTTCTGGGCATGATACTGGTCGAATGGTGCAACACCTGGACCGACACCCTGCAACTCCGCCCCTCCATAATCCGCAGCGAAACTTCGGGTCGTTATTTGCAAACCTGCTCCCCGCCCAGCAGGGTGATCGTGATGGGAATCGAAACCCGGCTGGCGCAAACGACCGAGCAAATTCAGCTGGCCTTCCCCCAAACCAACCTGGAGCCCCTGCTCTTGAAGCTCAACTCCAACTCGCAGCACGAGGAGAAGCCGGAACCCGCCCATGCCAGAACCGCAGTCAAGTGGAATCCCGGCCTGAACGACGTGCCCGTCCTGGTCACCGCCCGGTGGCGGGGGATGGAACTGACGGCGCGCCAAATTCTTGGCCTCAAACCGGGGGACATCGTCCCCCTCCAGCCAGCCACGACGAGTCAAGTGCAACTTTCCCTCGACGCCACCCCGAAGTTCGCCGGTCAACTGGGCGCTTCCGTCCGACAATTGGCCGTCCGAATCTTTAAAGTGATTTAAAACAGACATCCGAAATTGACACAGGATTGGGTTGGGGTTGGACAAAGGCGGCGGAGCGACAGTTGCAAAGTCGGGCGAGACTTGCTCCATGCAGAAAGCACTGCAAGAGAGCGTTTTGGGATTGGGAAGTTGGCCTGCCCGGCCGAATTCGATTCGTTATCAGCACTCCAGTCCATATCTTTGTAGGGTATTACCCCATGCCTGTAGTGGATTTCTCCCGTTAAAATCAGGGTTTGTGACGATTGCGGTCTTGGCCCGCTATCGGCACTCTGAATTTGTGACCCATTGCAATATCTGGCGGAAGAATTGTCGTCTCTTCATGTCCACCGCCGCCATCGTTCTGGCGGCGGGGGCATCTAGCGGGCAGGCGCTGACGGGCACGATTCAAGACGTTCAACACGTGGTCATCCTGATGCAGGAAAACCGCTCGTTCGACCATTATTTCGGGGCCATGCCGGGGGTCCGCGGTTTCAATGATCGCAACCCCTTGATTTTCACCAATGGCAACCCGGACTTTTACCAGCCTTCCGGCAATGGCTATTGCCTGCCTTTTCCGACCCCGGCGGAATGCATCGGCGATCTGGATCACGGGCATCCCTCGGGCTTGGAGGATTGGGATTCCGGAAACTGGGATCAATGGGTGGCGGCGAAGGGACCCGAAGCCATGAGCTATTATCCGCAAAATTTGCTGCCATTCCACTACGCATTGGCCAATAATTACACAGTCTGCGACGCCAACTTCTGCTCCATGATTGGCCCCACCTACCCCAACCGCCTTTATCTTTTCACCGGCACGATTGACCCTGATGGACAGGCTGGGGGACCGGCACTGGCCAACAACGTTCCCGCCGGCGGTTTCACTTGGACAACTTATCCGGAACGGCTCCAGAACGCGGGAGTTAGTTGGAGGGTTTACCGCCCCAGCGGCGACTGGTATGGCGACGTGCTCCCTTGGTTCGCCCAGTATATCAACGCCCCCTGGGGAAGCCCCCTTTATCAGCGCGGCGTTCTCGAAGTTCCCGACGTCGCCGCGGCCCTGCGAGCGGACGTCACCAACGGCACCCTGCCGCGGGTTTCATGGATCATCCCGCCTTCGCTGGCGGGATCCGAACATCCTCCTTATTCGCCGAGCGACGGGGCGGCGTTCATCAAGAGCGTTCTGGACGCGCTGGCCGCCGACCCGGCGGTGTTCCGTTCGACCGTTTTCATTTTGACATACGATGAAAACGACGGTTTCTTTGACCACATCCCCTCCCCCACTCCTCCGCCCGGAACACCCGGGGAATATGTCGGCGGCCAGCCCATCGGGCTGGGTGTCCGCGTTCCCATGATCCTGGTTTCCCCTTGGAGTCGCGGCGGGCGCGTTTGTTCCCAAGTCTTCGACCACACTTCGATCCTCCGCTTTCTTGAAACCTGGACGGGGGTGCGGGAACCAAACATCAGCGCCTGGCGCCGGCAAGTTTGCGGTGACCTCACCTCGGCCTTCGACTTCACCCATCCCGACATGAGTCATCCTGACCTGCCCACTCCCATCTCGGTGGAAACCGTCGCCCCCTCGGTCAATCCACCCTCCTTCCAAAGCATGCCCGCGCAACCCGCCGGTTCCAAGGTAGCGATGTCCCTGCCTTATCAACACGAAGTCGTCCCCCAGACCAGCTTGGCGACCGGCCAACTCATCCTGACCCTGACCAATTCCGGATCGGCCTCCGTCCATTTTGCCATTTACGCCAACTTCGCGCAGACCAACCTTCCTTGTCAACTCGATGCCAACACCGACCAGGCCATCACCAATTTTCTGGCCGTCTCCCCGGTTGACACCAACTCCTATGACTACACCTGTTATGGTGCCAACGGCTTCCAACGCCGTTTCGCCGGCGGCCTGAGCAACGACGCCAACCAGATCGAAGCCTGGTCCGTCATTGACACCAACGCCGGAACCATTTGCTTGTTAACTCAAGACATTGGCACCAACGACGTCCAATTTCTACTAACCGACAATTACGGGCTGGGCGGACCGTGGACCAACGACCTATCCAGCGGCGGCACTGCCACCAATTTCTATCCTGCCATCCAGTTGAACAACGGCTGGTATGACCTCACCGTCACCGCCAGCAGCGATCCTGCTTTTCTGCGCCACCTCACCGGGCACATCGAGAACGGCTCCACGTCCTACAGCGAACCTTCGGCGGCCCCGTTGCTTTCCATGGCCACGACCCAAGTGGTGAATGGCATCGGCGTCAGTGCATTGCTGGCCAACATCGTTCCGGCGCCTTCCACCAATCCACCCCCGCTTTTTGCCACCACTGCGGGGCAGAACCTCATCCTCGTTTATCCCGCCTGGGCGTCTAACTATGTGGTCCAAGCCAGCCCGGTCTTTGGCCCTGGAAATTGGTCGCCGCTCAGCGCCACCATGAACGTCGTCAGCAATTACGCCGTCGTCTCCACGCCGATGACCTCCACCAACGCTTTCTTCCGTTTGCAGCAGTAACCGCGGCCCCAAAGTCGCCTTTTTAACCGTACTTTGAGTGCGGGCCATTCTCTCAAATATTTCGCGCAAACCACCCCGCGCAACAACGTCCGGCACCTCCGGCGCCTTCCTTGTCGTGCTTCTCCAGACGACGGAGGGGGTCACTTCTCCATGCCTCCGACGCATCCGGAAACGAGCGTCCCCGCCAGCGACAACCGAGGCTTAACGATATCCGGGCACAGGATTCACTTGACAAGCAAGATGACCGGCTGGTTGGTTCGGCTGGGGTCGAACCACCAGACCCTGCCAAAATCCGTTTGGCCCGGCGCGTTGGTCAAATTGATCCAGCCCAAGACCAGGCCGTCGCCCGAAGTCCGCGGCGCGTAGAGCGGAATGACTCCGCCCGCTCCAACCGGCGCCACGCCCAAAAAGCTCCAGCCACCCGCCAGAATCCCGGATAGGACGGCGGTTCCATCCACACCGTTTGTCAGCGTCATGGAACCCACCGGGGCCCCGCCACCGGAAGTCGAAACCACCACAAAGCGCTCGCCTAAATCCGGCGCGGGATTCGTGGCGGCGTTGTACGCCGCCACCCCGGCTTGCAAAGGTGACACCCAATCCGCGTTGCTGATCACCCCGGTCATCCCGCCGCCGCCCAATGTTTGCGGCAAGTGCAAAGACGCCCCGACGGACGCCCCACCCCCCAGCGCCACCGATGTCTCAGCGTCGCCAGTCGCGTCAAATTCCCCGCTAAAGGCATAACGGCCTTCGTCAAGCAAAATATATCCCGTGAACGCCCCGCCGCTCCCACTCTCCACCGTCGCCGTAAAATATCCGGCATTCGTCTGGCTGGCGCCGGTGGCCGGATAAAACAACCCGCTGTAAGTCCCCGCAGCCTCCGAAACGGTGCCAGAGGACGAAGGGTCCAGATCTTTGACCGCATCGGCTGAGGTCGGGCCCCCACCCGTACCCGATCCATTCTTTCCACCCGTTTCCGCCGGGGATTCAGGCACCGCCAACAATTTGTAAACGACCGTGCGCTTCATCAGCGCCGACACATTACTCGACGTATCCAGACTCCTCGCCCCAATGACGTTGGCTCCGGGCACCAACCCGACTGTGATGGACCAGTTGGTGCTCCCCGCCGCCACGGCGAAAGCCCCCCCGTTGACTTGCACCTCCACTTCCGCCACCGCCACATTGTCACTCGCCGTCCCGCTCACCACCACCGTGCCGCTTTCACTGACGGCGTTGTTCGCGGGCGAGATCATAGTCGCCGTCGGCGGCGTCTTGTCCAGCAAAGTCAGCGTCACCACCGCGCTCGTCGTCGCGCCATAACTGTTCGAAATCACCAGATAATAATCCCCGTTGTTCGTCCAATAAGTCTTGGTCAGCGAAAGCACCAAGTTGGTCGCCTTTGACAGCGGCTCCCCGCCAAAATACCACCGGCTCACAAACGGATTGTTTTTCGTATTGACACCAATCGCCGTCACCGAAAACTTCGTCGCCTGCCCCAGCAACACCGTCTCGTTTGTCGGCCCGCTCACAATCGCCGGGGCGAATTGCAGCGTCAACACCGCAGGCGGCGAACTCGTCGCCACCCCCACCACATTGCTGACGATCACCGTGTAATTGCCCACCGCCCCCGCCTCCGCGTTCGTCACCGTGTAGGACGCCTGCGTCCCGCCCTCCACATTGGCCCCGTTCAACTGCCATTGGTAGGACGTCGGAATGCTCCCGGTCGTGCCCACCGCGAACGTCGCGTTGCTCCCCGCCGTCACCCATCGGCTCTCCGGCAAACCGCTGAACGCCAACTTCTGGCCCAGCCCGATTTGCAACCTCGCCACGCCTCTTGCCCCTTGATAACCCGCCACCAAAATATAATACTTGGTGCCTTTAACCACCTCCGGCAGCGTCACGCCCGGCTGCCCTTGCGCCAGATAGTTCGTCGCATAACCGCAGCCCACTTCCGCCAAACTCGCAAAACTCGTCCCGCTCCCGGTGTAAACCCCGAGAATAGTGTTGAAACTGCTCCCGTCTGTGTTTATTTGCAAAATGCCCGTTCCCGGCGCCGTGTAGGAGAACCATTGCGACGCCGTCCCCACCTGGCCACACGGCTCCGGTTCCCCCGCCTCCGCCTCCGCTCCCACGGTGCTGAACACCTGCGCCACGCTGAACCCCCGGGTGTCTCCGCCCGCGTCCTGCGGCGTCAAATCCTCCGCCAGGCTCGCCGGTTTCGCCCCGCCCGTTGTATTGATGAACTTCCCCTGGCTGGTCGCCGCCGCCCCGCCCACATTGGAGGTGATCTGCACCTCGGCCGCCTCGCTCTGCGCCGATCCAGCCGCATTCGCCACCAACACCGAATAGTAACCCACCAGGGATGGACGCAAAGGCCCGACCACCAGACTGCTCCCCGTCGCCCCCGCAATCGGCGTTCCTTGAAACTGCCATTGATAACTCAGCTTAGTCGCGCTGCTCGCCGTCACACTCAACGTCGCCTTCGCTCCCGCCGCCGCCGACTGGCCGGCTGGCTCTTTCACGATCACCGGCACCGCCGCCCCGGACGACGGATTCAAAATCCGGTAACCCGTCCCCGCAGGCTGGCCCAGCACCACCCGTCCCGCCGCCCCCTGAAATCCATCCACCGCGATTTGGTAAGCCGTCCCCTTCGTCACATTGAACGTCACCAGACTCGTCAGCGCCCCGCCCGAATCATCGTCCGCCGCCACCGGTGTCAGCCTGCCCGCCGCGCTGCCGGTGTAAACCGCCATCACCGTGTCAAAATCACTCCCCTGTGTTGTCAACGATAAATTTCCGGTGAACGTCGCCGTCCAGGTGAACCAAATCGAGTTCCCCCCTGGCAAATTATCCGGCAAGAGAGTTTGCACTGGCGCCGAAAGATTGTCCCCGGCCACCGGGCCGGACAACGGATCAATGCTCGTCCGGCTGGCAAAACTGTTGTTGGTCCCCGGAATCGTCACCGCCGTCAACACCACCACCGGCGCCACCGCGCTCAATGCCGACGCCGCCAAATCCGAAACCACCACCTGGTAATTCCCCGAATTCAATGGCTGCGCCGACGGCGCCACAAAACTGGAGTTCGTCGCGCCCGCCAGACTTGTCCCGTTCAGCAGCCATTGGTAGGTAAACGGTCCCTGCCCGGCCGGCGTGACGCTCAAAGCCAGATCCGTGCCGGCGGCCAGCGTCTGCCCTGCCGGCTGCGTCGCGATATTCGGCGGGTCCACCACCGTCAAAATCGCCGGGCCGCCTACCAGGCTCCCTGCCGTCGAGGTGACCGTCACGGTATAACTCCCCGCGTCACTGTCCGCGATGGGCGGTCCCACCACCAACGTGCTCGCCGTCGCCCCGTTGATCGGCGCCTTGTTGTGCGCCCACTGATACGTCATCAGATTCGTCCCCGTCGTCGTCACGGCGAAAGTCACGCTCCCGCCCGCCGCCACCGTCTGGCTGGCGGGGGGCGCGGTGATGCCAAATTGGTAGGCCGAAGGCTGGATCACCACCGTCACCCCCGCCGACGTGCGCGACAATCCCAACCCGTCCACCGCCAAAGCCGTCAGCGTGTAACTCCCCGGGGCCGGATTCGTCCACGTCAGCGCAAAGGGACTGCTCGTGGCCACTCCCAGCGGCTCCCCGTTGGCATAAAACCTCACCTTCACGATCCCCGCCGCGTCCG
>Ga0182030_10021963_pt1 | contig 11907 bp, 9 predicted proteins | sample 812S3MmetaG_FD_121299 | JGI IMG/M metagenome (GOLD analysis project Ga0182030, IMG submission 121299) | Permafrost microbial communities from Stordalen Mire, Sweden - 812S3M metaG (Illumina Assembly) | ecosystem: Environmental > Terrestrial > Soil > Wetlands > Permafrost | place: Sweden... | reverse complement strand
TGTACTCATCGGAAAACGACCGCCGTGGTCGCTTCCGTTGCTCTTCCATGGTCTCCATTTTGGACATCCTTTCGGGACTTTGCTGCCCGATCGTGGATGTCCGTCAAAGCGGGGGAAGGCCAGGCTTCTGCGGCGGACTGCGAGAACCCGGAGCCCGAGCGCTCGGTGCGGGGACCTTCATCCGCAGTCACTCGGGGTGTCGGCCCGGTGCGGATTGAATTTCAACCAACGACAGAATGCACCCGAGGAATAGTCACGAGAGCCCGAAAAGCTGCCCATTAGGGCCCCTAGCCGGAGACTCGACGAGCGTGGATCCGAGTTCTCGGGTGGACGTCAAGGACCGAATAGCCATCCGTAGAGGGTCCGGCCGAGCCGTGAGCAGGTCAAATGGACCCGGACGCCGCAGTGGGCATTATAATTGGGCGCCGCGGACAGTGGGAGTGCGGGCGTTTGGTAGAATTCCAATTGCCAGAGTGAGATTTCATTCCGAGGGGCTTTCATGACATTGCGAGGTATTCAGTTGCCAGCTTCCTGGTTGCAACTAGCTACAGGAACTCGCTGACCCCATGTCGACCGAAACGCGGGACCACCAAACTGGTTCGCCAATCGATTTTTCGACTCTAGAGCAACTTGCGAAGTCCCATCGTGACGAATACTTAACGGCATACCCTTGGCCCCACGTGGTCTTGACCGACCTTATTGACCCAACGTTCATTGCCGAGGCAGAGCGTCAGGAACTAAGACGAGCACTCGACCTCGAAGTCCAAATGGGCCGGCGGATCATAAAGGCGGAGTCGCCCGAAGTAGATGGCCACGCGGCCAAGGACATTCTTGACGCCCTCCGTAGCCCGCCATTTGTCGCGTTCCTGGAGCAACTAACTGGTATCGATGCGCTGTTACCAGATCCAACCCATCATTGGGGTGGACTCCACGCAAGCCCACCGGGGGCATTTCAAGCCCTCCATCGCGACTTCCGGGTACACCCAGTCACGGGGCTGTTTCACCGCGTGAATGTCTTGGTTTTTCTAAACTCGGATTGGAAGCCTGAATACGGGGGGCACCTCGAACTTTGGCCCAAGGACACGAAGGCTTGTGGTCGGCAGGTATTGCCGGTAGCGGGAACCGTGATGATTTTTGAGACGACCGTATCGTCCTTCCACGGAGTTCCGGATCCGGTTCGTTGCCCTCCCGGCAGGGCGCGGCTCTCGCTTGCGTCGTATTACTACACTGAGGTTCCTGGGGAGAAGTACATGAAAGAACCTCGATTCTTCGTGCCGAAGAGACCGCAAGACCCTTGGTATATGGGTGTCGGTGGATTCAACGACACTCTCAAGAGCATTTGGAAGATCATTCGAAGAGTTCCGCAATAGGGGGAGCTCCTCGAGCCAAGGGGCGGCGTTCAGATGGTAGTTCGCTGAGATCTTAAGGATAAGAGAGACCCGCCACCGAATTAGCGGCGAGCGATGCTCAGTTCAGGTTACTCGTCGTCGACTTCAGGCCGTCAAGGTAATGACTTGCGGAGATGATCCACCAGACGGAGTGCGAACGCAACGATCATGAATGTCGAGTTTGCCTGACCTGACGTCACGAAGGTGGAGCTGCTCGCCACATAGACATTTTCCACTCCGTGCACCCTCAGGTTCTTGTCGACCACGCCATTGGCCGGATCGTCAGACATCCGCGTCGTTCCTATTTGATGGAAACCACCACCTAGCCGACGGTCAATAGCCTCGCGTGTATCCGGATAGAGGTACTCAAGTCGCCCAACGCCCTGGGCCCGAAGATGAGCATCCCAATACTGGTGGGCTCGGACGATGCCATCGATGTCCGCGTCCGAGAATTTCAAGTGAATATCCAACTTACGCCGACCAAGCACATCCTTTTCCTGCGAGAGGCTTACATGGCTTGACTGACTCGGGAGATGCTCACCGTGGTACTGCATCGGATATATATTCCGCTTGTTATACACAAAGAAGCCTGGCGCTTTCCTCTCGCGTGCGAGAAATCGCTTCGCGCCAAACTCCACCATGAAGCGAGCGGTAGTCAGCGGTTGATTCAGCACATTTCGAACATGCGACGACTTCGTCGTGATTTCGGAGCCACCGTACGGAGTGCCAGGGATGTTCCCACCGGTTAGCGAGACTCGCTGGGCGTCAGGTGCGAATCGTGGCCCAAGAGGCGAACTTAGTGCGAGATAGACGAAGGAGAGTGGACCGCTCCCATGCTTGGCATCGGGCAGTTCCGGGTTCGCGATCCAGCCGGCGATGTTGGGCAATTCTTCTGCCAACTGAAACTCCTGCGTGAATCCGAACCGACGTCGAACATATACCCCATCGATATCGCGCTCATAGTCATACACCGTTGACTCGGGTGAAGTCGTGAAATGAATGTTCGCCACGACACCCTCGACGTGAGCCATGTACCACTTGCCCAGGTGACCAGATCCCCCACCCAATTGACCACCCTGAGGACCAACTGACGACATCAAGAGCCGAGTGCCTTCAAGACCACCGCACGCAATAACGAAGGCTTTTGCATTCACACGAGCTTGGGTGCCTTTTAACGCTCGCACGTTGACATGATCCGCATGCCGGGTCTCTCGTTGGCACACAATCTCGGTGGCCGTGAGCCCGGTGAGTACTCTGACATGTGCGGAGTCTTCTAACTGCTTCAAATAGGTCTTGCCGAAATCCGTGGGGAGCGACCAGCGCTCGAGGGTCGATGCTGTGACGTCACCGTCCTCGAGTCCTGGCACAATGCTCCGAGGAGCATTTGGAAGCTCGTGAGCGTTGAACATTGCGCGCCCGCAGACAAGCCAATCGCAGGCTCGTTGAAAGTAGCCGTGCATCTCGTCGTAGGAAACTGGCCATGACGCAGATCCAACAAACGGACGGGAGTGAAAGTCGATCGGATCGTACGGCACGCATCGGCCACCCCAGATTGTGGAGGCACCGCCCAGTTGGCGTCGCACGGCCATTGTCATCGGTGCATGTCGATCATGTGTCCGGTCCGATACGGCCGAGAGTTGTTGTATGGATTGATCGAATTCCGTGAAACCACTCTCGAGTAACACGACCTTGACGCCATGCTTTGCCGCTTCAAGAGCAGTCACAATGCCAGCAGGACCGGCACCGACGACTACCAGCTCCGCGCTGATCGTCACGTTTTCCGGAATGTCACTTAGGTCTTCGATCATGCCTTCAATCCCTGTCGCGGGTAGGCCTGCTTCAACAACGCTGCAAGTTCCGTGAGGGCCGAGGATTCCTCTTCTTCCGCCGCCGGATCCTGATTGATGTCACCTTGACTCACTGCAGCCCGCACCCTTTCAGGCCGAGTGCTGCTGAACAGAACCGGTCCCGACTTGTTCCGATGGAGCGCGTGACGCACAAGGAGATTGGGGAGACTGATCCCGTCATAGACATCGAACCCAAGCCGGCCGCTCCATACTCGTCGTTCCTCAGGTGAACGCTGGAAATAATCGTTCAGAAGGGGCAGCGCTCGCTCAAAGACGCCGAAGGTGATCCTCGCTTGCTTCGATTCTGCACCCTCCAGATAGTCTTCGAATATGTCGTCTCGACATTGAAGCACCCAGCAGCGCTGTGACAGCCCCCGCTGTGACTCGTCGAGCTGGACCATGTCACTTGCGACACCCCACGCACGAATCCTGCCCCGGCTGATCTGATCATCGAGATAATCGGCCACGCCTTGAATATCGAGAATGAGTTCGCCGCTGGGTTCGTGGAGCATGAAAAAGTCTATGTAATCCGTGCCAAGCGCCCGCAAACTCCGATCAAGGCTTTCCCGTGCCACGCCTGCCGAGTAGCCAACTGATGCATAGAGGAGCCGACCCATCGATCCGGAGGCTGGTCCTCGACCGGAGTTCTGGACCTGCTTTTGCATATTCGGGATGCTATTGAGCAAGGAGCGAACGGGCCGCTGCAGCGACCCAGCCAATCGTCCTAGGACACTCGGTTCGATTCCGAATTTTGTGGTGATCGTGATCTCTGATCGCCGCCAACCGATGAAACGAGCGAGCTCGGACTCGGAGCGTCCGAGACCGTACATCGGAGCGACATCAAAGTGGCGAATTCCAGCATCGTACGCTTGTTCCATAACAACTTGCCGATCCTTTGCGCGAGGAAGCCGAAACAGACTCGCACAACCGAATCCGATCACCGTTGTCGTTATGCCTGTTTCATGGAGCTTAACGGTACGCAGAGCCAGATCCTTTACGTTCGTCGATCCCGCTGCCAGTCATCCAACAATGGCCGAAGAGCGCTTCGCCTCTTTGGCATTGGCCGTGAGCACTTCGAAAGCATAATTGAATGCGCCGGTAAGCAGACCTTTTCGTCCCGCGCTCAATAGTGTTCGTGGGAAGTCCTGAGGAAGTTGATCAGATCGGATACCTCCACTGCGCAATCCTAAGTCGCTGAGTGCATTTGGGACGATGCGGAGAATGTCGAATATGACGGAGGGATCCGATCTGATCATGCTGGCGTAAAACGCCGAAAGCCCCGCGCTATACCCGTAGAACTGTCGGTGAAGCTCATCCATTTCGCGCCGGTGATAATGCCACGTGATTGCCTCCGGCCAATGGAGTACGACCTCCCCTGCCCTTAGGAGCAAGGCGAACAGCCTCGTCTCCTCGCCGCCGTGTGTCCGAGTCCCGGCACCAAGGTGCTCGTCAAACGGGCCAGCAGAACGAAGGGCCGTCATCCGGAAGGCCATATTGCCGCCCGACCCGATCGCCGGAAGAGGATAGAGGGGTCTTATGGCAGCGTCGGATGCAACCGATAAGATCTCCGCTGAAATACCCCGCCCCTTGTTAAATCCGCCGTACTGCTCGAATCTGACCTGTGCCTCCGTTTCTAGTTCTGCTGGCAACATCACACCGCAGACGGCTGCCGGCATGCACGGGTGAGCGAACCCCAACTTCAGTCTTCTGACCCAATCAGGATCTGCGGCCTCGTCGTCATCGATCCATGCCATGTAATCAGTCTTCACGTGCGCGACGGCGGTGTTTCGTGCTCGAGACAAGCCCTTGTCCGGCTCGACCACGTAGGTGCACCTCTTGAGATTTACCGCTTCTACGACGGCAGCCGAAGACGTAGAACTTGGAGCATTGTCAACAACCAATACCTCAAAGTTGTCGTCAGATTGGACCCGCAGACTCTCAAGAGCTCGACGGAGTTCGTCGGGACGATCACGGGTGCACATGGCCACGGTAAGAGACATATCGGCGGTGTCGCGATCACCCGCAATCGGATTGTCTGGTGGAATGAATTCCGGCAAGCAATGATTGTCCGACAGATCATGAGGCCTCACCTCGGTCTGGTCCTCGACATCCCAGAACGAGACGCTCGCAGGAAGACCCCTTACACGCGAGAGACACCACAAGCTCCGATATCCGGCAACCGAGATTGGACCTAACTCGGCCAATTTGGTCATTTCGATGTCGACCACCTTTGCCGGCGCTTTCAAATTCTCTCTCTGGATCTGCCGCATCAACGCAATCCCTCGCATTGGTCCCGGTGACCAGGTTTCGTCGAAGAGGGGCCGCCATCTGCCGAGTCTCCGTAGCAATGTCCGACTTGAGAACCTGCTCCGGAATTTTCGAACAACGCCATCCGGCGGTGAGGACTCACTGCATATTCCGGTCTGGTGATGTGGCCTCCTCCTCGATATTCGCGACGTGTTCCGTCGAAATAGTTCGCGAGGCACGCCCCTCTATGAGAACACCGAACACTGTGGGTGCGTAGACGAACGCCTCCACCACCAAGCCGACGAGGAGACCCAACGCCACACCATTCAACCCCCAAAGAGCGCCCCCGGCGGCCGAAAAACCCACCTCCAACGTGACACCAATGATCGTCAGGAACACCGCTTGTTGCATTTTCCCCCTGACCCGAGAAATGGCCACATAATGGGATTTGATAGCCCCTGGATACGTGGCCAATCCAAGGATGCCCATCGTGGTCCCGGCAACGGCATATTGCGGTCCGAAAACTCTGAGGATAAGCCCCGAGAAGATAAAGAAGAACGGTGCTGACACGACCGAGACCACTAAACTAATCCTCATCGTTTTGCGACACTCGCGGTGAAGGGCCTCCTCATCTCCTGGCGCTAACGCAAACAAAACTGTCGAAAGCAAGCTCGGGATGATTTGCACAAACCCGACGACGAGCCAGGTCGCCGTGAATGCAGCGTTAGCTTGGGGGCTCACTATGACGGCAACCAAAATTGGCAGAATAAGGCGAGGCGCTTGCACAGAGAGATTCAGCCAGTGATGCCGAAACATCAGCGTTCTTTTCTCAAAGATGCGTCTGAAATCCAATCGCGATGACTGTCCTTTGGTCAAGTTAAGGAGTTCATACGCCATGAACAGCAGGGAGATACCCAGGCCGGCAAGCCAAGCAAGCACCAACTCGATGCCCGACGAAGTCGCCCAGAACAAGATCAAAATCGGTAAAAGTACCAGCTTGCTGACTGCAAAGACCGTGTTTCTCCTCAACTGAAGATCGCCTCGAAGCAGCCCGATGCAAGCGTCGTCAAGTACTAACAAAATGGTAGTTAACGAACTGAGTAAGACAAAAATAACGATTCCAGCCGGTCCTTCCACCCCTTTGCTTATATCCGACGAAAATGAGTGGAATCCGAATCCGACGACAGTTGAAACTATCAACGCAAAGGCACCCACCCCGGCGGAAGCCGTAATCATCAAGGTGCGGGCGTGGGTCCTATCTATTGATAGCTCACTTATCAGCAGCGTGCTAAGCCCTAAAACGCAAACGAGTGAGATCAACTGCGCAGCTGACTGAACGGCAGACGCGATTCCTACGGCCCGAGTAGTGGCCAATCTGGCGGCGATGAACCAGTAAAAAAAACCCAAGAAACTTGTAACGATGGTGGTGCCATAAAGGGATATTGCATTGCGGACGATAGGACCCTCTAGGTTGTGCTTTAATAGCGCGACAAACTTCGTCAGCCGGTGACCGGACCCTGCTGCTGCAGCAGAGTCAGTACTGGGTTGCTCGATATCTGTCATAGCTCTCTTGTTGCGCTATCTGGGGTGGACAAGTGTCGATTCGGATTTGCAGCTGAGACAACTGTTCCCAAGTTTAGTTCCGGAGCTAAAGACTTCTTGTAGTAGGACGATAGACATAAACCGGGCTTTCCTAGCGCGACATCCTGCCAGCTTCGACTCAGTTCCTTGGTGATGGAGGTGGGGTGTCATGGGCATTGGTTGTTCCAGCCCCACCAAACGTCTTGAAATCTTAGTCTCAATTCCATTCAGATCTCTCTCGCCAAACGTCGGCGCAACCTGCGCGCGCTACCCATATTGACCTCATGCAGCAGCTTCGAGTCCACCTTCGTGGGTAAGAGCAACCATCTGGCAACCAACGGAAAGGAGCCTGGAGCGAGACAACCCGTTGTGATCCCCAGACTGGGGCGCCTAGTGGAGACTGGAGAACTCCATTTCTGACAATACGGCCACCGCACCAAAAGCGCGAAGGACCCCGCCGGTCATGGACGTGTGGGGCGGTCGGCTGTCAGCGCAACCTGCAACAAGGTATTTTTGCATGGCCTTTAGGTCATCCAAAAACTGACTCGACAATCTACGAATTTGCTCGTTTGGCGCGAGATCACATCTCCAGCAGCCAACGAGCACGAACTGAACTGCCACGAGCCTCACGAGTCTGAGGGTGAAGCCGCAAGACGAGGAATTATTCGATCGGGCCCCTTCGTTCCGTTCCTCGCTTCGTCACAACTCGACGTATCCGGGATCTGGCAAGGGAACATAGAAACGAGGATTCCAGTCGGTCCCGCTGGCGGCGTCACGAAGTTGCCGGACAACTTCTTCCACAATGTCCCACGTGAACACCACGATTTCCTCGGGTCGCCGCCTGAGGAGTTCTTCCGGCAGGAATATGGGAATTTGAGATCCCGGCAGTCGCCTGCCGTTCTTCTCCGGCGACAGATCCACCGTGTAAGGCAGCAGCGAGTGATCGATACCCGCCAACGCAACAATGACCGGAGCCTTGGACGGCGCGCCGTATCCAGCGACCGAGACCCCCCGAGAGTGAGCTTGCTCTAAGTGCTCACGAAGCCGTGCCGCTACTGCCTGCCCTCTGCTCCCAAATGAACGGAGCCTACGACTGTCATCGAGACCAGCGTTCCGCTCTGCGGCAAGAACTCGATCCACACTCGAATCCACCGCCACGTGGTCTTGAAGGCGTCCAGCGGTGACCCGTAGGCTGCCTCCAAATACGGGAACTTGAATGGCGCGTGTCGCTTCCATGCCATATCGATTGAGCAGACGTTGGACGCTGAGTAATGACAAATACACCCAATGACCGTGACGAATCGTGTCCACCTGGGACTGCTCTATCAATGGCAAAAGGTGGTGAAACTCGAGCACCAATCTCCCGCCTTCCGCGATGCGAGCGGCATGCGCTGCAAGAGGCGCCTCCAGGTTCGATTCGTGTGCCAACGCGTGAACGTCCACAACCAGATCGGCCGTTTGCCCGGCAGAGCGTGGCACCATTCCCGCATCGATAAATCCGTTCAACCATGAACCCCCGTGATGGCTATCGAGCTCGATGATCGAAGCACCTGGAGGTATCCCCTCACTCCGCATCACCTCAAGGGCAGACTGTGCCGCGTGACGCCGTGATGTCTCCGACTCCACGGCACGAGGTGGCTCCGGCATGGGGTACACATCGGGGCCGAGCTGTGCCAAAAAGCATTCCTCGCAGAGGAAGAGGCGCAAGCTCCACCCCGGATCATCGTCAGACGAAGACTCACGCAAAGGAAACCAGTCCGATGCGGGCACCACTCCTAGGTCAACGACCTCGGTCGTTCGCTCCGACGAGCAGCCTCGGCAGACCAAGCTGCGAGAACCTGGCTGATTCTCTTCTGTCATTCCTGTATCATTGCGCATTCGGCAACGGCACCTAGCCCGCGAACAAGGACCCCACCCTATCCGCGCAGAGCTGTCATACGGAGGGACAATGGACGTCACCGAAGCGAAGCTGCCTGGGGTACTACTTTTCACCCCGACACCCCACGTTGACGATAGGGGAATGTTCGCCCGTACGTTCGATGCGGACATTGTTCGCTCGGCTGGCATCGACCCGCACGCCTTCGTGCAGGACAGCCTCTCTCGCTCGGCAAAGGGCGTCATCCGTGGCCTCCATCTTCGATCGGGGCACGGAGAGGCCAAAATCGTGCGCTGCTCGTCAGGAGCGATTTTCGACGTGGTGCTAGATCTTCGACGCCGGTCCCCCACATTCAGGAGGTGGGAGGCCTTCGATTTGAACGGAGATTCGCAGAAGTCAATCTATATTCCGGCGGGTTGCGCCCACGGCTTTCAGGCCTTGACGGATATCTCCGACATCACGTACCGCATCGATCGGACGCACGATCCGTCTGAAGATGTTGCTATTGCCTGGAATGATCCTGATTTGTCGATTCCCTGGCCACTCCCGATGACAATGATGTCCGAGCGAGATGCCGCCGCTCCGTCCCTCGCTGATGCCCTGCAAAACCTTGGTCTATTTTAAAGCATCAAGCGGTGCGGAGTACCCTAGTAGCTAGGCATTGGCTGTCTTCTTGCAATTGGGCTAACCGAGCTGCAAGCTCCGAAGGCTTACCCAATCGGAACCCTGATTCGCAATGGCGTAGGGTTCCTAACCAAACGTCCCTAGTCGGCTCTCTCTCAGCCTGCTGCTAGTGGTATTATTGCATCCAAAATGGTTGTCAAAGTGTAGGGCGGAGTGGCTTGTCTATTACGGCTTCACTCGGTTACTGAATGGCAGGTCGGGACGGATTTGTACCGCTCGTTGGTGCTGGATTACGTTAGGGTATATTGTATGTTGAAAGCATGCCTTTGATGACTACCCCTCGAGTGGCGATGGGGTTGTGCGTCTTCAACGGAGATCGTCATTTGGCCGCGGCCTTGGATTCTTTGCTCTCTCAGAGCATGGAGGATTTCGTCCTCAACATTTCTGACAACGGGTCGACCGACCATACGGAGAAGATTTGCCGGTCATACGCAGCGGCCGATTCCCGCATCCGATATTTTCGGCACGACGAAAACCGAGGTCTGGTTTGGAATTTCAATTTCGTCGCGCAAGCTTCTCGGGAGACTGAGTTCTTTAAGTGGTGTGCACATGACGATGTGTACGATCCCACGTACCTTGAAAAATGCGTAGAGGAACTTGACAAGCGGCCTGAGATTATCGCTTGCCACTGCTTGACCAGGTACATCAATGAGCGGGGCGACGAAATCATGCGCTCGTACCGGCGCCAGAGTTTCACCGATGAGAGGCCCTGGGTGCGATTCAACCAGATTCTCCTGAGCAATCATGACTTCTCCTACGCGTTCGCATTGATCCGACGATCAGAACTCGATCAAATCCGTCCCTTCCAGACAGTGAACGCGGCCGACACCGTTTTGTTGGCGGACCTCGCATTTCGAGGCCCTTTCGGCGAGATCCCTGATCACCTCTTTGCCAATCGAATTCATCCCACAAGGTCTATGGCGGTTGTCGCGAAGGGACGTGATGCCTTGGGATGGGCCAAGTGGTACGGCGGCTCCACCAGGTTCCCCTTATGGCGCACCTGGGCGGAGTTTCGCCGAAACATCGCATCCGCCCCCCTCGATCCGCAGGCGAAAGCCCGTTGCTATGCCGTCCTGGAAAAGTGGATGGCGTATCGATGGAGAGGTTTCGGATGGGAACTTGTAGCCGATGGGCTCCCGGTTACTGGCGAGCGGCTATCAGCGCGCTGGCGGGAGCGTAGACGGTGAACGTTATTGACATAACGGTCTGGGACGAACTGAGCAACCTGCACGGTTGGAGTGAACTTGCTGCTCGCTGCGATGCTTCACCGTTCAGTTGGCCTGGCTTTTGCCTACCCTGGTGGCAAGAGCTGGGTTGGGGCAGGTTGTTGTCGGTGGCAGTCGAGGAGGCCGGCGTTCTGGTCGGGCTCGCACTCGTTCATGATCGAGTACGAGATTTTGGCCGCCCCACATTCAGCTTCCTTGTTGATGAGAACGACACCTACCACCAAATGCTCGTAGCCGATGATCGCGCAGACGTCATATCGATTCTGTGGGAAAAGCTACTGTCATCGGGTCGGGAAATTGGCCTTTGTGCAGTGCCACTCGAAATCGCCCACCGCTACATTGCGACTGAGCCGCTTTCCTTAGCACTCGACGATCATCCCTGCGCCGGCTTTGTCGATGTGCCCTTGGATGGCATCGAATCGCCCACGCCAGTGGAGTCTAGATTGGTCCGCAAAGTTCAGAGTCCAGCCGAATGTGTCGACTTTCTTCTTAGGCCTGAGGAGTCAGCCCGATGGGGGGCGGGTCTGCCCGGGTCTCAAATGGCGGCGTTCTTCGCGTCAGCGGTTGATGCATCAGTGCGGGCGGGTCTGATGTCGCTGTATCTGGTGGACCATGACGATCGTCCACCAGATGGCTTGCTCGTCGCACACGGCTCCAACACTTCTGCCGTGTGGCGCTATGTGGGTAAGTTCGGCTTGGACACACCATTAGCTCGGTTGGCGACAACTGAGGCCGCCAACCGAGGTTCTCGAAGGCTTCTCTGGCCCGAGGCCTCGGGTGTGCCGGGTCGGGAGTTCCCGCTCACCAACATTGTGCGTGTGCCTCGGAAGGGAAGCCGTCTGCGAGAGGTGGCCGGATTCGCCCGGAGTTTCTCAGCCCTTGCAAGAAACGAGAGTGGAGTGCGGGGCTAGCGGGAATGCAGCCGCCAGAGTCAAGATCTAGCGCAGCGAGGTGACTGAGCGCAGGGTAGGCCTCGTCAGTTCACGAGTGAATCGAAGGTTGGCGACCCCCCGGTGAGTGACGATTTTACGCTCTCCTCGGCAAAAGACAGCAGCGAC
>Ga0182030_10021962_pt1 | contig 11908 bp, 10 predicted proteins | sample 812S3MmetaG_FD_121299 | JGI IMG/M metagenome (GOLD analysis project Ga0182030, IMG submission 121299) | Permafrost microbial communities from Stordalen Mire, Sweden - 812S3M metaG (Illumina Assembly) | ecosystem: Environmental > Terrestrial > Soil > Wetlands > Permafrost | place: Sweden... | reverse complement strand
TGGGCGCGAACCTCGTCCACCGCGGTCGCCAGTCCCTGGGTGTGTTGGTCGCGCGCCAATTTCTCCAGGGTTTCGGAAGTCGTCACGCGACTTTCCGCTGCTTCCACCTCCGCGGCATAAGCCTGGGAGTTAAGATAAAGTCCTGCCGCCTGGCGAATTACCAAATCGCGCGCGTCCTGATAATCGAGCCTGGCGGCCTCCTCTTGTCTTTCGCTGGCCTTCCAGTTGTGGTAGGAGTGGCGGTCAATCAACGATTGGCTCGCCGAGAGGCGGAAATCATAGTGGCCGAACGGACCCACCACGGTGGGAACCCCCGGAAAGGAAATTCCCAAGGCGGCCAAATCGATATTCTGGCGGTTGGCTAGTGCGTCCCCGTTAACGTGCGGCAGCAGAGAAGCCCGCCGCCGACCGCGCGTGCCTTCCATTTCCTCCACTTGCGTACTCGCCACGCGGACGCTCAAGTTCTGTTTCAGCGCCAGACCGATTGCGTCATTCAGGGTGAGCCTCCGCGCCGCGGGGTGTTGCGCATCCACGGGCGCTCCGCCCATATATGTCAACGCCACAAATAATGCGACCCATCCTGCCCTCGACCGCATGGACATTCTCCTTTGCCGTGCCGCCTCGGTCACCTCGCGGGTTTCAATCCGGTTGCTTCCGCAGGCTGCCCAGGATGAACTCCAGGTGGGCTTTGCTGTAGGCGTCAAGGTCGAGCCGGTGCCGCTCCCCGTGAAGCAATCTCCATACGATAGCCAGAATTCCCGGCGCCGCCAGAAGCTGGGGAAATTCCACGGCCGCGGTTTTCCGGAATTCGCCTGAGGCGATCCCTTGCAGGAGCCCCTGGCGCACCGCATTCATGCCGGGGGCAATAATCTCGCGGTGGTAGATCTCGGTAAGTTGAGGGAACCTGCCGCCTTCGGCGATCAGCAGGCGCACGATGGAGCGAACCTTTTCATTCCTCACCACCTGGCTATACATGCGCGAAAGCAACTCACGCAGCAACTGTTCCGCCGTCCCGTGAAAGCTTCCGGCGACGGCATCAAATCGCTTTTGCACCAAGCTACGCACCATCGCGCGGAAAAGGCGCTCCTTGTCCGTGAAATAGAGGTAGATCGTTCCCTTGGCGATTCCGGCCCGCCGGGCGACTTCGTCGATGCGGGCGGCCTCGTACCCATGGGCAGCGAAGACTTCGAAGGCGGCCGCCAGGATTGCTTCCTGGCGGTGCAGCTTCTGCTCCCGCCGTCGCGGGGAGGATTTGGCAGCCTTTACTTGCCTGGATTTCATCGCCGTTGTCCATTCCTTTAACACATGACTGAACAGTCAGTCATTAATCGCAGACAAGAAAATAGGCTTATTGAAAAACATTGTCAATTCATTTTTGCGTTTGTTTCAGGAGCTATTTTGAGCCGGGGGCTGCATGCACGCTGGTAGGGGCGGTTCGCGAACCGCCCCTACAGCAAATGGACGGCTCATTAATGGCCAATAGGGTCGTTTGTGCATTACCTCCGCGCCGTCTGAAAGGCTGTGCTTCCCAGGCGGCGCGGAGGAAGTGGGGGGAGGCACGGAAAGGCGAAGCCCCGTCGCACAGACGCCCCAGCGGCTTTGGCTCGCCAGGGAAGATGACAATGCTCCTGGTAACTCCCCTCCTGATTCAGGAGGGGTGGCGCGCCGAGCGCCGGGGTGGTTATCCCCTGGAGTCAAGAAGCTAAAGTCGCAATCAGCACCCCCCTCCTCAACTAGGGAGGGGAGCATTTTGATGACGGAGCGGGAGAACCGGCGGTCAACTCCGTCGCGCGGACCGAGCGGCCTTCGCCGGCATGACAAGTTCTCCGCTACGCCTTCGATGCGGCCGCGGGCGGGGCAGAGTGACCACATCCCCCACGCATGCCGGCTCGGAATTTCTCACGTTCTTCGGGGGTCATTTGTTCCCAGCGCTCTATCAAGCGCTGGCGCCAGTGCATCCCGAAGCCGGGCCGGCCACGGAAACCGCTGAAGAGGATCTTACTCAGCACCAGCAGACCCAAAGCTTGCCAGAAGCCGATGGCATGCAGGCCGAAAATGGCCGGCATGAGCCGGTTCCAGAGTTCCATGACCACGAAGCTGAACACCGTTGCCGCCAGCGCCACGAAGAACAAGATTTTCAATCCTCGCAAAATCCAGTGCCTTCTCATCGTTATTGACCTCACGCTTTCTTGAATTCGTCGTAAATGGCCCGCAGGCGCCGCCGCAGGTGGAGCACCGCGTAGTGCTTGCGGGAGAGCAAGGTGTTGACGCTCAGCCCGGTCGCCGCCTTCAGGTCATTGAAGCTCCGGCCCTCGATTTCGTGGGCGACAAACACCTCGCGCTGTTCTTCCGGCAGTTCGTCCAAAGCCGCCTCGATCTCCTCGATCAGAACCTCACGAGCGTAAGCCGCTTCGGGGCCCGCATCGGGCGAGGGGAGCAGATCTTCCCACGGGAAAGACTCTCCCTCCTGTTCTCCCGCGTTGCTTCTTGCCGCCTCCGGCTTGCGCTTGCGATATCGGTCGATGATGCGATTGCGCGCCACCCGGTAAAGCCAAGCGCCCACCTGCTCGACGGGTTTCATCAGCCGGTAAGCTTGGACGAGTTCGTAGAAGACCTCTTGTAGAATGTCTTCCGCCTCGCTCTCGTCCAGAACGCGCCGGCGAATGAAGTTGCGCAGGCGGCCTTGTTCCCGCTCGATGGTCTCCGCGATGCGGCGATTTTGCTCGTCCGTCATGAACTCGATGCTCAGCGCGTCATGCATTCAATAGTGTAGACGAAATGGTGGTCCGAATATTGTAAGGTGTTTGCGCCGTGGGTTGTTTAGGGGGGCATCTTATGGCTTCCTTGCCTGCGCTTCTCTACCTTGAGCGCCATGGATATGTATAGTATGAAGTGCTAGGTAACAAGATATATCGTTAATAGATAACAATGCAATGTGAGGTAATGGGCCGCCATCAAGGCGAAGGCCGTTGGATGGCTTGGCAACAGCGCTTCCCCGGATCACTCGTACCGCAGGGCTTTGACGGGATCAAGTTTGGCGGCGCGCGCCGCGGGATAGAGACCGGAGACCAAACTCACAGCCAGGGAGAAGCCCAGGGCGCCCAGCACCAACCACCAGGGCACGGACCAGAAGGTTTCGGAGGGCAGGTTCTGCCGGTGCAGATATATGTTGGCGCCGGCATTGATGACTTTGCCGATCATCCAACCCAGCGTGACGCCAAGCACCCCGCCAACGATTCCCATGGCGCCGGCTTCAGTGAAAAAGAGCTTTTTCACGTCCGTGTCGCTGGCCCCCAACGCTTTGAGGATGCCGATTTCGCGCCGACGCTCGAGGATGGCCATCACCAGAGTGTTGATGATGCCGAGTGAGGCCACCGCCAACGCCAGGCTGCCGAAGATGGCGAGGAAAAGGTCGAGCACGGTGAAGAATCTTTGCAAGTCGCGCGAGGCATCGAGGACGGAAAAGGCGTTGAAGCCCATGCGGTGGATGGAGCCCTCGACTCCCGGCACGTCGCGGGAATTTCGCACGCGCACACTCAACGCCGTATAGGAACGGTCGGCAAGCCCGCTGCCCTCGCGCAGGTCGGAGGGAGTTATGATCTGAAGCCCCTGGGCAAAATCCAGCGGGATAAACACCCGCGCGCGCCCTACCCCTCGCAGCGTGTCGGGTTCGTCGGCAACGATGCCGACAATGCGCAGGCTCCGGGTTTGCGGTACGACGGAGAAAGCGGCGAGCGGGGTGTTCACTCCGGCGTCCGCGCCATTGGCGGGAGCAGCCGCCGCAGGTGCCTGGGAAGCCCGTGGCGGCGTGGGGGAAGATCCTGGTGTTCCTGCCTTGCCGCTGGAAGGGTTGGCGGCGGGCACGCGCTCCGCGTAATACATTACCAGTTCCTTGCCGAGAAGCGGCTGGAGAGCGGGCAAAGCTTCGCCGGCACTCGAGGCCTCATCGCTGCCGGGCGCGCGGCCCAGCAATTCTTCCGCGAAGCGTCTCTGCACAATCGCTTCGGCGGCGTTGCGGGAGGAGAAAAAGCTCCCCTGGATATTTTCAAATGCCTCGCGGTCGTGCGCCGACAGGGGGAGGGCAGCCACCATGGCGCGATGGGGTTTGCCGTCAAAGCGCATCTGCGTCATCATGCGCAGGTCGGGCACGGCTTCCAGCACGCCGGGCAGGCTGGAAATTTCGCGCCGCGCGGTCTCATCCAGAGCGCGGTTGTTCTCCGCCGTGGCAGCGCCGCGGGCGCGGGCTCCGAACCCGCCAAAATCGCCGCGGGAGACGATCACGGTGTCAAACAACCCTGTTTTTTCCAGCCGCCGCGTGGCCAACTGCTGCAAGCCCACGCCGAGTGAAAGCATCGCGACCAGCGACGCCACTCCGACGGCGATTCCGAGCGTGGTCAGGGAATTGCGCAGCACCGATTCCCGCAGGTTGCGCGCGGCGAGCTCCAGCAAGTCGGGTGTCTTCATGGGCGCACCGCACTTTCGCCGGGGAAGGGAAGGATCGGCTGGTCCTCCACCAGCTTGCCGTCAGCGAGGAAGAGCAATCGGCGCGCATAGCGTTCCGCCAGCGCGCGCTCATGCGTGACCAGCAGGACCGTCATGCCCAAGCGCCGGTTGCAGTCGCGAATGAGTTCCATGATTTCCATTCCCGTGTGGCTGTCGAGGTTTCCCGTGGGCTCGTCGGCCAGGAGGATGCGCGGAGAATTCACCAGCGCCCGCGCCAACGCGACGCGCTGTTGCTCGCCGCCGGAAAGCTCCCCCGGCCGATGCGCGAGCCGTGGGCTTAATCCCACGCGATCGAGAGCTTCCCCGACGCGGCCGGCCCGGTCGCGGCGCTCTGTTTCCGCCAATCGCAGGGGCAGTTCCACGTTCTCCGCCACGGTCATGCTGGGCACCAGATTGAAAGCTTGAAAAACAATTCCCACGCTGTGCCGCCGGTAGCGCGCCAGCTCTTCGCTCGACAACTCGGACAGGCTGCGACCGTCCACCTGTACGTCGCCGGAGGTGGGCCGGTCCAGGCCCGCAATCAGGTTCAAGAGCGAGGATTTTCCCGAGCCCGAACTTCCCAGCAGGGCAATGAATTCCCCCCCTTGCGCAGAAAAGGAGATGCCATCCACGGCGCGAATGACAGACGTGCCCAGGGTGTAGTGGCGGCAAATCTCCACGGTGCGGATCGTGCCTGGCGCGTTGTGGGTTGTCGTGGTCATGCTCATGCTTATCCGGGGCCGTTGGGGTAGGCCGGAAGGTCGGGCGGGCGTGTGGGCAGGTGTTTCGGGTGCTCTTTGATCGCCTGCATCACCACCTCGATGGCCCTTTCCAGTTGCGGGTCCTGGCCCTTCATGACCAGGTCGGGCGTGTTATCTACTTCCATATCAGGCTCGACGCCGTGGTTTTCGATGACCCACTCGCCGTTCAGCCCGTAGACGGAGAATTCCGGCCGGGTAACGTAGCCGCCGTCGAGCAAGGGAATGTAGCCGCGAATGCCGCGGACGCCTCCCCAGGTGCGCATGCCGATGAGCGGACCCAGGTGATACTTCTTGAAGTAATAACTGAAAATGTCGCCGTCGGAAGCGGCGTAGGCGTTGGTGACGCAGACCATGGAGCCGTTAAAGACCACGTCGGGGGTGGTGCCGCTGGCGAAGTTGCGGGCCGAGTCCATGCCCGCCAGGATGCGGCGCAGGCGCTCGAAAATGAGCTGGTCCACAAAACCGCCGCCGTTGTAACGAACGTCGATAATCAGCCCTTCCTTGCGAATCTGCGGGAAGAATTGCTGGACGAAGGCGTTCAGGCCGCCCCCTCCCATGTCGGGAATGTAGAGGTACCCAACGCGCCCGCCGGTGGCCTGGTCAACCTTGCGGCGATTGGTGTTGACCATATCGAGCTGGCGCAATCCGTATTCGCTGGAGATGGGTTTTACCACCACGTTCCGCGCGCCGGTGGCCGAAGGCTGGGAGTTTACGGTGAGCGTCACGTTCTGCTCGGCGGTGTTGACGAACAGTTCGCTGGGCGCCTGCGGCGCTTTGAGGTCGTGCCCATTCACGGCGATCAGGTAATCGCCTTCCTTCACCACCACGCCGGGTTCGGTGAGCGGAGAGCGCAGGCCGGGGTCCCAGTTCTCTCCCGCGTAGATTTTCTTAAAGCGGTAAAGGCCGCTGGCCGCGTCGCGCTCAAAGTCCACGCCCAGCAGGCCGAGGTTGACCGGGTGCAGGTTAGGATAATCGCCGCCGCCGGTGTAGGTGTGGGAGTTGGAAAGCTCGCCGATCATTTCCCCCAGCAAGTAGGTGAGGTCGTAGCGGTCCGCCACATAAGGGAGCAGGACGGCGTAACGATCGCGTTCCTTGGGCCAATCGACTCCGTTCATCGAAGCTTCGAAGAAAAAGTCGCGCTCCTGCCGCCACGCTTCATTGAACATCTGTTTCCATTCGGCGCGCGGGTCGATCCGCATATCCAGGGAAGAGAGATTCAGAGCGCCATCGCCCACGTGGTGGGGAGAGCCGGAGGGCTTGGCGTCGATGATTCCGAAGGTTCGGCTGCGGGGTCCGGGATCTTCGTCGGCATCTTCATCGCCGCCCGCGTGCGACCCAGCGTAGAGCAACTTGGAGCCGTCAAAAGAGAGTGCGAAGGAGGATGCGCCGGCCAGGAGCACGTTATCTTTGCGCTCTTTCATGTCGTAAACGTGGATGGCGGGCTGCTCGCCTGGCAAGGGTCCGGAAAGCCCGGGAACGGGAGCGGTGGAGTAGTAAACGCCATCCTTGCCCGCTTGCAGCCTCGCGATGTTGGCGGGTGGGATGGGCAAGGCCGCCACACGATTCTCAAGGCCGGCCAAATCGATGCGGAAATTCTTGACAACGTCTTCTGCCGCTTTCTTGTCCTTCTCGCCGGGTTTGCCTTGGTCCTTATCCGCGGGCTCATCCGGTTTCTTCCCGGCCTCATCACTTTGGGGCGCGAACGGAGAAGGCAGGTCCGCGCGCAACGTGAGCAGGTAAACGCGCGTGGCTTTGGGATTCGAAAACTCGAAATCGTAAACGCCCAGCACCTCGTTGTAGTCGCGCTGGGAAAGGAAGAAGAGGTACTTGCCCCCGGGGTCAAAGGCGGGAGCGTTGTTGTTGGTGAAACTCGTGGTAACGGGAGTGATTTTCTTGTCGGCGAGCGAATAGAGGTTGATCGTATTGTTGTTGTTCACCTCCTGCTTGGCATATGCCACCCACTTGCTGTCCGGGGACCAGACATACTCGGTGATGTCGAAGTACTTGCCCTGGTCAATCAGCACCGGAGTCTTTTGTTCAATATCGACATAGAACAGGTGCAGGTCCTTGTCCGCAAAGAGCAGTTTCTTGCTGTCGGGCGACCAGATGGGCGGCATGCGGAACATCTTGCCGTCGGTGGTGATGCGCGTCTCCTTGCCCATGCCCTCTTGCGGCGTAATGTAGATCTCGTCTTCGCCGCTGCGATCGGAAAGGTAAGCGATCCATTTGCCGTCGGGCGACCACGCGGCATACTTCTCGCGGATTCCCGGAGTTTGCGTGAGATTGCGGATGCTGCCTTCCTTGGCGGGTACGGTGAAGATATCGCCGCGCGCGGTCAAGACGGCGCGGTTACCTTCCGGGGAAATCTCGAAATCCGTCACATAGCGGGCGACATTGGACCAGTGCGGGCGCGCCAGGTCGCGGTCGCCCGGCAGATAGACTGTGAGCTTCTTAGCCTTCTGGGATTTCAGGTCGAAGGTGTAAAGATAGCCGCCGTTCGAAAACACGATGGAGTCAGGCCCGAGGCTGGGCCAGTCCACGTCGTAGTCCTTGAAGTCGGTGAGTTGTTTCGTCTGTTGGGTCTTCAGGCTGTAACTGTAGATGTTGATACGGTGCTCGGGGCCGCGGTCAGAGCCGAAGTAAATCGTGTCACCGTGCCACATCGGGTAGGTGTCGGTGCCGGGGTAATCCGTGATGCGCTCGTAGGTGTTGTTCTTGAAATCGTAAATGGCGATGTCCTGAGCCATGCCGCCGGTGTAACGCTTCCAGGTGCGAAAATTGCGGAAGATGCGGTTATAGGCAATCTTGGCGCCGTCGGGTGAAAAGGACGTGAGGCCCCCCTTGTCGATGGGCAGCCGCACCGGCAGGCCTCCGTCAATGCTTACGGTGAACAGGCGCCCAAACCAGTCGTTGAACGTATCGCGACGCGAGAGGTACAGAATGCGCTGGCTGTCAGGAAGCCAGGTGATGACTTGATTGTTCGGCCCCATGCGTTCCGGCATCGTGGCGACATCAGTCTCGAAGGTCAGTTGCTTAGGCTCGCCGCCGTCAGCGGGCATCACGTAGATATTGAAGTTGCCGTCGTATTGCCCCGTGAAAGCGATCCACTTGCCGTCGGGGGAAAATTTGGGAAAAAGTTCCAGCCCGGGGTCCGTGGTGATGCGCCGCGCCTCGCCTCCGGAGGAAGAAACCAGCCAAAGATCACCGGCGTAGCTGAAAACAATCCTGTCCTTGTAAATGTCGGGAAACCGCATCAATCGGCCTTCCGGCATCTCCGCGAAAGTCGCCAAGGGCGCACCCAGGAATATCACGATGACGAGCAAGCGGCAAACACGAGCCATGAATTCTCCCTTCGACTTGCGACGAGCGGCGCCTTGGACGATATGACGTATGCGACGGGTCGATATTGTAGCAGCAGAGAAGCGCTAATGGCGATTTCCCATTGGGCGCAACGGGTCCCCTCTGTCTCTATCTTCTTTCCTTTCAATAACTCATCGTTAAAACACGATAACTCGTTTGTTTTCATCAACTCATCCAGACCGATTTTTTTGTCCCTTTGTTTTCAACAACTCATCCAGGGGACTCTTCATTTTTAACATCTTTTGGGATTGGTGGTTTTTCAGAGTGCGTTGGTGAGTTTGGGAAATTCCTACGGGGGCCGTGCTGCGCCGGACTTTCATCGCGAATCTAGCCTATAGCCATTGGCTCCTGCTGTCAAGAGACAAATTGTCCGCCGCCCGCACCGCTGGGCTGCCTGCCGCTTTTGCAGTGAAAGGGCGTGCAGGCGGTTAGGCAAGCCTCGCTGTGGCTTCATTTGGAGGTGGCACGGGCGTCCGAAGCTGTGAAAAAATCAATTTTGGGCCTGTTATCCACGATGTAACTCATTGAAAATGCATGATGCCAAAATTTGAAAATCCGATTTTTTCACGGCTTCTCCCGCTCGTGAACGGTCACGGCCAAGATGGCCGTGCCACAGCAAATGACACCACTACGCAAGCCTCGGTAGTGCTGCTTACCCTTAAGATTTCGTGGTAATCTGATTCCAGCAGGATGTTTCTTATGGCCACCAAAACCTTACTGACCATTGAACAATACAGCGCCCTGGATGAACCCGTGGGCGTGAGGTACGAACTTGATCGAGGAGATCTCATCGTGACTCCTTCCCCCGTGCCCATGCACAATATTATCTGCGGTGAGCTACACGGCCGCCTGAACGCGTGGGCAAAGGAAAACAACCTCGGGCAAGTTCTTTACGCGGTCGATGTAAGGCTTGGCGAGGACACGGTTCGCAGACCTGATCTGATGTTCTTCGGTCGCGAGCGGATTAAAGATATCGATCTTGACTACGTGCCCCTGCCGATTGTTCCCGATCTGGTCATTGAGGTCGTTTCCAAGAGCGACCATCCTGACGACCTGATGCTCAAAGTTCGCCAGTACCTGCAAGCAGGCGTCCGGGCCGTTTGGCTTCTGTATCGAAAGACGCGCGAGGCGCACCGCTATGTTCCCGAAGCTCTACAGCCCAGCGTTGTAAATGCCGAACGAGGGGGCAAGTTCGAAGAACCTGAACTGCTTCCGGGATTTTCCCTGTTGTTGTCTGAAATCCTCCACTGACGTCCCTCTGCCGGAGTTTCCGTAACTGTTACGCAGGCTTGAGCGGGTTGACGACACGCACGCCACGATAATTCTGGCCGTCTGATAAGTCCTCCGAGTACAGCACGGTGGCTCCAGAGGTCTCCGCCGCTTGAACCAAGAGTGCGTCCCAGAAGGAAATCCGGTATCGCCCTTCAATTTCCAAGGCTTCAAGAACGGACTCTCCGGTGTTCGTCACCACGTTCCAAGCCAGGTAATCGGCGACAATTTTGCGCGCGGTTTCAATGTCGACAGGCCGCGCTGCTTTTCGCCGCAGGTTGACGCAGAGCTCCTGAAGCACCTGCGTACTAATCACGCCGGATCGCTCCCGCCAAAGCTTCTCGACAAGTGACTTCGCCCGGTCGTGCTTCACGCCGGCGGCAGAGTCATGTGCATACACCAGAATGTTCGTATCGACAAAGAATCTATCGCTCATGGAGTTCGTCTCGCGACCTAGGAGGCGTCCACCCAAGGTCGAGCCCTGCCCGGAGCCGCGCGAGCGCCCTGCGCCGGGCCCTCTCGAACGCCTTCCGATCGCGCACCAGGCCCTCAAGCCGGTCCGTAAGAAGAGCACTGACCGAACGTCCCTCCTCGGCCGCGAGCACGCGAGCTTCCCGGAGTAGATCAGAGTCAACTTTCAGGGTTATGTTGGTCTTCATTACCTGTTCCTTCATCGAGCACGTAAGGCACGTACAGCACGATTCTACGTGCAGGGCGGCCTTGGGTCAAGGCCACGAAACAATTGGAAGTGCCCTAATTTGAATGTCGCGCCGCCGTCCTGGCGGCTCTGTGCCGGCTGGAAGCCACCGCAGCCGAAAATAGGACACTACAATTCACGCGATGGCGCCGCTAACTTTGAACACGATGGCGTAGTCGCAAGGCCTCTGTGCGGGCATCATCACCTTCAGACCCGTGCTGTCCTGCGACCAATCGAGCTTGCCGTCGAAGCCCAGGAGTTCGACATTCTGGATTTTGCCGACGCGCAGCGCCGTGTTGGTGGCCAAAGGCCGAATGACGGCTTGGTATTCCGGTACGCCCATCACGAAGGCATAAAGGGTGTCGCCCTTGGTGGTAAAGCGGACGTCCGCCGCCGTCAGATCCTTCCGTTTCTCTTCATTAAACGACGCGTCATTCGCGGCCGCGCCCAGCGCCGGCCCCTCGCCAAAAATCTTCCAGGGTCGCGAGCGGTGGATGGCGTCGCTGTTGACGCTCATCCACTTGGTGATCTCCGCGAGGACATTCAATTCTTCTACATCCAAAGTTCCGCGGGCGGGCAGGGGAAAATTCAGCATCAGGTTGCCGTTGCGGCTGACGATGTCGGCCAGCATGTCGATGATCGTCTTGGGCGTCTTGTACTTCTGTCCGCGCTTGTAGTGCCAATCGCCGATACAGGTGTCCGTCTGCCAGGGGCGTGGCCAGATGTCGTTCACGATGCCGCGCTCGACGTCGAGCACCCCGGCGCCCTGCTCGGTGTCTCCCGGGCGCTTGGTGGTGTATATCGCCTCGGGTTTGCCGCCATTTTTCTTGGCACTCAGGTTGTAGAGGTGCGCGACAAGGCTCAGACCGTATTCCTCAAAGGGAAGGGGACCGTCGGTGTAGAGCAAATCCGGTTGGTACTTGTCCACGAGGTCCTTGATGCGCAGGAACCAATGGCGTTTCCACCACAAGGGGATGCCGGTTTCGTCCCAGTCCAGGTTCTCTCCCCAAACCTGGTCGGAATCGACATACAAGCTGGAGTTGCCGGGATCGGCCCCGTCGTAAGGCACTCCGGCGTAAGGACCTGTTTTATCATGCCCGTGATTCACCGAAAACCACTTGTAGGTAATCCACAGATGGTCGCTTGCGGCAAACTTCAGTCCGGCGTCGCGCGCCGCGCGGGCCCACATGCCGATGATATCTTTCTTCGGCCCCTTATTGGCGGCATTCCAGGGCTGATAAGTGGAATTCCACATGTCAAAGTTATCGTGATGCACGCCCATGCTCATGAAGTATTTTGCGCCTGCCTTTTTGTACAAGCCGATAAGATAGGCGGGGTC
>Ga0182030_10021961_pt1 | contig 11908 bp, 10 predicted proteins | sample 812S3MmetaG_FD_121299 | JGI IMG/M metagenome (GOLD analysis project Ga0182030, IMG submission 121299) | Permafrost microbial communities from Stordalen Mire, Sweden - 812S3M metaG (Illumina Assembly) | ecosystem: Environmental > Terrestrial > Soil > Wetlands > Permafrost | place: Sweden... | reverse complement strand
CCTGCACCACGATTCCACCGAAGACGTTTTGAATCGCACGGTGGAAGGCGGACGCACCACCGCCGCCATCGCGGCCTCACGCTACGGCACCGTGCTCAAGATCAGCGAAGACGGCTTGATCTCCATGTATCGCGGTGGGCAATGTTTGTGGGAGATGTGAGAAGGCGGCTCAGGATTGAACCAGCCGCGCAGCGGCGACATTTGTGTTAGCCGCGGGCGTGAGCCCGCGGTGGAGTGGGAGAAACAACTGAGCCGCGGAGCGGCGGCACCGCTACGACGTTTCAGCCCGACCCGAGTTCACCTTTGCCTAACCTCCGAGCTGGACGAGAGCAGTTACAATTAAGGCAGTGGCCAAGCGTCAACCTGAGTTCGAGTTCGATCTCACCGGCGGACAACTCGCGCTGAATTTCGCCAACACCCTCAGCCGGCGCCACCATCCCGATCGCCGCAAGGAACACCTCGAGAGCTACGCCGACATCGTCGCCTTCGCCAGGCAGTCGGGCATCGTATCGGTCAAACAGGCGAAAGAACTCCGCGACTACACCGAGCGCCATGCCGGAGAAGCCGCTCGCACCTTTCGCAAGGCCATCGCCATGCGGGAGGTGATGTACCGAGTCTTCTCGGCCATCGCGCAAGGCAGGACTGCCAGCGCAGCAGATCTTGATCTCATGAACGCTTTCGCCATCGAGGCGCTGCGGCATCGATGCCTCTCACGAACTGACGGCGGTTACCGGTGGGAATGGCGGGAAGACAGCAAGAAGCCGCTCGACCGCATTCTATGGGAGGCGGCGCAAGCGGCCGCCGATCTGCTGACATCCAAGGAACTGCAGCTTGTGCGGTTCTGTGAAGCTCCGGACTGCGAATGGCTCTTCCTCGACCACAGCCGCAACCGCAGCCGCCGCTGGTGCGACATGAACAGTTGCGGCAATCGCCAGAAAGCCCGCCGCCACTACCAGCGCACTCACGACGAGTGAGCCTCACTCTCCGCGCACGCAAAAAGAGCACACCCATACGGTGTGCCCTTTTTGATATCTGGACGCTGCTTAACGGCCGAAATACTTGGCGTTGCGTTCGGTGTATTCCTTCCACTTTTCCGGCAGATCGTCGAGCGCGAAAATCGCTGACACCGGACACACCGGCACGCACGCTCCACAGTCGATGCACTCCACTGGATCGATGTAGATCATCTCTTCCGCCGCGAACTTCTCGCTGTCCTTCTTTGGGTGGATGCAGTCCACCGGACAGGCATCGACACACGCCGTGTCTTTGGTGCCTATGCAAGGTTCCGCGATCACATAAGCCATAGAACAATGTCTCCTGAAGTCTCTCTCTGTTGGAGAATGTAACTCGAAGTCGTGATATCGATAGTATCAAAAACCCCGCTTTATGGCATGGACTCTACGCAGGATGAGTGCGAGAGAAATGAGGCCACGTTTGCCGGGTGCCCCGTTCTAGCCTTCTTTTGGCTAGGGCGGGCCAAGGGAGCCAATCACCTGAACTGCCCCGCCCCAGCCAACAGAGGGCTGGAACGGGGCACCCATAGTAGAAGAAAACACCAACTCAGGCGACGCTCGCCGGTTCGCGTTCGTTCGCCGGCTCATATTCCACGATGAAGCCCGCGATAGCGCTGGCCGCCACCGTCAGCGGGCTGCCCAGGTACATCTGGCCCGGTCCGCTGCGGCCGGGGAAGTTTCGATTCTGGGCGCTGATCACCACCTGGTCCGGACGCGTGGAAACCCCCGGTCCAGCGTTGATACAGGCGCCGCAACTCGGCTCGATCACCTGTGCGCCCGCCCGCTGGAATATGTCCAGATAGCCCTTGCGCACACAATACTCGCGCGTCTCCTGCGATCCGAACTGGAGATAGAACTTGCAACTCTCCGCCACTTTCCGCCCTTGTTTCAGAGCATCGCTTAGCACCAGCGCGTACATGTCCATGTCTTCGTTCTTGCCTGCGGTGCAGGTGCCGCCATAGGCAATCTCCACCGGCACCGGAGTGCTCAACTCGCGGATGAACTTTCCATTGCCAGGATCGCCCGGCGTTGCCACCATGGGATAAATCTCCGCCGCATCCAGTTCGATCACGTGCGCGTAGTGCGCATCGGGATCGCTGTACAATCCCTCCACCAGCGTCTGCGCCTCGTTCTCGCTCATGCCGCGCCGCTCCATCAGGAACTCCACAACCTTCTGGTCGGGTGCGACGATGCCGGTGAAGCCGCCGATCTCGGCTGCCATGTTGGTCATGGTGGCGCGCTCGTCGACGCCCAGCGCCTCGATGGCCTCGCCGGAGTACTCGATCACTTTCGCCAGCGCCTTGCCGGAGCGAATGTATTCCATCGACAGCAGCTTGAGGATGAAGTCCTTCGCGGTGACATTCTCGCGCCTCTTCCCGCGAACGATGACCTTAACCGATTCAGGAACTCTTACCCGTATGTCTTTGGTAAACCAGGAGTTAAATACGTCAGTGGTGCCGATTCCGAAGGCCACGCAGCCCATCGCTCCTACGTGCGGCGTATGCGAATCGCTGCCCACATTGAGCTGGCCGGGCAGGGCATAGCTCTCGGTGACGATCGAATGGCAGATGCCTTCCGAGCCCTTGCGGTCTTTCAGTTCGCCATGCAGCTTGATGCCGCGCGACTTCGCGAACTCCTCCTGCTTCAGCTTCAACTGGCCTGCCAGATCGAGCAACCCCATCTTGCGCTTTTCTTCCGACAGCACTTCGTCCAGGAACGTCAGGTGGTCGCGGAAGAACATGATGGTCCCAGCGTCGGTCACGGGAGCGTCTTTACCCAGGAAGTGCTCGAAGAAAATCGCCGCCATCGGAGTCACGTACTCGTGGCTGAAGCGCAGATCGGTGCGCGCAAATCCGGTGTCGCCCGGCTTCACCGCTTCAACCCCGACCTGGTTGGTGCCGTGCAGCATGTGGCGCGCGAAAATCTTCTCCGCGATGGTCATGGGTCGTGGCTTGGTCGTGATCGGCGGCAGAAATACCTTGCCCTGCAGGCGCGCCACGTTGAACGGAAACAGGCCACCGTACTCGATCACCTGCCGCGTGATTTCATCTTCGCCTGTAGTGAAATCGACTAGAGGGATCTCTTCGCCGCGGCGAATCTGGTCGATCAGTCCGAAGTCCGTGGACGTCAGCACTCCGAGGTTCTGGCAATTCTGTTTGTAGATGCGCTCGATGTTCTCGGCGATCACCAGCTTGATACCGGCTGACATCTCGGCGTACGGCGACTGCTCGCGGCTGGAGCCCTTGCCGCGGCGCTTGCCGCTGACCGCGCACACGAACCCGCCGCGCTTCACATCGCCGCGCTTAATCGGCGTCTCGCTGCCGCACTTCAGGCCGGTGTAAGGGAATTCGCCCAGCGTCTCGTCGAAGAAGAAGCAGATGTGCGCCGGCGTGATCTCGTCGGTGGAGATGTCGTCGCGCAGTTTAGGATTGCGCTCGGGATGCTGGGTGTCCCAGGGCAGGTCTTCCCCTGCAAGCTGCCGCTTGATCAGCTCGGGATCTTCGGTAAGAAAAAGGATTCGCCCCTGCAGACGGACCATGGCAGGGCGTTTTTCAACAGTGCGGTCCAACAACGAATTGTTCACCCAACAATTTTACCGCAGTCACAAGGGCCTGTGACGAGGCCGAACGAGCGTTCGAGGTTGGTATTTCCGGACCCATGCCAGAGGCACAGGTTGAAGCCTAAGACAGGCGAAAGCATCAGATGCTGAAGCGCCGCGACGGATAATAACGACGCTTCTGGAGGTCATCGACGGCGCTCAGGAGGGAGATAACAATGTTTACAGTTACAGGGATCACGGGGCAGGTGGGGAGCGCGGTGGCGCAGACACTGCTTGCGGCTGGAAAGAGTGTGCGAGGCATCGTTCGCGACCCGCAGAACGCCAGCGGTTGGCCGGCGAGAGGCTGCGAACTTTTCGTTGCGGATTTGCACGATGCCAACGCGTTGGGAGAGGCTTTCGCGGCGACCGAAGGGGTCTTCGTGATGCTGCCGCCGATCTTCGATCCGTCGCCGGGCTTTCAGGAATGCCGACAGTTAGTTGGCGCTTTGCGAAAAGCGCTGGAGGCTGCCCAACCCCCCAGGATTGTCTGCCTGTCCAGCATCGGCGCGCAGGCGACCCAGACAAGTCTTCTGGCCCAGCTGCAGATTCTCGAGCAGGAGCTGGGCGCGTTGCCGGTGATCGCATTCCTTCGACCCGCCTGGTTCATGGAAAACTTCGCGTGGGACGTGGCTCCGGCGCGCGAAACAGGCTCTCTCCACAGCTTTCTGCAACCCTTGGACAAGTCGTTTCCCATGATCGCCACCAGAGACGTGGGACGAACCGCGGCGGAATTACTGCTCGAGTCCTGGCAGGGACAGCGAATCGTCGAACTCGAAGGGCCCGAGCGAATCACGCCGCTACAAGTTGCGACGACTATGGGGCACTCGCTGGAGCGCGAGGTGCGCGCGGAAGCGGTTCCTGAGGAAAGCTGGGAGGCAATCTTCCGAGGCCAGGGGATGAAGAACCCGATTCCTCGTATGCAAATGCTGGAAGGCCTCAACCAGGGCTGGATCGACTTCGAGGGTGGCAAAGCTGAGCCGAGGAAAGGCAAGATTCACCTGGAAGAAGTCCTGCGGTCGTTGGCATCGAAGAAGAATTAATCCGGGCGCTGCGTTTAGATTCGAGTCTTCGCGTATTCCGCGACCGACGGCAGCTCTTCCAGTCCGCGCCCGGCGAAGATCTCTTCGAAGTTCGTGATCAGCTCCTGATGGATGAGGCTGTTGCTGGCGAGCACCTCGCGGCTGTCGAGACGGAACGCCGAGCCATCGAAGCGCGTTACCCTGCCGCCGGCCTCCTGCACCAGCAGGACGCCTGCCGCTGTGTCCCACGGATTCAGGATGAACTCCCAGAAGCCGTCGTAGCGTCCGCAGGCGACATTGGCCAGGTCGAGGGCAGCCGAGCCCGCACGCCGCAGTCCGTGCGAGCGCAGCGTGATCTGGTGATAGAAGTGAATGTTGGGGTTCTTGTGCCGCTTGTGGCTGGGGAAGCCCGTTCCCAGGATCGATTCCGCCAGCGATCTTGTTTGGGAAACGTGAATCGGTCGCCCGTTCAGCGTTGCGCCCAGCCCGCGCTCCGCGGCAAACATCTCATCGCGGGTGGGATCATACAGCACGCCCACTTCCAGCTGTCCGTCCTGCCTCGCCAGCGCCATCGAGATGCAAAACACCGGATAGCCGTGGGCAAAATTTGTTGTCCCATCCAGCGGATCGACATACCAGCGATACTCCGCATCCATCTCGCTGCGCGTGCCTTCCTCGGCCACGATGCCGTGTTCCGGCCAGTGCGCGCGCAGGCGCTCCACAATCAGCTTCTCCGAAGCCCGGTCCGCCTCGGTTACCAGATCGACTTCACCTTTGTACTCGATGGTCACGCGGCGGACGAAGTAGCCCATCAGAAGCTTGCCTGCCTCGCGGGCAATCGCTTCCAGGTCTGGCAGGTAGGAACTCATTGATCGGAGTTCGCCGAATTGCCATTGGGCGGCACGCCCTCGGAGCGCGGCTTGCGTGCGGCTTCTTCTGCGATATAGGCGATCTCGTGCTTGAAGATGAACAGGTTCGGCGCTCCTTCGCGCGTCAGCCGCACCATGCGCCGGTCGTAATACTCGATCCAGCCGCGTACCACTTCTCCGCCCATCAGCTTGATGCGCACGGGACGTTGCTTTTCACCCAGCATCTTCAGATAGGCCGCTTCCTGGTGAGTGTCGTCAGGAGGAGGAGTTCTGCCCTGGGGACTGCCGTTGCTGCCGCCGCGAAAGGCCATGCGTCAATTCTACATGCGATCCGCGCTGCGCGTGTACCGGAATCGCAGTCAGCGCAAAACACGAAATGGTGGTGAAGTGTGCCGCTGGCAGTTCGCCGCCATCGCTACAATTCTTAACAATATTTCCTGATTTCAAACTGAATGAGTGAGGATCCATCTGCATCAAACATGTAGTGTGCTTCGTCTCGCTATAATGGAGGATGAAGCTTTGATGGATGAGCGCGATTCCTCTGTCCTCGAACGCAGTCCCTCTTTTGGGTATGCGTCACTTTTCAGTGGCGTCCGTGTTATGACCGTAAGCGTTGATCGCATCGCCTGACCCGACTCATGTTGCAACACGTTATTTTCCTGCTCTCGGAATCTGTCACACTGCCGGCTGCGCTGTGTCTCAGCCTGGGCATTTTGATCTATTTCACCCTGCGCAATTGGCAGAATGTTACGGCGCTGTCGCGCAACCGTTCGCAGTTGCTCTCAGTTGGCGTGGTGCTGGCGGTGGCCCTGCTCGTGTTGCAACTTTCTCCGTCGGGTCGAGGCCGCGCCGGCGACATAGCCAGCGACGACTTTATGGCCGCGGCCAATCCAGCGGCGCGGCCGCAGGGCATGACGGCCGAAGCGCTGGCCGCTGCCGGCCTGGCTGTGGTCGCCACGTATCACAATGACAATGCCCGCACCGGCCAGAACACGATCGAAACCGTTCTCACGCCCGACAACGTGAATCCGGCGCATTTCGGGAGGCTCTACTCGTTTCCGGTGGACGGATACGTTTACGCCCAGCCGCTGTACATGCCCCAGGTCGCGGTCCCGGGCAACGGAATTCACAATGTCGTGATTGTCGCGACGCAACACGACAGCGTCTATGCCTTCGACGCCGATTCGCCAACTCCCGCGCCTCTCTGGCGGGTTAATTTCCTCAATCCCGATGCCGGAATAACCTCCTTGTCGCCGAGTGATGTCAACGCCAGCGACATCATGCCGGAGATCGGCATCACCGGTACTCCGGTGATCGACGTCGCCAGCAACACGGTCTATGTGGTCGCTGCCACCAAAGAGAGCGGGGTGTTCTATCACCGGCTGCACGCTCTCGACATGACCTCGGGCGCGGAGAAGTTCGGCGGCCCGCGCATCATTCAGGCGTCCTACCCGGGCAATGCTCAGGACGCCAGCGACGGCGTGCTTACTTTCGCCTCGCGCTTTCAATTGCAGCGGGCGGCGCTGCTGTTGTCCAAGGGCAAAGTGTACGTGGCCTTCGCCTCGAACGCGGACTCCGGGCTCTATCATGGGTGGGTGATCGCCTACGATGCAACCACGCTGCGGCCAGCGGGCGCCTGGGTTTCCACGCCCAACGGCTATCAAGGCGGCATCTGGATGAGCGGCTGCGGAATCACCGCTGACAAAGACGGCAACCTCTTCCTGTCAGTTGCCAATGGGCCGTTCGATGCGTATGGCGAAGAACCGGGATCGAACTTCAGTGACAGTGTCGTGAAGCTCAAGCCTGGCGCCCACGGACTGGCGCTGTCCGACTTCTTCACCCCATTCAATCAGGCCAACATGGCGAAGGAAGACTTGGATCTCGGATCCTCCGGCGTGGTTCTGCTCCCTGATCAACCGGGCCCGTATTCTCACCTGGCGATCACCAGCGGAAAGAACGGCCACATCTACCTGCTCAACCGCGATACTCTCGGCGGCTATGGTGTTGGGTTGAGGGGCAATCCTCAGCTTGTTCAGGAAGTGTCGGGGCAATTGAGGCAGCAAATGGGAACGCCGGCCTACTGGAATGGACGGCTGTATTTTGGGGCGGGAATCAGTCCGCACAAGGATGCCATCAAGGCCTTCGCTCTTCGCAACGGGACGCTGTCAACCGCGCCGGTTTCGCAGACGGCGGCTATCTATCACCTGACGCGCAGCACGGTGAGCGTCTCGGCAAACGGCAATGGCAACGGCATCGTGTGGGCGGTGGACAATGACGCGTACTACGACCCTCATCAGGGGCCTGCCGTCCTGCACGCCTATGACGCGAAGAACCTGGGCCGTGAGTTGTACAACTCGAACCAGCGCTTCGCGCGCGACAACCCAGGTCAGGCGTCGAAGTTCACCGTTCCCACCGTCGCTGATGGAAAGGTGTTTGTCGGCGCCGCAAACCAGTTGAGCGTGTACGGACTGCTTCCAGCCGCGGGCAATTAGACGTCTCGATGCGATTTCGACATTTGAGGTTCAGGGTGGAGCACCGCTTTAGCGGTGCAGTCAACGAACCGAAGACGAGTCGGCTTTAGCCGCTGAGGTAACGGAATCGAGGGCGCTCAGTCATTACGTCGCGCGCCTGCAGACAAACCGCAGAAAATCGTGCCGGACAGCCACACAAAGCCATTCCGGCAATGCGATGATGGAGAACAGGAATTCCTGATGCGGATTGCCCGGCTCACATCCGTCTGCGCATTGCTGGTAGTTGCGTTGCTTTTCGTAACCGCGCCCAGCTTATGCGCGCAGAGCACTGCCCCGCCGCCGGCACAACATCGCGCCACCAGTACTCCCTACAGCGGCGACCTTTCCATCTTCGAGACGGAGGGCCGCGACGAAAGGCTGCACACCGACGGCATCATGAAAGCCCTGGCCATCTCACCGGGCAAGAATGTCGCCGACATCGGGGCCGGCTCGGGGTGGTTCACCGTGCGGGCCGCGAGACGAGTCAAGAGTTCCGGCATGGTCTATGCCGTCGATATCAATCCGGAGGCGATCAAGTACATCGAGAATCGCATCCGGAAAGCGCAGCTGAACAATGTCAAGACGGTCCTGGGCAAGCCCGGCAATCCGGAACTGCCACCCGATAGTATCGATTCTGTGCTGCTCCTGAAGACCTACCACGAGGTTGCCGAGCCGGTGGAATTGCTTCGCAACTTGCGAAGCTCGCTGCGGCTGGGCGCGCGCGTGGGCATCATCGATCGCGATGGCAACGGAGAAGACCATGGTGTGCATAAGCAGGTCGTTCTCCAGGAGGCCGAACAGGCGGGCTACCGTCTGCTGGAAGAGCACGACAATCTGGTGGTCGACGACCACATGGATTATTTTCTGGTGCTCGTGGTCAAGTAGCCAGGAAGTGTAGATCTGCTTTTGGACTGGCTTCTGTCGCCGCTTCGATTCACGGCATGACATCGACCCGCAAGAGGTTCAATCTCCCGACGAAAGCTCTTGAGCCGTGCAGAGTCTTCAGCACCACCGCCAGGTAAAGAGTACCGCTGGAATTGCGCGGCTGGAGGTCAGCCAGGACAACGCGTCCGGCATTGTTTGTGGAAATCCCGAACGAGCGTGTCGCGATCATCTGTGAAGCTGTCGCAGGGTCCCAACCCCGCAAGGTTCGGGCATCGGATTTGATCTCGCCCGTGCAGTCGGGCTGATCGCAAATCAGGAATTGCACCTGGAAGGCTGCGCCGTTCAAATCGGGATCGGGCGTGATAGTTCCGGCGGCTTGAATGTTGAACATGCTGAAATTGCGCGGCCGGCCCAGCGAAACCGCGCCTAGGACGACCTGCTCACCAGCCGTGCCGGAGAGCCGGACGGGCGCTGCCGAGTTGACTACCAGCGATCGTGCCTGCCCGGAGGCAAGCCACGTTGCAACCAGGAAAACGGCGAGCAACCCCAGAGCCCAACGACCCATGTATATGTTCCGTTCTCCCCAAGACAGCAAGAAGAAGTCGTTTAACAAATCCTTAACATAGGCTCCATTAGCGCAAAGAGCAAGCACGGCGATTCAGGCCAACTCCAGAAACGAGATGTGGCAAAATAACTTACCTCGCGGATCGAAAGGACGCTCCATGAACCGGCGAACTCCCATAGCAATCGCGATTCTTGTGCTGGCCCTGGGCTCGATCAATAGCATGGCGGCCGACGACGATACGGACCCGGTCCCGCCCGCTCGCCTGGCGCTGTTTAATCAGATCGGCGTCGGTGCGGCCTACGGGCCGCATTATCCCTGCTATGGGAGCAGCGGAATCGTGCAGTGTACCGGCACTTCGTCGGATGTGCAGGATGCGAAGAACAGCTATATGGAAGCCAGCGTTCTGCTCGACATGGCCCAGCTTCGGTCTGCAGGATTCTTGTCGGTTCGCGCTTACGGAGACCCGGCGAAGACCTGGATTGCCATGATCAATCGCATCAATCAGCTGAACCTGGCCAATCCCAGCGGGCCACAGCAGACCGTGGTGTATCAGGTTGACCTGTGCCAGAGCAATCCGGCCCAGGGTGACGCCTGCATCAACGTAGCGGGCATGACCTTCCAGCAGGTCCTGGCTTTCTCGATGGTTCAACTTCGGCAGGTGATCCAGCAGGTCAAACCCGCGATTTTCCAGAAGGTTGTGAAGCTGGTGATTGTCGGCAACGAAGCCCTGGTGCTGGGCAATGACAACAACACAAGCGACCTGATCGGCGCCGTCGGCACTACCAGCACCGAGCTCACGAACGACGGAATCACGGTCAGCAACGGAACCAACGGCGGCGTCTATCTCAGCTCGGCGACTACTTTCGGCCAGATGATCACGACCCAGGGACAGATGCTGGCACAGTCGTATCCAGCAGGCTCTCCGGTCATCGAAGATATCTACCCGCCGCAGTTTTCGTGCGTCAGCCCTCCGCAGATGGGACAGCAGAAGCCGCCAGTCTGTGCAGTGAATTCCTGCAACGTAACTCCTCCCAGCGACGCCGTCGGCTTCCTGAAAGCGGAGGTGAATTGCATGCAGACCACGTACGCCTGTCCGGGATCAATGTGCCGTCCGGCAATGATCGGCGAGACCGGATGGTGGACCGCTGGCCAGGACGCGGGCTATCAGGCCAGCTGGCGCGTGGGGAAACTCGCCGATGCCGTGGCCTATTACAAGGGTCTCTATGCTTATCTGAAGGCAAGTTCCGTTCCGACACTGATTTTCGAGGCTTACGATCAGCCCATCAAGGGCCCCACCAATGGGACGCTGGACACACCGGAAGCGGAGCAGAACTACGGAGTGCTGTCCTACAACAACCAGGCGAAAAATACCGTCCTGCTTCCCAATCCGAAAAACTACAAAAACCCCCCGAACACCGGTAACGCCGCGGTATTTACTTTCGTAGTAACGCCCACTCCCAGCCCCCTGCCGGCAATGACATTCGGGGTGCAGCAGCCATGGGAAACCCAGCCGACGAAGGTCACGGTCCAGCCATTCGCCGAGATCACCAACACGAATGGAGGCACAATGAACGTGTGGCCTACGTTTAACCTCTATGCGCCTGCGATGAACGGCGGTACTGGTTCGCAGATCACTCTGTATCCCTCAGGCAGTACTTGCCCGGCTAAGTGCACGAATTCGGTGAAGTCGGTGTACACAACGTCGCAGGTGCTTTCTTGCTTGACTGCGCTGCCCTTCAGTGGCGGGATATGGACGGCCCCGGGCCAGGGTTGCACGTGCACAAACTACGCGTACGTGAACTGGGGAAATGGCGACTCCTGCGCTAACGGCGTGGCGCAGTACGGGCAAAATGTGTTTCTGCCCAATGTCTTCTACAGTAGCGCCCCTTGAGGTGCGGTACTTGCGGGCGCGTCCGCGCATCCGGCGTCAGGCGATCTGCTAATGAAGCTAGGGATTCTTCCGAATCCGCGGAGTGCAGACAGCCCACTCGACTAACCGATCATTTTGCGTTGATCGCCGATGCGGCGCTCGCGTTCGTTGGCGAATCGCTCCACGCCTGCGAAAATCGAATCGGGATCGAGATGCGCTTCCGCGATCACTTCCGCTTCCAGGCCGCCGGTTCTCCAGGAATTGTCGAAGTCGGAGGTAAGGGAATACTCGTCCGTCAACGGACCGAGATTGCGCAGCGGCCACATGCGTCGCGTGCCCGTTGATACCACCATCAGATCGTAGCGAGCCTCGGGCGGCAGCACGGAATCGCGATACCCTTGCGGCTGGCGATCGAACAACTCCTCGCTGATGGCCGCGATCACCTTCACGTTCAACCCGGCCGCTTCGAGTTTCGGAAGCACTTTCACCAGATTTACGGTGGAACTCGATCCTTGCGCGATCACGTAGCCGTGGCGCGGCTTGTCCGGCGCGAAATCGCGGATCACGTACAGGCCTTT
>Ga0182030_10021960_pt1 | contig 11909 bp, 10 predicted proteins | sample 812S3MmetaG_FD_121299 | JGI IMG/M metagenome (GOLD analysis project Ga0182030, IMG submission 121299) | Permafrost microbial communities from Stordalen Mire, Sweden - 812S3M metaG (Illumina Assembly) | ecosystem: Environmental > Terrestrial > Soil > Wetlands > Permafrost | place: Sweden... | reverse complement strand
CGTCCGCGACGACCGGCGAGATGCCCGATGAAGGTCGAGCTGAACGTGCCGACCAGGTAGACGCTGAATAGCAGGCCCACCGCGGCCTGGCTCAACGCGTAGGGGGCTGCCATCAGCCGATAACCGATGAAGTTGTAGATGGTCACGAAGGCCCCGAGCAGCACGAAGCCTTCTGCGAACAGCCACGGCAATCCCGGATCCGCGAACGTCCCCGCGAATCGCCGCATCAACACCCTGAGCTCGAGCGGCTGCGGCATGAAGCGCCGGGAAGGCGGCAGGCTGCGCGAAAATATCACCGCACAGGCCAATCCCACGGTTCCCATCGCCGCCATCGCCCAGCGCCAGCCGAGGAAATCCGCCACGATGCCGGTCAGCAGCCGTCCCCCGAGGCCGCCCACCGCGCTGCCGCTGATGTACAGACCCATGCCGAGACCGATGGACTCCGCGTGCACCTCCTCGGTCAGATAGGTCATCGCAATGGCGGGCAGCCCGCAGAGCGTGATGCCGAGCAGCGCGCGCAGCGACAGCAACGCGAGCCACCCGGGCGCCACCGCGGTGAGCAGCGTCAGCAGGGCGGAACAGAGCGTCGATGCGGCCATGATTCCCTTGCGCCCCCGGGCGTCCGATACGGCGCCCGCGAACAGCAACGCCACGGCCATCACGCCGGTGGGCAGCGACAGCGACAGCGCGCTCGCCGCCTCGCTCACGCCGAATTGCCGGCTGAATTCCGGCATCAGCGGCTGAACGCAATACAAGAGACCGAATGTGGCGATGCCGGCCGCGAACAGCGCGAGGTTGGTGCGTCGAAAAGCCGGCGTCCCGTGCCGGATGAAATCCTCCGCCGGGCCTTCACCCATCAGCGCGCTCCGCACAAAAGCGCGTCCCGCTGCCGCTGGTCGAGCTGCGCCAGCCGGCGCACGCGGGCGTAAAAAGCGCCGAGATCGCCGGCGGACGCCTCGAGCTCCCGCCGAAACCCCGGTACGCAGTCGTAGTAGGTGGCGATCGAGGCGAGGTTGGCGTTGTTGATATCGCTCTCGAACATGCCGTCGAATGGCGCCTTGCCGCCCCACTGTTGCTTCAGATCGGAATACGACTGACGGAGCGCGGCGAAGATGGCCGCCTTATCGCGGCGCATCCGCTCGGGATCGATTCCGGATGCATACAGCGTGCGCAACTCATTCCTCGCCTGCGTCAGCAGGCCGAGCACCTTCGCGAAGCGCTGCTGGTACGCGCGGTAGCGCTCGAGATCCCGTTCTCGACCGAGCGATTCGAGCCAGCGCCGCACGCCCTCCTCCTCCACCGTCGTCGCGAGCGCCTCGTTGAAGTCCGCATCGTTCGCCAGATAAATCATCTGGTGCGTGAGCTCGTGAAAGATGATCGAGGCGAGCTCGACATCGCTCCAGCCGAGCATGGTGTTCAGGATCGGATCGTCGAAATGCCCGAGCGTGGAGTAGGCGGCCACGCCGCCGACGGTCACATCGAACCCGCGGCGCTTGAGATCGTCCGCGAACCGGCGCGCGCGGCGTTCGACGAAATATCCGCGATACGCCACGCAACCGACGATCGGATAGCACCACTCCTTCGGATCGACGGAAAACTCCGGCGCCGCCACGACGTTCCAGACCACATACGGCCCGCCCAGGTCGGCAAAGCTCCGGTAACTGCCGTTGTCGGGCAGCCCGAGCCGATGGGTGGCGAAGTCCCGTATCTGCGCGACCGCCTCGAGCTGGGTCTTGACGTCGGAAGGCGTGGCCGGATTCTCGATGACGCGCGCGATCGGCTCGCGCTTGGACATGAGATGCAATTGTCCCGCCGCACTCTGCGCGAGATAGCAGCCACTGAGAACGGACGAGGCCAGTACGGCGATCGCGGGCGCGCAGATACGCCAATTGATGCTGATATCATGCACCCATGCAAGTGTATCTGGTCGGCGGAGCCGTTCGGGACGAGTTGCTCGGGTTGCCGGTGAAGGAGCGCGATTGGGTCGTCGTGGGCGCCACGCGGCAGGATCTCGAGCGACGCAAGTTCCGCGAAGTGGGCCGCGACTTCCCGGTCTTCCTGCATCCTGACACTCATGAGGAATATGCGCTCGCCCGCCGCGAGCGCAAGACCGCGCCAGGTTATCGCGGATTCAGCGTCGAGTTCGGGCCCGAGGTCACGCTGGAGGAGGACTTGAGCCGCCGCGACCTGACCATCAACGCCATGGCAACGCGGCCCGATGGAACCCTCGTGGATCCGCACGGCGGAAAACGCGATCTCGACGCCCGGCTTCTCCGGCACGTCTCCGACGCCTTTGTCGAAGATCCGGTGCGCGTCCTGCGGCTCGCGCGCTTCGCCGCACGCTTTGCGCCGCTGGGTTTTCGCGTGGCGCCCGATACCATGGCGCTCATGAAGCGCATGGTGTTCGCCGGCGAGGTCGACTCGCTGGTGGCCGAGCGCGTTTGGCAGGAATCGGAGAAGGCTCTGCGCGAGCCTGCGCCCGGGGCTTTCTTCCGGGTGCTGCGCGAAAGCGGCGCTCTGCAACGCATCTATCCGGAACTCGACGCCCTGTTCGGCGTCCCGCAGCCGGCGCGCTGGCACCCGGAGATCGATACCGGGGTGCATGCGTTCATGGTGCTCGATCAGGCGGCGATTCTGAGCGGCGATTCCAGGGTGCGCTTCGCCGCGTTGGTGCATGACCTCGGCAAGGCGCAGACGCCGCGAGCAGCGTGGCCCGCGCACCACGGTCACGAACGGCGCAGCGTGTCGCTGATCGAGGCGCTCGCGGCACGGCTGCGGGTTCCCGGCGACTACCGGGACCTCGCTCTGATCGTGGCGCGCGACCACGGCGTCGTTCATCGCGCCTTCGAGCTCAAGCCCGGGACGGCGCTCGAATTGATGGAACGCTCCGACGCCTTCCGTCGACCGGAGCGATTCGCGCTCGCGTTGTTGGCCTGCGAGGCGGACTCGAGGGGCCGCGGGGGTTTCGAGCACGCTCCCTACCCGCAGCGCGACTACCTGCTTTCGGCGCGCGACGCCGCGGCAACGGCCAAACCGACGCCGCAGGAACTCTCCGGCCGCTCCGGTTCGGCGATCGCCGAACTCGTCAGCCGGCTCCGGCTCGACGCGGTGGCGTCGGTGCGCGCGCGCTATTGAAAGCCGCTACAGCGTGTGCCGCAGATCCTGCAACGAGAAACCGGTTAGCGGCAGGTCGATACCGCGCAGCCACGCCATTGCCTTGAACCGCTCGCCCATCTCGCCCGGCATCATCAGCCGGCGGGCCTCATTGGCGAGGCGCGCGAAACGGCGCTCATCCCCTCCCGCGAGATGGTCCATTTCGCGATCCGCTCCGAGCGCCGCGAGCAGATGCGCTTGCGTGCAAAAGCCGGCGAGCGTGAATCCGGCGGCAGAGGATGCCTCGGCAAGCAGCGTAAAATCGACCCAAGCCGTGATGTCCTGCAATCCGGGCTCGAGAAACGGATCATCGTGGGCACGCTGCCGGAAGTGGCATATCAGCGTGCCGTCGCGGCGCTCGGGCAGATAATACTGCCGGCGCGGCAGCCCATAGTCGATCCACAGCGCGAGTCCCCGTCGAAGTCCGCGCGTGACCTCGAGCGCCCACGCAGGAAGCCGTGCGCAGTACTCGGAGACGTAGCCGTCCTCCCAGCCGGGCTGCGCGAGCGAGCGGCAGAGGTCGGCCAGCGCCAGGTCCGCCGGCCGCGGCGACCACACGAACCGATCGCGCTCGATGCTGACCCCGAGTTGCTCGCAATGGGTCGCTGACCAGCGAAAGCGGGTCACCGGCAGCGCGTCGAGCACCTCGTTCGCGAGGATCACGCCGTCGAGCCCCAACCCGGACGCACTGTCCACCCACCCGACGCGCGCGGTGAGGTGCGGCACCCGCTCCTCGAGCGTGCGCCTCTGGCGCGCGCGCAAATCCGCACTGACATCGAGAATCAGATATTTTACCGGCAGCTGCCCGAGGCTCTCGAGCCGCGCCAGGATGTCCGCCGCGAGCGCCCCGGTCCCCGCGCCGATCTCGAGAATCGAGCCGCCCCTCACCCACGCGAGCACTTGGGCGCACTGCCTCGCGAGGCATGCGCCGAACAGGCGTGAGATCTCCGGGGCGGTGGTGAAGTCGCCGCCCGGCCCGAGCTTGCGCGCGCCCGCGCTGTAGTAGCCGAGACCCGGCGCATACAGCGCGGTCTCCATATAGCGATCGAAGCCGATCCAGCCCCCGGCCGCTCGAATCTCGCCGGCGAGCCGCTCCCGCATCTTGGCGGCGTGCTCGAGTGCCTCCTCGCCGAGGACACCGCCGCGCGCACCCGGGGCGGCATCAAGGGACATGGCCGGCCCGCCGTGTACCCGCCTGCCGGACAATCCGGTATCGTTCCGACGTATGGCATCCAACCCTTCGCTCGATGGCAAGGTGGTCCTCATCACCGGAGGCGCGCGGCGCGTCGGCGCCGAGATCACCCGCACGCTGCACGGCGCCGGAGCGTGCGTACTGATTCATTATCGATCCTCCGCCCAGGCAGCCTCGGACCTGGCACTGGAGCTCAACCGGGCGCGGCCGGGTACCGCCGCGGTGCAGGGCGAGGACTTGTTGAGTGCCGAGGCGCCCGTGAACCTGGTGAACGCCGCGATTCGAACATTCGGCGGCTTGGATGTGCTGATCAACAACGCCTCGAGCTTTGCTCCCTCCCCCATGGGGCAAATTACCCGGGCGCAATGGACCGACCTCATGGGCACCAATTTGCAGGCGCCTTTGTTTCTCGCCCAGGCGGCGGTCCCGAGCCTCGCCGAGCGGCGTGGACTCATCATCAACGTCGTCGACATCCATGGACTGCGGCCGCTGAAGGGTTACCCGGTGTACAGCGCCGCCAAGGCGGGCCTTGCGATGCTGACGCGCTCCCTGGCCCGGGAGCTCGGCCCGGAGATCCGGGTCAACGGGATCGCGCCGGGGCCGGTGCTTTGGCCGGAACACGACATCGACGAGGCGCTGAAACGCGAGATCATCGGCAAGACCGCCTTGCAGCGTCACGGCAGCCCCGCCGATGTGGCGCGCACGGCGCTATTCCTCGCCCGGGACGCGCCCTACATCACGGGGCAGATCATCGCCGTGGACGGCGGACGAGCATCTAGCACGGCGCCCCGGCATCTTCGGTGCGCAGCATCCGGCGGATCGAATCGATGTCTCCCGCGAGCGGACGATCGTCGCGGTACAGGCTCACGACCTGCCGCACCCGGCGGTAGGCCGCATCGGTCGCGCTCGCACGGGCCGGCGCCGGTGCCCCCGCGTCGTCTGCCAGGTCGTAGCCTTGAGCCGCCGCCAGCAGCTCGATCGCAAGGATGGCTTCGGTGTTCTCGACGATCTGCAACAGCTTCAACGCAGCGGGCGTGGCATGCGCGAGGTGGTCCTCCTGCAGGCCCGACGTGATTCCGCCGTCGAGGCTGGCGGGGGCGGCGCGGCGCCGATTCTCCGCGGTCAGGGAAACCGCCGTGTACTGGGCGATCATGAATCCCGAGCCGGCGCCCGAATCCGCCGCGAGGAACGCGGGCAAGCCGCTCAGCAGAGGATTGACCAGCCGGTCGATGCGCCGCTCGGACATGGCGGCCAACTCTGCGACGGCGATGCCGAGCGCGTCGCCGGCGAGTCCCAGAGCCGCGCCCACCGCATGGGCCTCCGCCATCGCCCGCGGCGCTTGCGGTGTGCCGAGCACCAAGGGGTTGTCGCTCACCGAGGCGAGTTCCGCGTCGACCGTGGCAGCCGCATGCGCGAACTGATCACGCACCGCGCCGTGTACCTGCGGCATCGCGCGCAGGCTCAACGGATCCTGGGTCCGCCGGCCGGCGCTTGCCGCGAGAATCGCGCTGCCACGAAGATATCCGCGCAGGCGCTCACCCACCAGAGCGGTAGCGGCGGAAGCGCGCAGGCCGAGCGCCTCGGCGTCGAAGGCCGCCATCTGTCCGCGTAAGTTCTCGAAGGTCATCGCACCGATGAGATCCGCCCAGTCGAGCAGACGCGCGATGCGGGTGAGCGCGAGCGCCGCCAGGCCCGTGGCGCAGGGCAGGCCGTTCACGAGACTCAATCCTTCCTTGGCCTCCAGCACCAGCGGCTCGAGGCCCGCCGCAGCGAGCGCCTGGGCGCCGCTCATCCGTTCGCCATGAGCGTGCTCGCCGCCGTCCGCATCGCCGGCGGCCCCGGCACGCGCAGCACCGAGGCGCGCGTGGCCGCTGCCGATCATCACCAGTGCGATATGCGCCATGTGGGTGAGATATCCCACCGATCCGCTCGCGGGCACCTCCGCGATCAGGTCCCGGTCAAGGAACTCGCAGAGCCGGGTCACGACCTCGGCCCGTACCCCGGAGTATCCACGCGCGAATTGATTGACCGCCGCCGCCATGATGGCCCGCACCGCGGCAGCCTCGAGCGCAGGTCCCACGCCGACCGCGTGACTCATGATGATGTTACGCGACAGCGCCCGTTGCTTTGCCGGGGTCACGAGCACGTCGCAGAGCGCTCCGACGCCGGTGTTGATTCCGTAGGCGCGCACATCGTGGGCCACGAGCGCCTGCACCAGCGCGTGGGCCGCGCCGATGCGACCCAAGGCGGCCTGCGACAGCGACAGCGAGGCGCCCCGGTCGCCGATTGCGCCGACCTGGCGCCAGGTGAGCGGGAGGTCGACCGCGAACGACGGACTCATGAGCCCGGTGGGATCGGGGCCGCCCGGGCGCGCGCGGCGAGCCATGAGTCGAGCGCGGGACGATCCCGCTCGAGCTCGACTCCGACGTCCTTGGAGCTTCGAACGGCGCCCGGTTTGGACAGCACGATGCGCACCCACGAGACGCCGAACTCCTCGAGAATCAGCATTGCCACATGCTCGGCGAGCGTCTCCACCAGCTGAAATTCGGAGTCCTCCACCAAAGCCAGCACGCGCTTGGCGACCCGCTTGTAATTCAGCGTGTCGTCGACCGAGTCGGTAAGCGCGGCCTTGCGGATATCAGCGCCGATCTCGATATCGACGAGGACGGTCTGACGGACCTGACGCTCCCAGTCGTAGATGCCGATGATCGCCTCGGCCTTGAGGGCATGAATGAATATCTTGTCCATTGAACTCTTGAGTCTGTTAGTCCGTCGATCCCTGCTGCGCCGAGCCTGGAGCGCCGAGCTCCCAGCTTGCGCGGGCGTCGACGGCGAGGCTCGCCCGCTCCCCCGCCGCCAGACGCAACGCGCCGGCCAGCGCGATCATCGCGCCATTGTCGGTGCAGAACTCGGCCCGCGGGAAATACACCGCCGCTTCGGCATCTTGCGCAATGTCACCCAGGCGCTCGCGCAGCCGCATATTGGCACCCACGCCACCCGCCACCACGAGCCGCCGGTATCCGCCACCGACGAGCGCCCGGCGCACCTTTTCAGCGAGCGTATCCACCACCGCCTCCTGGAAGCCGCGTGCAACGTCGGCTCGAATTTCCTCGTCCAGGACGCGGCCCCGCAAGGCTACTAGGGCCGCCGTCTTCAAGCCACTGAAACTGAAGTCGAGTCCCGGCCGGTCGAGCATCGGCCGCGGGAAGTTGAATTGGCCGGGTCGACCGGACTCGGCCAATTGGGCGAGCGCGGCGCCGCCCGGATACGGCAATCCGAGCATTTTGGCCGTCTTGTCGAAGGCTTCCCCCGCCGCATCGTCGAGTGTCTGCCCGAGAATGCGATACTCGCCGACACCCGCGACGTCCACCAGCTGGGTGTGGCCGCCGGAGACCAGCAGCGCCAGGAACGGGAAGACGGGTGCTTCGGGCTCGAGCAGCGGTGCGAGCAGATGTCCCTCGAGATGATGAATGCCGATGGCCGGCTTGCCCCAGGCGTAGGCAAGGCTTCTGGCGAAGCCGGCACCGACGAGCAGAGCCCCGATCAGTCCCGGTCCCGCGGTGTAGGCCACCCCATCCACACTGTCGCGGGAGGATTGCGCAGCCGCCAGGGCCTCGCGAACCAGCGGCAGGAGCCTCCGGATGTGATCCCGCGATGCCAATTCCGGCACCACCCCGCCGTACGCCTGGTGCAATGCGATCTGACTGTGCAGCCGATGCGACAGCAGACCGCGCACGGTGTCGAAAACCGCCACCGCCGTCTCATCGCAGGAACTTTCGATTCCGATGACCCGCATCTTTCTTAGGCCGCCTTTGCCTTTTACGGGGACGCCCATTAGAATGCGCCCCCTGCTGTCGAATGCCCGGCGGCAGTCCTTTGTCTCAAGATATTGAGGTTTGAATGCCCAGCGTTCGTGTTCGCGAGAACGAGTACTTCGATGCCGCCCTGCGCCGCTTCAAGCGAGCCTGCGAGAAGGCGGGTGTCCTCACGGAGCTTCGCCGCCGTGAATTCTACGAGAAGCCGACCCAGGAACGTAAGCGCAAGAAGGCTGCGGCGGTCAAACGTCACCTGAAGCGTCTGTCGCGCGAGAATATGCGCGGCACCGGCGGCGCCCCATCGAGCGCTCCACAAGCGGCTTCCTCCCGGCCCTATTGAGGCCGGAACTCGTTCGATCTCCGGGGGTTCCTCGGTGTCTTTGAAAGAGCGCATCACGGATGACATGAAGGCGGCGATGCGCGCCGGTGAAAAGGAGCGGCTCGGGGTCATCCGGATGATCACCTCCGCCATCAAGCAGCGCGAGGTGGACGAGCGCATCGTTCTGGACGATACCCAGGTGCTGATCGTCCTCGAGAAGATGATCAAGCAGCGCAAGGAGTCCCTGGCGCAGTTCCAGGCCGGCAACCGGCAGGATCTGGTCGACAAGGAATCCGCGGAAATCACCCTGCTGCAGACCTACATGCCCTCGCGCTTGAGCGATGCAGAACTCGACGCCCTGATCGCCGAGGCGGTCGCTGCCACCGGGGCTGCCAGCATCAAGGACATGGGCAAGGTCATGGGCGTCATCAAGGCGAAGGCGCAGGGCCGGGCCGACATGGCGGCCGTCGGCGCCAAGATCAAAGCCAAGCTCGGCGGTTGACCCAAGTCCGGTCCATGGCCGGCCGCATCCCGCAACCGTTCCTCGACGAGATCGTCGCACGCTCCGACATCGTGGAGATCATCGGTGCACGCGTGGCGCTGAAGAAATCGGGGCGCGAATACAAGGCTTGCTGCCCGTTCCATAACGAGAAGACGCCCTCTTTCTGGGTCAGTCCGGACAAGCAGTTCTATCACTGTTTCGGATGCGGAGCCCATGGCACCGTGGTGGGCTTTCTGATGCAGTACGAGAAGCTCGGCTTTCTCGATGCGGTGGCCGACCTCGCCCAGCGGGCAGGCCTCACGCTGCCGCGTGAGGTCCAAGGCGCGCACGAGTCCGGCGGCGGCGATCTGTACGACCTCATGATCCGTGCGTCGAGATTCTTCGAGCAGAATCTCGCCGACACTCCGCGCGCACGGGATTACCTGGGCAGCCGCGGTATCGACCCCGGCACGGCCGCCAAGTTTGCGCTGGGATATGCGCCGGACGCGTGGAATGCGCTGCTCAACCGTTTCGGCACGGACGAGGATGAGCGTCGGCGCCTGTCCCAGGCCGGATTGATCATCGAGCGCGACGGCGCCAGCGCGCGCGCCGCGGGGGAGCTGCCGAGCGGATATTACGACCGATTCCGGGACCGGCTGATGTTCCCGATTCGGGATTCGCGCGGCCGCGTGCTCGGTTTCGGGGGACGGGTGATCGATCAAGGCGAGCCCAAGTACCTGAACTCGCCCGAGACGCCGCTGTTCCACAAGGGCCGGGAGCTGTACGGGCTTTACGAGGCGCGCCAGGCGCGCAACGACTTCAAGCGCCTGATGGTGGTCGAAGGCTACATGGACGTGGTGCGTCTGCATCAGGCGGGGATCACCTATGCCATCGCAACGCTCGGGACCGCCACCACGCAGGAACACCTGAACAAGATTTTCCGGCTCACGAGCGAACTCGTCTTTTGCTTCGACGGCGATTCGGCCGGCCTCAAAGCCGCCTGGCGCGCGCTCGAGAACGCGTTGCCGCTGGCGCGCGATGGGCGCGAGCTGCGCTTCATGTTTCTTCCCCAAGGCCATGATCCGGACACGCTGGTGGCGGCCGAGGGAGCGGCAGCCTTCGAGGAGCGCCTGAAGGAGGCCCTGCCGCTGTCCGAGTACCTGGTACGAGAGCTCGCATCACAGGTGCAAACCGCCGACGTGGGCGGCCGCGCGAAGCTGGCCGCTCTGGCGGCACCGCTGTTCGCCCGCATGCCCGAGGGTGTCTATCGGGACCTGACGCTGGAGCGGCTCGCCGCGGAGGTGCGCATGCCGGCCGCAAAGCTTCGCGAACATCTGCAAAACGCGCGCGGGGGCGCCGGCGCAGGCACCAGATCCTCGACCGGGCCGGCGGCCGAGCCTGCGGAACCAACCCGTGCGCGGCGCGGTCGGATCAGCGCGGGCCGCGGCAACCTGTTGAGCCAGGCGATCAGCCTGGTGTTGCACCACCCGGCTGCCGCCCGCGCGGTCGGCGCGCGCCAGGCGCTGTCAGGTGTCGATCTCCCCGGTATCGGCGTGCTCAACGAGCTGCTCGACCAGGCGGCGGAAATGGCACAGCCCACCACCGCGATGCTGCTCGAACGGTGGCGAGAACGGCCCGAATACCGCCGGCTGACCGAGCTCGCGCTGGCGCCCGCCATGGTCGAGGCCTCCGGGGCACTGCAGGAGCTGCAGATGGCGATCCACAAGCTGGTCGAGCACCAGGGTCCAGGCCGCCGAATGAATGAATTGTTACGAAAAGCGGAGGATATGGGCTTGAATTACGACGAAAAGACGGAATTAACCCTGCTTCTGAAGTCAAAGGCCCGGCCCGGGGGCCCGCCTTCGTCGGCGGGCGCGTAACGCCCCGCCCAGGCGGTATATGTGGCCACGGAGTGGCCAAAATCGTATAATTATCGGCTTGGCATCAAAACCTCTCGATCTCCCATGAGGCCTCCACTTTGATCAAAAAAGCGCCGGCAGGCACCGCCACGACGATCGCCGACGAGCGTCAATCGCAACTGAAGCTGTTGATTGCCCGGGGCAAGGAGCAGGGCTTCCTCACCTACGTGGAAGTCAACGATCACTTGCCGAGCGAAATCGTCGATCCCGAGCAGATCGAAGACATCGTCAACATGATCAACGATATGGGCATCCCGGTGTACGAGAAAGCGCCGGACGCCGAGTCGCTGCTGTTGACCGATGCCACCGCGGCACCCGATGAAGAGGCGGTCGAAGAAGCGACCGCCGCGCTCGCCAACCTCGACGCGGAATTCGGCCGCACCACCGATCCCGTGCGCATGTACATGCGCGAGATGGGCACGGTGGAGCTTCTCACGCGGGAGGGCGAGATCCGCATCGCGAAGCGCATCGAAGAGGGATTGGAAGCGGTCAAGATCGCGCTCGGCAGCTATCCCGGCACCTACGATCTGCTGCTCAGGCACTACGAAGCCGTCAAGGCCGGGCAGATGCGCCTGGTCGACGTGATCGTCGGCTTCGTGGATCCGAACGCACCGGACGAGATTGCGCAGCCGCAGAATCCGAAGATGATGGCGCTCGAACGCGAAGAGGCCGCAAACGACGAGGACGACGGCGACGGCGACGAGGAGGAGGAAGCGATCGATACGGGGCCGGATCCCGAGGAGGCCGCGAAGCGTTTCACTTCCATCGCCAAGGCGCACCATCAATTCTTGAACGCGCTCGACAAGCTCGGATCGAAGGACCCGAAGACGCAGAAGATCCGCAAGAAAATCTGCGGCGAGCTGATGGAACTGAAGCGCACGCAACGCGAGATGATTCAGGGCGACATGGACGCCGAGCAGGCGAAGAGAGAGCTGATCGAAGCCAACCTTCGATTGGTCGTTTCGATCGCCAAGAAGTACACCAACCGCGGACTGCAGTTTCTCGACCTGATTCAGGAGGGCAACATCGG
>Ga0182030_10021959_pt1 | contig 11909 bp, 9 predicted proteins | sample 812S3MmetaG_FD_121299 | JGI IMG/M metagenome (GOLD analysis project Ga0182030, IMG submission 121299) | Permafrost microbial communities from Stordalen Mire, Sweden - 812S3M metaG (Illumina Assembly) | ecosystem: Environmental > Terrestrial > Soil > Wetlands > Permafrost | place: Sweden... | reverse complement strand
TGGGTTTAGCTTTCTTCTCATCCTTATCAAGAAATCGATAATCAGCCACCGCGGTCTTACTCAGACTAAGTATATGTAGGGGCAAATCCACCAGAGATGGCAGGCAATTCTGAGTTAAGGGATTGCTGTTTAAGACCAATGCTTTTAAGGACTTGAACTGACTTAACTGCGAAACATCATCATCTTGAAGGCTGTTATCGGACAGATCAAGTTCTGTCATCGTTTGCCAGGAATGTGGAGATGATGGACTGGCTTCTATCTTGTAATCGCAAGCAAGCATGGTCAACCAGTGAGGGGGCCGATGATAGTCTTCTATGATATCGAGTCCCACACTAGCCTTCGTGTCTTTTATCGTTGCGACCGCGGGTGGAAGACCAGCCATCTCGCAAGCTTCTTTTCCAATGAGTTTCACCGATCCAGCTTGTAATATCTCGAGAGGAAGCTCGCAAAGACCATCCTTGGCAAGGTAGCTATGGGAAATATGGAGCTGTTTGAGGCTGCCAAAGATTGTTCCATCCCCACTTGGGCGCAGATGCTCTAAACGCAAGAGGCAGAGATTATCCATTTTTTCTAGACGTAAGGTCTTTAGTGGCAGTTGACCTATGTATTGGCGCAACATCAATGTGAGGTTGCCCGTTAAACGATCGCATTCAGATAAGTCCAAGTGTGTCAGAGATTTTAATCTCCACAGCGGTACCAGATCGTTCAGGGTTAGTTTGATTGCTTTTACAGAAAGACTCTGGAGTAGGTTAAGTTGGGCGATCTTCATAAAGGAGGTGGCTGAGATCGAGGTGTAGGATAAGTTTATGCTGCGAATATTTGACTTAGTAGGGTCCCCCAAGGCAAGAAGCAATGTGGCATCATCTATCTTTTTTTGCGATTCCCAATCAAGGCTTAATGATGACTCGGGAGATGATCCAGAGCTGGGCTGCGAGGGTATAGTGTAGCCCCCAACCTTAATGCCAATACGACGACCGAGTTCATCTGGAGGTGTTGAGGCATGTGCTATGGGTATGAAGAGACATATGAGCAGCAGCTGATAGCGTATCATGTGTTCCTCCTTTTCTCTTAGGATAACAAGTTTAGGTAAACAATCACCTTATTTTTCTCAATAACCCAGATAGAGGAAAACCAGTGCACTAAATCATTAAATTTCTCCCCTCGCGGTCGTCCGTTCAGGATGACGGGAGGGCGGGTATATTCGCTTAGCTAATTGCCCTTACTTTTGTCAGCTTGACATCACTCCCACCCATTAGATTTGTATATAAGCCTGTGCAAAAGATTGATTCGTTTGAACGCGGATGCTATAGTCAATTCACTGCATGTAATGCATCCCGGAAAATCATGATAACGATAGGATACCCAGATGCTCCAAGCCATTAAGTCACTGACCTTCATTTTCTTCATTGCTTCGTTCGCAGGCCAAGCAGCTTGCGAAGACTCAGCCAGCGGACTGGTAATCCAGGATGTCTGGGCAAGGGCTGGAAAGCCTAATTCAGCGGCATTTATGAAGATCAAAAACGAATCGTCCGAGGACCGCAAAATTATTTCGGCCAAGGCGGATGTGTCTAACCGTATCGAGCTGCATGATCACTTGCGAGATGGTGACGTTATGAAGATGCGTAAAGTAGACACGCTCGTGGTGCCAGCGGGGGATTCTATTGAGCTTATGCCGGGTGGTAAGCACCTGATGTTCTTCGAGCTAGGACAGGGGCTGACCGATGGACAGGTCTTTAAGCTGACGCTGGCCCTTGATAATGGTCAACAGCTGGTTGTGGATGTGCCGGTTAAGGCCATGACCTATAACCCAAAGCTTGATAACAGCGGTTGTCATTGTAAACCATAGTCATGTTTTTTGGACCTGAATTTATAGACCTATTGCGAGAAAAAGTACGCATATCAGAGGTAATCGGCCAGAAGGTCACTCTGAAGAAGCAAGGTCGCGACCTGGTGGGCTTGTGCCCCTTTCATAAGGAAAAATCTCCCTCGTTTCAAGTAAGCGATACCCGCGGTGCCTTTCACTGTTTTGGTTGTCATGCTTCTGGGGATGCGTTTCGCTTCCTGATGGATGCATACAGCTATACCTTTGTGGATGCGGTTAAGGAAGTTGCCCGCATGACCAATACGCCACTGCCGGTGCAAGCGCCATCTTCGCCTCAGGAAAAAGAGCAGATTGATCAACGGGAGACCCTCTATAAAATCCATGAGGAAGCCTGCCAGTGGTTTCAACAGCAGCTCCAGTCCTCCAAGGGCTATAATGCGCGCCAGTATCTGGAAAAGCGTGGTATCACCGATGGTACCATGCGCCAGTTTCGTTTGGGCTATGCACCATCCGGTCATAGCTTCCAGACTGAGTTTGCCAAGCGCGGTTACAGTGAAAAAGACTTGCTTGCTTCGGGCATTTTAGGGCAGGGGGACAATGGCATTTACGACCGGTTTCGTGATCGCCTCATGTTTCCTATATTCTCACCTAGAGGTCGCGTGATCGCCTTTGGTGGTCGGGTGTTTGGCGATGCTTTGCCTAAATATCTGAACTCGCCAGAGACGCCTTTGTTTAGCAAGAAGAATTGCTTGTTTGGCTCTCACATGCTGCGTGAGATGACGAAAAATCAGCCCAAGGTATATGTGGTTGAAGGGTACATGGACGTCATCGCCATGGTGCAAGCGGGCCTAGGGCCAGCGGTAGCACCTTTAGGGACGGCTTTGACCGAAGAACAGATTCAGATGCTTTGGAAGTGCTGTCCTGAGCCGGTTTTGTGCTTTGACGGTGATACGGCAGGGTTGAATGCGGCTAAAAGGGCTTCTGAACGGGTATTGCCTTTGTTAAAACCAGGGCATTCTTTGAACTTTACGTTGCTGCCAAAGGGAGAGGATCCCGATAGTCTTATCCGTGGCGGCGCTTTGCCACTGTTGAAGGATTTGTTAAACAATGCTCAGCCCTTGTTCCAGATGCTCTGGAGCCAGCATGTGCCCGAGGTAGTACCCAAAACGCCAGAGCAACAGGCCCTTGTGCGGAAGCAGTTCTTGGAGCTTTTGGAAACCATTACGGATAACACCATTAAGTTTCCTTATAAGGCTGCGGCCAATGATAAGTTCTTTCATACTTTTCGTCCCAAAAAGGGAAAGAAAAAGGAAGATTCTATCCAGGCCTGCGGAATTCTCACAAAGTTTGACACAAAGAAATTGCAACGCTATATATTATTTGCAACTATACTTAATCATCCGTCGTTGCTGGTTCATGTGGAAGAAGACTTTTCACGGCTCGAGATTCCGTCCTCAGAAGAGGAATTAAACCAGTTGCGTGATGAAATTTTATTGAAAATAAATGAACAACCAGGTCTTGACAAAGAGGCATTGAGATACCACATAATAAGTAGAGGATATGAAAGGCTTTTGGCCTCCATTCAATCTAGTGATATCTACCAGCATGCCAGCTTTGCCAAACCCCAGTCATCCCTTGAAGATGCACGAGAAGGTTGGCAAGACGTTTGGTACATGCTAGAAGAGAAGGATATGCTTGCGGTGCAGCGTGAAGAATTGCGTCGCCAGCTCATTGAATCCTTTGATTCGGATACATGGACAAGATTTAACGCCCTACAACACCAGGTGGTTAAGAACTAGGCAGCCATATGGTGTAGGAGATGCAGCTGGGGAGTTCATAAGCCCTGCCTGTTGCGACTATACGTTTGAGTTGATACTTATGCCTTACAGCAGGAGTTATTAGAAATGAAAGAGGAAGACACAATGTCAAAGGGTAATCAAGATATCCTACCCGATATCGATGAAGAAGAGGTTGAGGTTGCGAGTGTTGATTTTAACTCGTCTATCAAAAAGCTTATTGAAAAAGGTCGCGAGAATGGGTTTATCACCTATGATCAGCTGAACCGTGCTTTGCCTCAAGATCAGGTGTCTTCTGAGCAAATTGAAGATGCCATGGCAATGCTGTCGGAAATGGGCATCAGTATAGTTGAAAATGATGAAACCGACGGCGATCCCGACGCCATAGAAGTTGACGGTGAAGTTGATCTGGAAGCCGTTGCAGAGGCTTCTGAGGCTGTCGTTGAAGAAGAGCCCGGCGGTCGTTCCGATGATCCCGTGCGTATGTATTTGAAAGAAATGGGCAGCGTTGAGTTGCTATCCCGTGAAGGGGAAATTTCCCTAGCCAAGCGTATTGAAGAAGGCCACGAGATGAAAATGCGGGGCCTGTGCGAAAGCCCCATGACTTACCAGTCCCTTATCCGCTGGCGCGATGCCTTGGAAAACGGTGAGATTTATTTGCGCGATATCGTTATTCTCGAGAGCGCAACGGAAACCTTTGATGAAACCGCTGTGGACGCTGAAGGTGAGCCAAAGCTCCCCGATGAAGCGGTTGTGGTTGAAGCTGTGGAAGAAAAGGTTGTTGAGCCTGAAGTAAAGGAAGAACCCAAGCCTAAGCCTGCCAAGGTAAAGGCTGAAGACGGCGAAGAGGGCGAGGACGAAGAGGAAGAGTCTAAGTCTGAAGAAGACGGCGATGACGAAGAGGAAGAAGGCGAAGAGGCTCATGCCACACTCGCCGAGATGGAAGAAGCCATGATGCCTGAGGTAACAAAGGCTCTGGAGGAAATTTCTCAGAACTACGATAAGTACAAAAAGCTTCAGCAACAGAGTATCGGCACAGGCAAAGCCTTGTCCAAGAAGGATCTGGATAAGCTGGCTGCCTTGAGTGATATGCTGGTTGAGCAAGTGAACAACATGTCCTTGAACAACTCTCGTATTGATGAGTTAGTAGATCAGCTATACGGTTTTCACCGTCGTCTGATGACGTTGGATGGACGCATGCTGCGCATGTCAACGGATTCCGGCGTTAAGCGTGAGGATTTCTTGAAGCAGTACGTAGGTCACGAGATCAACGAAAAGTGGCTGGAAGAAGTTAAAGAGCTGAAGGGTAAAGGCTGGCAGAAGATGGTTGAGTCCCATGGGGCTGAGCTGGAAGAAATCATTGCTGAGATGCGTGCTATTTCAGACAAGACCTATCTGTCCACGACCGAATTCCGCCGCGTTGTAGCCGATGTTCAAAAAGGTGACCGTCAGGCCTCCCGCGCGAAGAAAGAAATGATTGAAGCGAACCTGCGTTTGGTGATCTCCATTGCGAAGAAATACACGAACCGTGGCCTGCAATTCTTGGATCTGATCCAGGAGGGTAACATCGGCTTGATGAAAGCTGTGGATAAGTTTGAATACCGCCGTGGTTATAAGTTTTCAACCTATGCGACATGGTGGATTCGCCAGGCTATAACCAGGTCCATTGCGGACCAGGCGCGAACTATTCGTATCCCAGTGCATATGATCGAGACCATTAACAAACTGGTACGGACGTCACGCCAGATGCTTCACGAAATCGGCCGCGAGCCCACCCCAGAAGAGCTGTCCAAGAAATTGAACATGCCACTAGAAAAGGTCCGCAAAGTATTGAAGATCGCGAAAGAGCCGATCAGCCTTGAAACGCCAATTGGCGACGAGGAAGACGGCCAGCTGGGCGATTTTATCGAGGACAAGAACGCAATTATCCCGATCGATGCCGCCGTACAAGCGAACCTGCGCGACACAACCACACGGGTGCTGTCCACACTGACGCCAAGAGAAGAGCGCGTGCTGCGCATGCGTTTCGGTATCGGTATGGGTGTCAACATGGAACACACCCTTGAGGAAGTCGGACAACAGTTCTCAGTAACCCGCGAACGTATCCGCCAAATCGAGGCGAAGGCCTTGCGGAAACTGAAGCATCCTAGTCGTTCTAGGAAGTTGAGAAGCTTTTTGGATAATTAATTGGGGGGCGCTTTAAGCACCCCGATTCATTAATTCTACCCCCACGCGGCCGTCATCCTGAACGGACGACCGCGCAGCGGGCGGTAGTGAAGGATCCAGTTAGACATGTGTCGCGAAGCGACTCTGATTATAAATACATCAAACCAGTAAGTGAAACAACCATCCGTCTATATTACAGGGCCTACGCATGAACATTAAAAGCGCACAAAGCCCCAGCTTGCCTCCCCTGCGAAAGCAGGGGTCCAGCGCAAAATGCTTCGCGTAGAGACTCTGTACTTTCTTCGGAGCTGCTACGCAGCACATTTTAAGGGCTGGACCCCTGCTTTCGCAGGGGAGGCAAGCTGGGAGCTACGTGTTTCCCTGCAGATATTCGTTTTCATGCGTAGGCCCTGGTCTAAATTATGACAAACAAGTTGATTGGGGCCAGGTAAAGCAGAGTCGCTGCGCGACGCATGTCTAACTGGATCCTTCACTACCGCCCGCTGCGCGGTCGTCCGTTCAGGATGACGGCCGCGCGGGGGTAGATTCAATGAGCCGTGGTACGAGCTTACTTTTTGTCAGGATTACTATTGTTTATCCGAGGGCCTGTATAGCTATGGAAACTGATTGTTCCAGTATTACTAACTTTACCTGATGCAATCTCCAGGTCCCTAGCAGCGATCGTACCTGAATTATTAAGCCTCCCTGCTACAATCGTTGCCTGTCCATCAACTAAGATTATACCTGTATCGGATCTTGATCCTTTATAAGTCTTACCATTAAAATGGTACTTAATATTGTCGCCTGATCCATACTTCTCAATTTGATTATTCGGCGGGATTATTTGATCAGACTGCGAGCTTCTAACGATGATATATTTCATAATATCATTTGGTATAGGCAGTATCGGCGCATCAACCTTATTGCTCGCCATAGTATGATAATACTGAAAGCTTTGATCGCCGGGTATCGGTGTGAGGGCAACATTTCTATTAAATGAAAAATCTCTTCCTGTCATCACTCCATCAACAACTGCGGCCTTACCACTTACGTGCACATCTTGCGCCGCATCCACCTGATCGCTCGCAAAAGAAGCTCCGGCTGCGATAGTCGACAGCATTAGGGTTGATAGAAAATTAGTCTTAAATTGTCTAGTTTTATAAAACATCTTAATCTCCAATATTTAAAACATATCTTTTAGGGATGGTTTGCCGCTATCGCTGCTTCTGTCCCTATTTTTTGGCTGACTTCCTATGGCGGAACTTCGTATGGCGGAATTGTAGAAATGGTAGTTCAATTCATCACCGCGTGGCAGCCAGCGGCCGTTATCACTGAATCGGCCCCTATTTTCGACGAGAAAGAGTGAATTAGTGAATTTGCATGCATACTTATTTTGCACTTCCGCAGTCCCTGGCTCAACAGCCGCCGGTCCACTCGTTTGGACGTCCGCATCTTGGCCCTTACCTTGTGAGGCAAAGTTCTCTGACCTGCTAACCACGGCTGCGCTAGTGACGGCACGTACATCTTGATCCGCATCTACCTTATCGCTGGCAAAAGAACTTCCGGCTGCAATGGTTGACACCAGTAGGCCTGATAGTAAATTAGTTTTAAATCGTCCAGTTTTGCAAAACATTTTAGCTCCAATATCTAAATAGCTGTGTACATTAACATTACCTAGTTACTACGCATATACCAACTTGTCAAGTTGAGAGTGCTAGTTTATCAACTGTTAAGTTATTTTCAAATAATACCTCGTATGTTTTCTCTCTCCGGTCTTGGTGAGAGCTTCCATCTCTACCAATTCATTCAGATCGCGCGTGGCGGTAGCCCTGGATGTTTTGGTAATTGTAATATAATTTTCAGCACTTAATCCCCCCTTAAACCCAGTGGGGCCTTCTTTAAATATCCTTGCCAGGACCTTATTCTGTCTCTCATTCAGTCTGTCCCGCAAGCGGTCGTAGAGCTTGGTTTTGCCAATCAAGAACTCGATGTAAACATTAGAATAGGCCTGAGCTTCCATAATGGTGTTCGCAAAATACACAAGCCAGCGGGTGATTTCGTTGTCTTTGTTGGCCTGTTCTAAGGCATTATAGTACTCTTTACGTTTTTGCAGGATGGCAGCAGATAATGCAATGAGCGTTGGTTCGCCAAACGTCTGAGCCAGGGCCTTTTCGGCTATACCACGGCCTACCCGACCATTACCGTCCTCAAAGGGGTGTATACAAATGAAATAGAGATGAGCAATACCGCATCGGGTCAAAGCGGGCAGGGGGGAGACGCCCCCGGGGGCCGTACCATTAAACCAGGCCATGAACAGATCCATCTCCGATGGAATTTGATCGGAAGGGGGCGCCTCAAAGTGCACATTGATTTTTCCATGATAGCCAGATATCACCTGCATGGGTTCTTGATGGGCGCGGTATTTGCCAATATCAACTAAATCGCTCCGACCGGCGGTGATCATGCGATGCCAAGCAAATAGCTTTTCATGGGTGAGGGGTTCGTTAAAAGATTGATACAGATCCACCATCATCTCGGCAATACCCTGTTCAGCAGGAGATGATTGACGACCATCGGTGGCCAAGCCAAAATTACGACGGATGGAGGATTGAACGCTTTCCCGGTTCAGGAATTCCCCTTCTATTTCCGATGTTTTGATGGCTTCGTTACTGATGATTTCTATTTTAAGAGCATCTTTGTCGTCTTCTGAAAGATGCTTATAGGCTCCCAGTAAAATACCCTCAGACTTCAGAAACTGAGCCTCTAAAGCTTCTAGTTGGGATTTGTCGTAGGTAAAATGGGGCCAATCGTCCCGCTGCCAATTCCATTTCATGGGTAATAGCTTTCCACACGTCAGAACCCGTCTTCGGGTGCACCTGAGTTATATGTTTTTAAGTTATAACTCATTATTGCACGAATTATGAGTTATAGGAAGAGGTTCTATAACTCATAATCAACAGAAATGTGAGTTATAGAATCTTATCCTATAACTCATAATTGTGGAAAGCTTTGGTTTCGGATTCCGGAATAGACTACTTATCCTCAGGTGCAGCAAAACTGAGGTCCGTCAGCAACGGTAAGGGACCATCGCTTTCCGGTGTCTGACTTTCGGACTTTACGTCCTGGACTTGAGATTCTGGTACCTGGCATAATTCCCGGCAAGCATCCCCCAGATCAGAGGAGTCTTCCTCATGGCCACAGCACACACTTTTGCATGCTATTTTTACGACCCTCTTACACCGTGGGTTCTTGCTGTTATTATGGCAGCCAAGTACGTCATATTCCGAAATAGACGCGCCCAAGTATCCCACCACTGCCTGTGCGGGCATGACTAAAATCAAAGAAAGTAGTAACGTGTAAGCGGAAGTGGACCAATTCATTGCGAAGACCCCTGTTATTTTCCTTATCTTCGCCTATCCAAATCGCGATGTCAATTACTTTGCCCGGGGGTGGTAGTGCCTACACATAAAAACGGAATCTACACTAGGATGCACATCGCCCCAAGCTTGTCATCCCCGCGGAAGCGGGGATCCAGCACATAATGTGTCGCGAAGCGAGTCCTGGTTTTCTATATAGAGCTGCCTTGCAGCACACTTCAGCTGGATCCCCGCCTTCGCGGGGATGACAAGCTGGGCGATTGTGCGCATCTAATTTTCATGCGTTGAACCTGCCCTAGGGTGGGCTTTCATAAACACATCAAACAGCGCCTGGTCTTCTAACTTGGTATAAACCTGTGTGCTGGCCAGGGAATCATGGCCCATCAGCTCTTGGATGCTGCGCAGATCAGCGCCGCCGGCCAACAGGTGTGAGGCATAGCTGTGACGCAAGGCGTGGGGCGTTGCTGTTTCTGGCAGACCCAAGTACAGCCTGATTTTCTCCATTTGCTTCTGAACGACTCTTGAGCCTAAACGGTCTCCCTTAACCCCTCGAAATAAGGGGGTTTCAGCTTGGGAAGGCATGGGGCACGTTTTAATGTAGTCCTGAATCTTGTCATACACCGACGATAGCATAGGGACAACCCGCTCCTTGTTGCGTTTTCCGATTACCCGCAGGCTATGACTGTTGATGTCATTCACATTCAAGTTGAGTGCTTCCGTTATACGCAAGCCGCATCCATACAACAATATAAAGACCGCTTCATCTCGAGCTTGCACCCATTTTGGTTGGTGAGCATAAAGGGCACTTAAGTCCAAGAGATGCTTGGTCTGATGATGGGACATCGGCCTTGGCAGAGTCTTTTCAGCCTTAGGGCTGGTTAGCTCCGCCAAGGTTACATTCTTCAATCCCACATGCTTGTGCAAATAGCCATACAGATTCTTGATCGCAGAAAGCGCCCGCTTATTAGATTTAGCTGAAGACGTGTTTCGAACACGAAAGGCCAAAAAAGATCTAAACACCGACAAGTTTAGCTCCTCCAGATACTTAAGGCCCACAGGCTCTCCCAGGTGATCATTGAGGAACCCGAAAAAGCTCTTCAGGTCGAGCACATAGTTATAAATCGTATGCGGAGACGCATGTTTTTCAAAGGCCAGATGGTCATGCCATTTCTGTATTTTTGCCTTTAAATCCGCCTGACAACTCTGGTTCAATTCATGCAAGGATCTGGCTATTTTTTCTTTCATTTATAATGCCTTAAAATAATTTGTAAGAACCTCTTGACGAAATAGCTCTATACACCTACATGTATAGTAACAGGCTTTGAAAGGAAATAGGCAATGTTTGAAATTACTCCTGACTTTTTGTTGATGCTAGCAGAATTTACCTTCGCGTATGCGATCTGCGTTATTTCTCCAGGCCCTGACTTTGCTATGGTTGTGCGTAACAGCGTCATGTATTCTCGCCGCACAGGCATGTTTACGGCTCTTGGCACCAGCCTAGGCCTTATTTTCCATGCGACTTACACCCTTATTGGTATCGCAATCCTTATTAAAGAATCTGAATGGGGCTTTACGATCATCCGCGTGCTTGGTGCTGGTTATTTAGGTTATTTGGGCATTAGCTCTTTCTTTAAGAAGCCCGTTGCTTTTGAACGGATGGCTCACCTTGATGACGATATTAAGCATCTGCCTGCATCTGAAGATCTGACGGCTTTTCAGGCTGTGCGCATTGGCTTTGTTACGGATGCTCTGAACCCATTCTGCATGGTGTTCTTTATCTCGATCTTTGCGCTGGTACTGGATGTGAATTCTACTCTGCCAGTGAAGGTGTTCTTCGGAGCCGAGATTTTCATACTTGCCCTAATTTGGTTCCTGGGAACAGCCTGGATCTTTTCTAACAAGCAGATTCGTCAGCAACTGGCCCGTACCGGGACTTGGTTTGGCCGCATCACCGGGAGCGTACTTTTCTACTATGGTGTGAAGTTGGCTTTAACCGTTTAAATACTGAATCGACAATCTCTCGGGGCGCATCTTCGGTGCGCCCCATTTTTATTGTTTCTTGGTTTAAAATTTTCTTTAGGATTTTTGCAGAATGAGGTATCTTTCCGGGATGAACTTATTTGAGGTGGGAATGACAAGATATATCTTCGTAACTGGCGGTGTGGTTTCATCACTAGGTAAAGGACTGGCAGCCGCCGCCTTGGCCGCGCTGCTGAAAGCACGGGGATATAAGGTCCACATGCGGAAACTGGATCCTTATCTCAACGTAGATCCAGGAACCATGAGCCCCAGCCAACACGGTGAAGTCTATGTGACCGACGACGGCGCCGAAACCGATCTAGACTTAGGCCACTACGAGCGCTTTGCGGACATTACATGTACGGCTAGCGATTCTGTGACCACAGGACGGGTTTACTCGAATGTTATCGCGAAAGAACGACGGGGCGACTACTTAGGCGCCACGGTTCAAGTCATCCCTCACATTACCGATGCGATTAAAGGCTATATTACCAAGGATGTTCCCGACGATATCGATTTCATGATCGTAGAAGTAGGCGGCACCGTGGGTGACATCGAAGGTCAGCCCTACCTAGAGGCCATTCGTCAGTTTATGAACGAATACGGCCGCGACCGTACCATTTTCGTGCACTTGACCCTGATCCCTTATATTCCCAGTGCGGATGAGCTTAAAACCAAGCCTTCTCAGCATTCGGTGAAAGAACTATTATCTGTGGGTATTCAACCGGA
>Ga0182030_10021958_pt1 | contig 11909 bp, 13 predicted proteins | sample 812S3MmetaG_FD_121299 | JGI IMG/M metagenome (GOLD analysis project Ga0182030, IMG submission 121299) | Permafrost microbial communities from Stordalen Mire, Sweden - 812S3M metaG (Illumina Assembly) | ecosystem: Environmental > Terrestrial > Soil > Wetlands > Permafrost | place: Sweden... | reverse complement strand
TAGAAAGGACGATTGATGGAGCCGTACCAAACCAGCAAGCCCATCAGCAGGCCGAGATCGGAATAGCGGTCGAGGACGGAATCGAAGAATCCACCGAAGCGCGTGACCTGGTTGGTTTCGCGGGCGACGCGGCCATCGACCATGTCGAAGAGTCCGGCGCCGAGGATGACGAATCCGGCGGCCCGGAAGGATCCAACGGCCAGCAGCACCGCCGCCCAGACGTTGATGAGCAACCCGAGGAACGTGAGAACGTTGGGGTGAATGCGCGACAGGGCGAGTCCCCGCACAATCAGGCGGATGACATAGTTACAGCTGACGCCGATGACGCGCGTTACAGTCATTTCTTTGCGTTGACTTGGTGAATGGTTAAAAGTTCCACGATTTCCATCTCACGAGTGCCGCCGGGAACCTGAATCTTGACAGTATCACCGACTTTCTTGCCGAGCAAGCCCCGTCCGATGGGTGACGTGGTGGAAATCATACCCTTGGAGACATCGACGTCTTCGCTGGTCACCATGGTGTAATGCAGCTTTTCGTCTTTGTCGATATCCAGAACTTCGACCACGGAGCCGAGACCGACGCGGTCGCGGGGGATGGTGGACATATCGACCATGGAGAGCTCGCGCAGGCGGCCTTGCAGCTGGTTGAGGCGCGCGTTGACCCACGCCTGCCGTTCCTTGGCGGCGTGGTATTCGGCGTTCTCACTCAGATCGCCGTGGGCGCGGGCTCTGAGAATCTCGCGGGGAAGTTCGATCCGCAACTCGATTTCGAGCGCACTGATTTCTTCCTGGAGTTTCTTGATAAGGACTTCCATGTTGTTTTAGGGCGTGTTGTTCTGAGCCGTGCCTTTTGGGGTTTCGATCAATCGACAGCCCGATTATAGCGCGCTTGCACAAGAGCGGGCCCGGCTTGGAATTGCAGGACGGCGGCGGAAGTACTAGTGGGGGGGGGAATCAGGAGACCGAAGTCCGAATAAGTTGCGGCCGGCGCTTTTTTAGCCTCAAGCAGGGTATCCGCAGGGGGCTGCGCGGGCACCAGGATTATTTCGTCAGGGCGAGGCGCATGTTCTCGAGCGATGCCTGGAGTTGCGAAGTGGTGACGGAAGAGGGCCGGATCGGCGAGTCGATCAAGAAGGACGGCGGCTCGATCTTGGCTAAATCCGCTGGCCCAAAATCGGGGACGGTTAGGGCGAATAATTGGACCAGCTCGGGATCGCGCCAGCCGCGTTTGGCCTCGTCGTGCAGAATCTTGATCGCTTCGGCGTGGGAAAAGGCCGGCTTATAAGGGCGCGACGAGGTCAGCGCATCATATATGTCCACTACTTGCAGGATTCGCGCCAGCAGAGGGATCTGCTGGCCGCGCAGGCCGTCGGGGTAGCCGGAGCCGTCCCAGCGCTCGTGGTGGCTGCGGATGATGGGCAGCACAGGGGCGAGCGATTTCAAAGGGCGGCAGATTTCCTCGCCGCGAATGGTGTGCTGGCGCATGATCTCCCAGTCGTGTTCGCTGAGAGGGCCGGGCTTGAACAGAATCGAATCCGGAAGGGAGATCTTGCCGATATCGTGAAGATATCCGGCGCGGTTCAGCGCCTGTAGATCGCGTTTGGGCAACCCGAGCGTCTGCCCGAGAGCCAGGCTGTAGGCGGCGAGGCGTTCGCAGTGCAGGCCGGTGCAGGGGTCGCGATGCTCCACCGATTGTGCCAGGGCGAACAGAATGGTTTCGGCCTGCTCCAGGGAATCGGTGAGCGCTTTCGTGCGCAGCATGGAGCGGACGCGGGTACGAACCAGATCGGGACGCAAGGGCTTGACCAGAAAATCGTCGGCGCCGGAGTCGATGCCCGCGATTTCGTTTTCGGGGTTGAGAAAACTCGTCGTCATGATGATCGGAATCAGCTGGGTGGCCGGATTGTTCTTCAACGTGAGGCAAAATTCGTGCGCACTCATCTCGGGAATCGCGAGATCGACCATCACAACGTCGACCCTTTCGTGTTCCAAGATCAGGAGGGCGCTCAAAGGGTGTGCGGCTTCCAGAACCCGATATTCGTTGCCCTTGAGAATGGCTTTCAGCAGACGCCGATTAATCTCCGCGGGATCTACCAGAAGGATCGTCGGCGCGTGAGAGATGTCCTCCAGCGCGTTTTCCCATTGCGGCGAATCCAGCACAAGGCTGAGGGCCACGTGACTTCTTTCTGCGGAACGGGCTCCGTAACTGGCGATGAGAGGGCTCATGATCGATAAGCAAATATCGGCTCTAAGTGTGTATCGGCCAGTTCTGAGAGCTCCTTTAGGAAACAAGTAAGGTAAATTTCCGAGGGAAGTGACCTGGCGTCCGCGTCTGCAAGATGGGGGGCGGGAACCCGTTACACTGAAAACTCATGGATATTTCTGTTTCCCCCGCCCAGGCGATCGATGGGATCGTGAACTTGCCGGGCGACAAATCGATTTCCCACCGCTACGGAATCCTGGGCGCGATTGCCGAAGGCACGACGACCATTCACAACTACGCGACGGGCGGCGATTGTCAATCGACCTTGCGTTGCATGCAGGCGCTGGGCGCGCGAGTGGAACGCGACGGAGCTAAGATCGTCATCCACGGCGGCCAGTTAACCGAGCCCAAGGAAATGCTGGACGCGGGCAATTCCGGATCCACGATTCGGATGCTCTCCGGCATTCTGGCGGCGCAGGCGTTTACCAGCCGCATCGGAGGCGACGCATCGCTTTCGCGGCGTCCGATGGGGCGCATCATCCGGCCGCTCCGGGAAATGGGAGCGGACATCGAGGGCAGTGCATTGGATGGAAAGGCTGCCAGCGGCAGCCCTCATGATGCCGCCGCGCAATATCCTCCTTTGACGATCAGGGGCCGCACGCTGCACGGCATCGACTACACCTTGCCCATGGCCAGCGCTCAGGTGAAGAGCTGCGTCCTGATGGCCGGGTTATTTGCCGAAGGCGAGACCATTGTTCGCGAGCCGGTGCGTACGCGCGATCATACGGAAATCGCGCTGCGGGGCTTCGGCGCCGACATCGAAGTGCAGGGCAAGGTGATTCGGCTGGCTCCCGGTGCAAAGCTCACCGGCCAGGAGCTGATGGTTCCGGGCGATCTTTCCTCGGCGACGTTTTTCTTGGTTGCGGCACTGTTGATGAAAGAATCGAATCTGCTGATCCATCACGTGGGGTTGAATCCGACACGCTCGGCGCTGCTGGATTTCCTGGTGGCGATCGGCGCGTCGATTAAGGTAATCGACGTCCAACAGAGCGGCGGGGAGCTGATTGGCGATCTGCGCGTGCGCGCGTCGAAGATCAAGGGCGGAGTGATTGAAGGCGCGCTGACGGCCGCGCTGATCGACGAAATTCCCGCGCTTGCGGTGCTCGGTGCGGCCAGCGAGAATGGATTGATCGTGCGCGACGCCGGCGAGCTGCGCGTGAAAGAAACGGACCGGATCGCGACGCTGGAAGCGAATTTCAAACGGATGGGCATCGAGATCGAGAGCGCTCCGGACGGCTTCCGCATTCCCGGGGGCCAGAAGTTTCACGCCGCTAAGCTCGATTCGGCGGGGGATCATCGCATCGCGATGGCGTTCGCGGTGGCGGCGCTGGCCGCGGATGGTCCATGTACCATTGGCGAGGCGGAAGCGGCGAGCGTGTCTTTCCCGGAGTTTTATAGTACCCTGCAGGAGATCACGCGAAGGTAATCAGGGTGGAGGCAAACTTGCAAGGCGCACCGCAGCGAGCGACGAAACATCCGGGACGTAAGCCGGCGGAGCATCATCATCCGGCGGTTCGTTCCACGCAGACGGTGCCCAACCCAGACCTCACGCTAGCGTGCGTGGTCCACGATCTGAACAATGTCTTTCAGGCGCTCATGGTCGCGGCGAGCGCGCTTTCCGAACAACCTCAATGGCACGGGGTTTCGGCGGCCATCCTGCGGAGTGTGGAACGCGGACAGGAAATCACGGCCAGCCTGGTAATGGCCGGCCAGCCTCTGGCGGAACTCGCCGTGGTTGTGGAGAATGCCATTGCTTTGGCGAAGGACTCGATGCTCACCGGCCTTGGTCCCGCAGTGCACTTCACTAGCGAAGTGGAGCCCGGGCTGGTGATGCCGCAAGCGTGGGCCTGGGAACGGGTGCTGATCAACCTGCTGACGAACGCGGTTCACTCCATGCCCACCGGTGGAACGGTTTCTGTGCGCGCGCGGCGCGTGGAGGGGCGAATTGAACTTACGGTGGCCGACGAAGGCACCGGCATCGCTCCGGAACTGCTGCCGACGATCTTCGAGCCGCATGTTTCCAGTCGTACGAAGGATCGTACGGCAGGCCAGTTAACAAGTGGGCTGGGGCTGCACATTGTTCACACGATCGTCACCGCACAGAACGGCGACGTTCGCGCGGCGAATCGGCCCGAGGGCGGCGCCGAGTTTACGATCACCATCCCCACATCTACCGACGCTCGCTGGACGCGATCGGCGGGCGCCTAGCCCGGCATTTTTCTTCCCGCAACAAAAACTCTTGCGCCGTTGCAAGTGCATTTGCCATAGTTAAAATAGGCGACGCCAGACTGGCCCCAGATGGGCGACGGATGTTCGGTTTGTGCGGCGCCAAGACTATGGGCGCAGGCAAGCAGTGCCGGATCGAACCATGCCGGATCAAAGCGTACTGGAACTCTACAAGGCGGACCAACTCTTGTTCTTCACCGAGCTCGTCGGCCTCAAGGTCTACGACCTCAAGGGGCGCAAGCTGGGTGTGGTTCGCGATGCCGCGCTGGTGCCGCTGGTCGATCCGGTTCGCATCGACCGCTTCCTGATTGGCGGCGACGGCACGCTGCTGACGGTCCGCTACGATCAGGTCAAGTCCATCGGACTCGATGGGATTCACCTGCGGGACGAAAATCTCACGCCTTATCATTCCGACGAGTATATGCTGCGCCTGAAGCGCGACCTGCTGGATCAGCAGATCATCGACGCGCATGGCCGTAAAGTGGTTCGCGTCAATGACGTCACGTTTGAACTCCGGGAAGAAAACGGCGCGCAGATCTTGTGGATCCTCGAAGTAGACATCGGCATTCGCAGTATTTGCCGCCGCGTACTGCAGGGAGTGATTCCCGCCAGCTGGGTGCGCCGTTTGCAGGAGGGCATTGCTCCGCACTCCATTCGCTGGGAATTTTGCAACATTCTGGAGCCCGATCCGCAGCGCAGGCTGCGCCTGAACATCTCCAACAAGCTGCTGGAAGACATGCATCCGGCCGACCTTGCCGATATCGTCGAGGAGCTGGGTCCCGAGGATCGCGAGGCGATTTTCGAAAACATCGACAGCGAAGTGGCGGCCGATGCGCTCACGGAAATCGATCCCGACATTCAGGCCAGCATTCTGGAATCGCTGGAGACGGAAAAGGCCGCGGAAATTATCGAAGAAATGGCTCCCGACGAAGCCGCCGACGTCCTGGCCGAACTGGAAGAAGAGACCAGCGACGAGATCCTGGACGAAATGGAAGAGGGCGAGCCGAAACAGGACGTCGAGGACTTGCTGGAGTTCGACGAAGACACGGCCGGCGGTTTGATGAACACCGAATATTTGTCGCTGGGAGAAGAAGCAACGGTCGCCGACGCGCTCGCGGCGCTGAAAGCCAATGAGAGCCTGGTGGAAAGCGTCAACGTCCTGTTCTTGGTAGACGCGGAAGATCGTCTTAAGGCTGCCGTTCCCTTGGCTCGTTTGTTCCTGCACGAAGGCGCAACGCTGTTGAAGACGCTTGCCGTGGAGAGGCTCCTGCACGTAAATGTGGATGAAAAACAGGATCGCATCACCGAACTGTTCGACAAATACAATCTGCTGACGCTGCCGATACTCGATGACAGCGGCAAGCTGGCGGGCGTGGTCACAGCCGACGATATTATTTCCGTCCTGCGGCAAAAATAGTGGACGCGGCAAAAGTAGTGAGCGAAAACGCAAGCGCGTCCATCTGGAACCGGTCTTTTCGTTTATTGGTCGGCTCGCGCGCGTCTTCCACTCTGGCGTTTCAGATCCAGGCGGTGGCCGTCGGCTGGCAGATCTACGCGCTGACGCACAGTACGTTCCAGCTCGGCATGGCGGGCTTGGCGCAATTCCTGCCCATGGTGCTGCTGAATCTCGTGGTCGGCCACGTGGCGGATCACTACAATCGGCGCAACATCGTGGCGATCTGCCAGGTGGTGGAGTGCGGGTGCGCGACATTTCTTGCGGTGGGTAGCTTTGGTGGATGGTTGACGGTGCCGATGATGTATGGCGCAATCTTCATGCTGGGCGCGGCGCGGGCGTTCGAAGGTCCTTCGATGCAGGCGCTGACACCGGGGCTGGTAGAGAAAAACCAGCTGCCGAAGGCGATGGCCACGATGTCGTCTTTCTTCCAAACCGCGGCGATTGTGGGACCGGCGCTCGGAGGATTTCTGTACGTGCTGGGGCCGGCGGCTTGTTATAGCTCGACGGCAACTCTCTTTTTGATCGGGAGCCTGGCCACGTCGTCGATTCGCTTTGTATACACGGTGCCGCGGCGCGAACCGGCGACGATGAAGTCGATTTTCCTGGGGATCAATTTCATCCGCAGCCGTCCGGCGGTGCTGGGCGCGATCTCGCTCGATCTGTTCGCGGTGCTGCTGGGCGGCGCGACCGCGTTGCTACCGGTGTTCGCGCGCGAGATCCTGCACACAGGTCCATGGGGATTAGGCTTGCTGCGAGCCTCGCCCGCGCTCGGCGCGTTGACGATGTCGGTCACGCTGGCGCATCGTCCGATTCCGGGAAACGCGGGTAAAGCGATGTTCAGCGCGGTGATGACGTTCGGCGCAGCGACCGTGGTCTTCGCGCTCTCGCACTGGATTCCTCTCTCGATGCTGGCGTTGTTTACGCTAGGGGCGTCAGACGTGGTGAGCGTCGTGATCCGGCAATCGCTAGTGCAGCTGGAAACTCCCGACGCAATGCGCGGGCGCGTGAGCGCCGTGAACTCGCTGTTTATCGGAACATCGAATCAGCTGGGAGAATTCGAATCGGGCGTCACCGCGGCGTGGTGGGGCACGGTTCCGGCGACGGTGATCGGAGGCGTGGGAAGCATCGTGGTCGCGGGGCTGTGGATGTTTTTGTTCCCGGATTTAAGGAAGCTCGATAAGCTAAGGGCGCGGGAATAAAGCGAATCCGCGTCACGCTTGCCTCGGCTCGAGCTTTGCCGTATCTTGAAGGCAGGATTATGGAACTGAATCTCACGCCCGAGCAACAAGAGCAGTTGGCCCAGATCGCGACGAAAGCGGGAACCGTTCCCGAACGGCTCGTCACCGATGTTGTCGCTCGGTATCTCAATGAAGAGGCCCGTTTCCTGGCGGCCGTCGAAAAGGGACTCGCAGCCGCCGAGCGGGGCGAATTCATTGAAGAGGAAGAAATGGACGCGCGCGTCGAGGCCATGTTTAAGGCCTGATTCCCAAGCTCAGGTTCAATGCGCATTCGCTGGACCGCTCCCGCCGCGACCGATTTAGAGAATATCAAGAATTATTTGCTTCGGCAGTATCCTCATTTCGCTGAGCCTACCATCCGTTCCATTTATCAGCGTGTTCGTTCTTTGAAGAGCGCGCCTCATATTGGCAGACCGGGCCACCGTGTTGGAACAAGAGAGCTGCCGCTAACGCCACTCCCCTATGTGATCGTGTATTCGGTGAGAGCGGAGGACGTCGAGATCCTGCACATCTATCATGGAGCCCAGGATTGGCGATAATTCTCTACGGAATTGAACAATGCGAGTCTATGACTTGATCGACAAGGAGGGGCTGGTCTACGCATTCGAGATCAACTCCATTCTTGGTCGATGGAAACCCATCCGCGTCATTTCAGCCATTCCCGGTGTCCAAAACGTCTGGACGCCGTCGCTTTCTTGGGTGAGCCCAGACGTATTCTGCAAGTTTGAATTGGATGGCGTGGCCTTCGAGATTGAAGAGCCATTCGGCGATAACAGCAGATTTTGGATCGGACCGGTACCGACCCGGCATGCACCCCAGCTCGAAATTATTCGGCAGGCGTTTATCCGGGCGAAACCGCTTCCTTGGTAGTCATTAGCCCTTCTTCACGAACTTCTCGAATCCTCGTTGCGCGTCTTCCGTCATCCGAGCCAACGCGTTGGTCTGCACGGCGGCTTCGATGGCCTTCTCCAGCGGCAGGCCGTCGGTCTGAATCAAGAGATTCTTCAGCAACGCCAGGGCCGAGGCCGACTTGCCGGCGAAGTCCGTGACAAACGCGTCAACTCCGCCTTCGAATGCCGCATCGGCGAACACGCGATTCACTAACCCGAGCGCGTGAGCGTGGCTGGCGGTGATGTTTTCGCCTCCCGCGAGCAATTCGAACGCGCGCTTTTCCCCGAGAGACCGGCGCAGGAGCACCGCGACGATCGCGGGCACGAAACCAATTTTCACTTCCGGATAGCCAAACGACGCGGATTCCGTAGCGAGGATCAGATCGCTGGCCGTGGCGATACCGGCCCCTCCGGCGAAGGCGCGTCCGTGAACCGCGCAGATGACGGGCTTGGGATGGCGGCGGATATCGAGGATGAGATCGCCGAACGTGCGCGCACCCTGCAGATGATCCAAAATTCCGGTGCCAGCGGCTTCGTCGAGTGCTTTGAGATCGAGGCCCGCGCAGAAATCCTTGCCAGCACCTGCCAGCAGTACAACGCGGACATCGGCTTGATGCGCAGCTTGCGCCAACGCCTCCCGCAACGCGGCAATCAATTCGGGATTCAACGCGTTGCGTTTTTCGGGACGCTGCAACGTGATGCGCGCGACGCCTGCGGCCGCGTGATAGGCGATAACTTCCATTCTTTGATTACAGTCGCTTCCGCCGGGATTGTAAAGTCACTTCCCGCGGGATTGTAGAGCCGCTCTCGGCCGGTCCGTATGTCGGCAATCGCTGCGTTGGTATGCTAAAAGGCATGAAGAAATCCCTCACCTATGCTGCCGCTGCGCTGATTTGGCTCGGTGCCGTTCCCGCCTGGAGCCAGACCGCGACGTTCACCGACCCCAACCCCGTGGTTCTGACGGTGGGGACGGAAAAGATCACGAAGACCGAGTTTGAGTCTTTGTACGCCGAAGTGTTGAAGTCGATGCAGCCGGAGCAGCGCGCCAGGATGCAAGGTCCCGAGGGCAAGCGGCAGTTGGCCGAGCAGCTCGCCGAATTGAAGGCCATGGCGCAGGAAGCACGCGCCAAGAAAATGGACCAGACGCCCGAGATGAAGTCGCAGATCGCGATGCGCGTCGATCAATTGCTCGCCAGCGCCTATTATCAGCAGCTGGGCAACAGCATGAAAATCGAAGACGCGGACGTGAAGGCGTATTACGACGCGCACAAGGGTGAGTACGAGCAGGTCACCGCGCGCCACATTTTGATTCGCTTCAAGGATTCTCCCGCGCCGCTGCGCGAAGGCCAAAAGGAGCTGACCGACGAGCAGGCGCTGGCGAAAGCCAAGGAACTGCGCGCGGCCATCGTCAAGGGCGGCGACTTCGCGGAGATCGCCAAGAAAGATTCGGACGATAGCGGCTCCGGTGTGAATGGCGGAACGCTGGGCGCGTTTAGCCGCGGCTCCATGGTGAAGCCGTTTGAAGAAGCGGCGTTTTCGATGAAGGTCAACGAAGTGAGCGAGCCGATCAAGACTCAGTTCGGCTATCACATTATTCAGGTGCAGGAGCACACGAATAAAACGTTGGACGAAGCGCGTCCCGAGATTGAAGCGAAGCTTCGGCCGGAGCTGGCGCAGAAGGCCGTCGATAGTATCCGCGACAAGGCGGCGATCAGCTATGACAAGGATTATTTCGGGCGATAGTTGTAAAATTGAGGGAGAATGTTGACCGCCGCTGCCTACGATATTCACGTGGAGCAGTTACTCGAACGGATGCGCCGGTTTCATGCCGCGTTGGATTCGGCGGGGATTCCTTACCGCATCGTTGGCGGGATGGCCGTCTTCATTCACGTTTCCGAGCGTGATCCCGAAAAGGCTCGGCTGACTGCCGATGTGGACGCCGGAATCTCGCGCGCGGATTTGCCACGCATCATGGCTGCGGCAGCACAGGTCGGATTTAAGTACCGCCATGTCGCGGGTGTCGACATGCTTGTAGATGTTGACAATCCGCGCGCGCGGTCGTCGGTGCACTTTGTTTTCGTGAACGAAAAAGTTCGCCCGGCTTATGTGGAGGCGGTCCCGTCTTCAGCGCCGGCACGGACGAAAGAAGGAATTCTCATCGCCCCCGTCGTGGATCTGGTCCACATGAAGCTGACGAGCTTCCGTTTAAAAGATAAGGTCCATATTCAGGATATGGACTCGGTCGGGCTGATTACGCCGGAGATCGAAGCGACGCTGTCCCCGGTGCTGGCGGAGCGGCTCGCGGAAGTGCGCGCGACCGAATAAAAAATAGAAAAAAGGGCAGATTTCTCTGCCCCATTTGCCTTTTCGAACTCCGCTTCCTGGTGCCGTTTTACAACCGCGCGATCTTGTCGGACTTGATCCCCTTCAGCGCATTACGCGTGTCGACGATCAGCTTGGACTTGTCCACCAGCTGCGAGTAATCGAAATTCTTGTGATCGGTAACGATCACCACGCAATCGGCTTCGGCCGCGGCTTTCAACGGATCGACCGACGACATCTCCGGCACCACACCGTCGGCGCGCAGCACGGGAACGTAGGGATCGCTATAGGTCACCTTGGCGTGGCGCTTGTCGAGCAAGTGAATGATATCGAGCGCCGGGGATTCGCGCACGTCGTCGATATCGCGCTTGTAGGCCACGCCCATAATGTGAACATGCGAGCCGCGCAGCGGCTTCGAGTGCTCGTTGAGCGCGTTCTGAATTTTATCGACCACAAAGTGGGGCATCTCTCCGTTGATGTAGCCGGCCAGTTCGATGAAACGCGCTTCAATTCCAGCCTGCTTGGTCTTCCAGGAAAGATAAAACGGATCGATCGGAATACAGTGGCCGCCCAGGCCGGGGCCGGGATAAAACGGCATGAATCCGAACGGCTTGGTGGCGGCCGCGTCGATCACTTCCCACACATTGATGTCCATGCGATCGCACAGCATGGCGATCTCATTCACCAGGCCGATGTTGATCATGCGGAACGTGTTCTCCAGCAGCTTCACCATTTCGGCGACGCGCGTGGAGCTCACCGGCACGACGATCTCCAGCGCCTGTGAGTAGAACAGCGCGCCCATCTTGGTGCACGCCTCGGTGATGCCGCCGACGACTTTCGGGATGTTCTTGGTTTGGTACTTGGCGTTGCCCGGGTCGACGCGTTCGGGCGAGAAGCACAGGAAGAAATCTTCGCCGACTTTGATTTCGGGCGTCTCGAACATCGGCAGCAGCAGTTCGTCCGTGGTACCCGGATAGGTGGTCGATTCCAGAATGACCAGCATTCCGGGATGAAAATATTTCGCCATGGACTGACACGCGTTCACGATGTAACTCATGTCCGGGTCCTTGGTCTTACGCAAGGGAGTGGGAACGCAAATGTCGATGGTGTCCAGGCCTGCCACGGCGCTGAAGTCGGTCGTCGCTTTGACCTTGCCCGACTTTACGAGCGGCCCGAGGACCTCGCTCGAAATATCCTGAATGTAGGATTCGCCGCGATTGATGGCGTCGACCTTTCGATCGTCAATATCAATTCCAATCACCGTGTACCCGGCGTGCGCGAATTCCACGACCAAGGGCAATCCCACATATCCCAGGCCGACGACGCCTACGACCGCCTGCTTGGATTGCAGCTTCTTTTCTAAATCCGATAGATGACTCATGAGGAGCTTTTGCCTTGAACCCTTCTCTTAATCAAATTCGCCTAATTCCGCCCAACCAACTCCGTCCAATAAAATTCGCCGCGGGCGACAATTTCCGCCGGGCCGGCCAGCAAAATATCCGAACCTTCCCAACG
>Ga0182030_10021957_pt1 | contig 11910 bp, 9 predicted proteins | sample 812S3MmetaG_FD_121299 | JGI IMG/M metagenome (GOLD analysis project Ga0182030, IMG submission 121299) | Permafrost microbial communities from Stordalen Mire, Sweden - 812S3M metaG (Illumina Assembly) | ecosystem: Environmental > Terrestrial > Soil > Wetlands > Permafrost | place: Sweden... | reverse complement strand
TGCCCGCGGGCGCCACGGCGGCGGTAAAGCTGGACCCCTCCACCACGCCGGCGCTGCACCTGCAGAATCCCAAACTCTGGTGGCCGGTGGGCTATGGCGATCCGTACCTCTACAAAGTGGATTTGAGCTTCGAGACGGCAGACAAGAAAGTATCGGACACGAAGCGCTTCGAAGCGGGCGTGCGGCAGATGACTTACACGGAAGAGCCTCCGCCGGCCGGAGTTCAGACTCCCGGACCCGGCGGTGTCGGGCCGAACATCGCGCTGCGGATCTATATCAACGGGCGCCGTTTCATCGGCCGCGGCGGTAACTGGGGATTTCCCGAGGTGCTGCTGCGCTATCGCCAGCGGGAGTACGATACCGCGGTGAAGCTTCACAAAGACATGAATTTCACCATGATCCGCAACTGGGTGGGACAGACGGGCGACGATGAATTCTTCGATGCCTGCGACAAGTACGGCGTCATGGTGTGGCAGGATTTCTGGCTGGCGAATCCCGTGGACGGTCCCAATCCCGACGACGCCGGCCTGTTCCTGGCCAACGCCCGTGACTTCATTCTGCGCCTGCGCAACCATCCGTCCATCGCCATCTGGGTGGGACGCAATGAAGGCGATCCGCCGCCCACGATCGAGACCGGGCTCGAAAACCTGGTGGCGGAGCTTCACCCGGGGATGAAATATATTCCCAACTCGGCCAACCGGGGCGTCAGCGGCGGCGGCCCATACCGCATCGTCCCGCCTAAGTATTACTTCCAGAATCGGGCCACCACCAAGCTTCATAGCGAGCTCGGGATGCCTAACATCATGACCCTGGACAGCATCGAACAGACCATGCCGGTGGCGGACCAGTGGCCGCTGGGCAACGTGTGGGGCATGCACGATTTTACCCGCACCGGCGCGCAGGGCGGCAGCACATGGCTGGATATGATCGAGCGGAACTATGGCGGCGCCAGCAATGTGGCGGAGTTTGCGGAACTTTCGCAGTTCATCAATTACGACGGCTATCGCGCCATTTTTGAGGCGCAGGGCAAGAATCGCATGGGCGTCCTGCTGTGGATGAGTCATCCCTGCTGGCCGTCTTTCGTGTGGGATACGTACGATTATTATTTCGACGTGAGCGCCGGCTACTTCGGCAGTAAGAAGGGCTCGGAGCCGCTGCACGTGCAATGGAATCCGCTCACCGAATCGGTGGAAGTGGTGAATTATAGCGCCGGCAATGTTACCGGACTGACGGCTAGCGTCGAGGTGCTGAATATGGACGGCACTAAGAAATGGGAGAAGACGGCTACGCTGGATAGTAAAGAAGACAGCGTGGAAGTGCCCATCAAGATCGACTATCCCGCCGATTTGACGCCGGTCCATTTCATTCGTCTCAAGCTGACGCGCGGAGCGGCAGTGGTGTCCGACAATTTTTACCTGCGCGGCACACAGGAGAATCCGCAGTTATCCACGGCGGGTCCGGCGGGGCCCGGCAGTCCGGCGCCGTCGACCGGGACTATCGGCTACGACCTCAAGGCGATTCGCACCATGCCCAAGGTGAAGGTGGAGGCCACTACCAAAGTGGCGCGCGTGGGCAGCCGCTGGGTGTTGACCACCGAGTTGCACAATACCGATAAGACGCCCGCGCTGATGGTGCGAGTGAAGGCGGTCCGCGAGAAGAGCGGCGACCGCATTCTGCCGGCTCTTTATAGCGATAATTACCTGGCCCTGATGCCCGGCGAGAGTCGCACCGTCAAGACGGAACTGGAAGATGCCGACACGCGGGCCGAACGGCCGCGGATTACCATTGAAGGGTTCAATCTGGCATCTGCGAAGTAGATACAGTAATGGCCACGGATGAACACGGATGGACACGGATAAAACAAGCTCTTTCTTTTCTTATCTGTGTTCATCCGTGTTCATCCGTGGCTAAACTTGTTCTTGCACAAAGGCGATCATTATGAAAACCAGGACCGTTTTTCTTCTCTGCCTCGTTGCCGCCGTGTCCGTGCCGGCGTTTCTTGCCGCTCCTCCCGCGGACGCTCCCCCGCGGAAGCTCTCCTCCTTCGACGCCCAGGTCAAGCCGCTCTTAGCGCGCATGACGCTGGACGAAAAAATCGGGCAGATGACCCAGCCCGATCAGGAGTACATCAAGGACCTGTCCGACATCGAGAATCTGTCGCTCGGCTCAATCCTCAGCGGCGGCAGCTCCGACCCCAAAGAGGGAAACAGCCTGCAGGCCTGGACGGACCTCTACGACCGTCTGCAGCAGCATACCCTGAATTCGCGCCTGAAAATCCCGCTGCTCTACGGCATCGACGCCGTGCACGGGCACAACAACATCCTGGGGGCGGTGATCTTTCCGCATAACATCGGCCTGGGTTGCACGCGCAACCCGGCGCTGGTGGAAAAGGTGGAGCGAGTCACCGCCGAAGAAATGCGCGCCTCCGGGATCCAATGGGCCTTCGCACCCTGTGTGACGGTGCCGCAGGATGCCCGCTGGGGCCGCAGCTACGAAGGCTTCTCCGAAGACCCGCAACTGGTCCGCGAGTTGGCCGGCCCTGCCGTCCACGGATTTCAGGGCAACGATCTCAAGAGCCCGCTCGCGGTACTCGCCTGCGCCAAGCATTTCATCGGCGACGGCGGCACGGCGTTCGGTTCGACGCAGCAGAAGAATGGTCCGGGGCTCGACCAGGGCGACACACGCGTCGACGAAGAGACCCTGCGGCGCGTCCATCTGCAAGGCTATATCGCGGCGGTGAAGGCGGGAGTGGGCACGATTATGCCGTCGTACAGCAGTTGGAACGGCGTGAAGGTATCGGGCAGCAAACAATTGCTCACCGGCGTCCTCAAGGGCGAGTTGGGCTTCGAAGGCTTCCTGATTTCCGACTACAATGCCGTCGACCAGATCGATAAGGATTACAAAAAGTCCATCGGGATTTCCATCAACGCCGGCATGGACATGGTGATGGTGCCGGACCACTACAAGCTGTATATAGACGACCTGAAGGCGCTGGTGACCGAGGGCACGGTCCCCATGGCGCGCATCGACGATGCGGTGACTCGCATTCTGCGCGTGAAGTTTGCCATGGGGCTGCTGGATCCGAAGCGCTCCCAACTGGCCGACCGCACTCTGGCGAAGACATTCGGCTCGCCCGAGCACCGGCAGGTGGCGCGCCAGGCCGTGCGGGAGTCGCTGGTGCTGCTGAAGAACCGGAATAAGGTGCTGCCGCTTTCGAAGAGCGCGGCGCGCATCCACGTGGCCGGCAAGAGCGCCGACAACATCGGCAATCAGTGCGGCGGCTGGACTATCGACTGGCAGGGCAAGACTGGCCCCGTGACCTCTGGCGGGACCACGGTGCTGGCGGCCATCAAGAAGGCCGCGCCGGCTAGCCAGGTGACTTACTCCGCCGATGGAACCGGCGCTGCCGGCGCCACCGTGGGGGTGGTAGTGGTCGGCGAGCGTCCCTACGCGGAGGGCGCCGGCGACCGGGCCGACTTGAGACTGGCGCCCGAAGACGTGGCCGCCATCGGTAACATGAAGGCCGCCGGAATCCCGGTGGTGGTGATTCTCTTCTCGGGCCGCCCCATGGTTCTGGGCGATTCGCTCGACAAGGCCGACGCGTTCCTCGCCGCCTGGCTGCCGGGTACGGAAGGCGACGGCATCGCGGAAGTGCTGTTCGGGGCGAATAAACCCACCGGCAAGCTGTCGTTCGCGTGGCCGCGGTCCATGGATCAATATCCCCATGCGAAGGACACCAATCCGCTGTTCGCTTATGGTTACGGACTGAGTTATTAAGTAGGTATTGATTGCCCTAACGTCTATAACGTTGGAGAATGAACCTATGCGCCGTGCCGCCTCATTGTCCTTAGTTGCCGCTTTGGGCGTCTGCAGCCTTGCGGCGCAGTCCATTCAGTACGTGGAGAGCCGCAAGCTCTGGCTCCTGACTACCCGCGACAGTTCTTATGCCATGGGGGTCGACCCCAACGGCGAGTTACAACATCTCTATTGGGGCGCGCCCCTGTGGCGTGCCGACGACGTGCCGGCGGCCACCGCGCGCCGCGAGTTGTCGTCGTTCGATCCGCCGGCCATGCTGGAGCGCGAGGAGTTTCCAGCCTGGGGCGGAACGCGTTACTACGAGCCCGCCCTCAAGGTAACGCGCGCCGATGGCAATCGCGACGTAGTGCTGCACTACTTATCGCACCAAATGCGCGACAACAGCCTGGATATCACGCTCAAAGACATCCGCGACGACATTCAAGTAGTCCTGCACTACCGTGTCTACCCGGACCACGGAATTCTGGAACGCAGCGCCACCATCCTGAATAAGACGGCCAAGCCGCTGATGGTGGAAAGCGCGCAATCGGCCACCTGGAACCTGCCGGCCGGCGAAGGCTATCAACTCACTTACCTGACCGGCCGTTGGGCCGCCGAGACGCAGGTGAACCATGAGGCCATCCACCAGGGCATGAAGGTGCTGGAAAGCCGCAAGGGGCACACCAGCCACAACATCAACCCCTGGTTCGCCATCGACGCGGGCGATGCCGGCGAGGAGCACGGCAGCGTCTGGTTCGGCGCGCTGGCGTGGAGCGGCAACTGGCGCATCACGGTGGAGCAGACACCCTACCAGCAGGTGCGCGTCACCGGTGGGCTCAATACTTTCGACTTCGCCTACCCGCTGAAGCCCGGTGAGACGCTCGATACGCCGGCCTTTTATGCCGGCTACTCGGGCCAGGGGTTCGGCGCCGCATCGCGCCTGCTGCATCGCTTCGAACGCGAGCGGATCTCGCCCGGCGGCCTCATGTCGCGGGTACGTCCGGTGCTCTACAACTCCTGGGAAGCGACCACTTTCAACGTCAATGAGGCCGGCCAGACGCAGCTCGCCGATACCGCGGCGAAGCTGGGCGTCGAGCTGTTCGTGATGGACGATGGCTGGTTCGGCAAGCGCAATAACGACCGCGCCGGGCTGGGCGATTGGACCGTCAATCCGCAGAAATTCCCGCAAGGGCTTAAGGGCCTGATCGACCACGTCAACGGGCTGGGCATGGATTTCGGCCTGTGGGTGGAGCCGGAGATGGTCAACCCCGATAGCGACCTGTATCGCCAACATCCCGATTGGGCCATCCACTTCCCCGACCGTCCGCGCTCCGAGTTGCGTAACCAGATGGTGTTGAACCTGGCCCGCACCGACGTGAGAGAGTATATCTTCGGCTTCCTGGACAAGCTGGCCAGCGAGAACAATATCAAGTATTTCAAGTGGGACATGAACCGCCCGCTTTCCGAGCCCGGGTGGGAAGACCAGCCCGTGGCGGACCAGCGCAAACTCTGGGTGGACTATGTCCGCAACTTATACGACATTCTGGACCGCCTGCGCGCCAAGCATCCCAAGCTGGAGATCGAATCCTGCTCGGGCGGGGGCGGACGCGTGGACCTGGGCATTCTGCGGCGCGTGGAGGAAGTCTGGGCCAGCGACAACACCGAGGCTTTCGACCGTCTGCGCATTCAGGAGGGATTCACCCAGGCCTACGCGCCGAAATTCATGTCGGCATGGGTCACCGACGTCCCCAACATGAATCGCCGCAGCACGCCGCTGCAATATCGCTTCTTAGTGGCCATGCAGGGGGCGCTGGGAATCGGCGCGAACCTGACTAAGTTCTCGGCGGACGATATGGCGGTAGCTACTAAGATGGTCGCGACTTATAAGCGGATCCGTTCCACGGTACAGTTGGGCGGCCTGTACCGCCTCTATTCACCGCGCACCGGCGACATCGCCGCCAATCAATATGTGGCTGCCGACGGCAAACAGTCGGTGGTCTTCGTGTTTCGGCACTCGCAGGAGTATTCCACCGCGCCGCCGGCCATCCGGCTGCAGGGGCTCGATGCGCGCGCGTTGTATCGCCTGGAATCGATCGACGGCAAGCTGGTGGAACGCCAGCCGCAATTGAGCGGCGCGTACCTGATGCAGGCGGGGCTCAACGTCGACCTGCGAGGCGATTTCGACAGCACGGCGGTGATTTTAGAGAAGGTACAGTAAAGCGGTCCGGAAGCGCCGACACCGCGTACAATGTGGGATTGACCGATCCGCTTCGGGTCGCTAAAACCCTGGCTCCCGGGCGCCGGCTCGGTAGTGGCTGTTATCGCCGCCGTCAAAAGTTCGGCTGGCCGGAAATGGCCGCCATGGTGGCCGGCGTCTTCAACAGTCTGCCGCCGGAGGTACGCGCCAAGACCTGCATCTTCGGGCAGAACTACGGACAAGCCGGCGCGATCGATCTCTTCGGCCCACAATACGGCCTCCCCAGGGCGATTCGCGGGCATCGGAGCTATTTCCTGTGGGGTCCGCATTCCTGCACTGGGGAAAGCGTGATCGTGATGGCCGGCCGCCAGGCATCGCTGGAATCGCAATACGCCTCGGTCCGCGAGGTGGCGATGTCTTCTATTGCCAGGGCCTGAAGTGGCCGGTGAGCGAAGTGTGGCCGAAAGTGAAGAACTGGGATTGAGGAGAGCGGCGCGCCGGCTGGAGTATGATAGAGAAATGCCGAAAGCTCCTACGGTGAGCAGTTTCTCGCTCGCCATCGAATACTATCGGGAGGAAGATGGCCGCTGGCTTGCGGACATCCAGGCACTGCCCGGCGTGACCGCATACGGCCGCACTAAGAAGCAGGCTACGGCGGCTGTGCAGGCGCTGGCGCTGCGATTGATCGCAGACAGGTTGGAACACGGCGAAGCAGTCCCCGGCCCGATGGATGTGACATTCGTTGCCGCCTGAGAAAACCTGGCCCTCCACAAAAGCGAAGCAGGCACTCGCTGCCTTGTTGCGGCTCGGCTGGAGCGTCAAGAGGCAAGGCGGCACGTCCCACCGAATACTGCGACGTACCGGCTGGCCGGACCTCTTGTTCGCCTACCATGATCGGGTGACTCTTGGTCCCACTGCAATGAAAGCACTTGCGAAAAAGACCGGCCTACGGCGGCAAGACCTATAGCACGGAGGCCGCCCCCGATGATACCCCCTCAGCCCTTCACCGCTCCCACGTGATACCCTGTCCTTCGGAGCCTTATGTCCCTTACGCGTGAAAAAGCTCAGCTCATGAGCGCCTCCGAGATCGATCGCACCCTGGTCCGCCTGGCGCATGAGATCCTGGAGAAGACCAAAGACCTCGACCTGCTTGCCTTCATCGGCATCCGCCGCCGCGGCGTCCCCCTGGCGCAACGGCTGGCATCGAAGATCGAAACCCTCGAAACTCGCAAGGTGCCCGTCGGCATCCTGGACATTAACCTGTACCGGGACGACCTCAGCACCGTCGATATCAAACCGGTAGTCAGTGCCACCGAAATCCCGTTCAGCGTGGAAGGCAAAGACATCATCCTCATGGACGACGTGCTGTATACCGGCCGCACCGTCCGCGCGGCGCTCGATGCGCTGTTCGATCACGGCCGCCCGGCGCGCGTCCAACTGCTGGTGCTGATCGATCGCGGCCATCGCGAACTGCCCATCGAAGCAAAATTCGTGGGGCGCAACGTGCAGACCAGCGACATCGAAATTATTGAAGTGAAGTTTCACGAAATCGACGGCTCGGAAAAAGTGCTGCTGGTGGAAAGGGCCGACGCGGGAGCGGCGTAATCGACAAAATGCCTGCCGGACTGCTGGGGATCGAGGAGTTGAGCCGCGCCGGGATCGAAGCTATTCTGGCGCGCGCCAAGGATTTTCAGCCCATGCAAAGCCAGACCGTCAAAAAGCTGGACACGCTGCGCGGGAAGATGATCGTCAACCTCTTCTATGAGGCCTCCACGCGCACCCGCACCAGCTTTGAGATCGCCGCCAAACGCCTGGGCGCCGACGCGGTTTCCATCACGGCTTCGGGCTCCAGCGTGTCCAAGGGAGAATCCCTGGTGGACACGCTCAATACGCTGGCGGCCATGCGGCCGGACGCCATCGTGATGCGCCACTGGGCATCGGGCGCGCCGCACTTTCTGGCGCGGCACCTGCCCACCCCCATCATCAACGCCGGGGACGGCACGCACGAACATCCCACCCAGGCGCTGCTCGACGCGCGCACCATTCTGGACCGCGCCAGCCACCTGGAAGGCCTGCGCGTGGCGATTATCGGCGACATCGCACACAGCCGCGTGGCGCGCTCCAACGTCTTCCTGCTGTCGAAATTCGGCGCCCGGATCGTGCTCTGCGGACCGGCCTCGCTGCTGCCCGTGGAACTGGCCCAACTGGCGCCGGGCGTCGAGCTTACCACCGATATTCGCGAGGCCATCCGCGACGCCGACGTCATCATGATGCTCCGCGTGCAACTGGAGCGGCAGCACGAAGCCTCCTTCCCGGCGAGCGAGTATTTCAGGTTCTACGGCCTGCGGCTGGAGCATCTGGACCTGGCGAAACCCGACGCCATTGTGATGCATCCCGGGCCCATCAACCGAGGGCGCGAGCTCTCTTCCGAAGTGGCGGATTTCCAGCGTTCCGTGATCCTCAACCAGGTGGAGAACGGGATTGCGGTGCGCATGGCGGTGCTCGAAAAGGTGATTGGATAGGCCATGTCGATAGTCATCAAGAACGGGCGTGTGATCGACCCGGCGTCGCAGACCGACCGCGTGGCGGACGTGCTGATTGTGGACGGGCTGGTTGCCGGTGTGGCCCCCAATCTCTCGTCGCCCCACGCCGAGGTATTCGATGCCACGGGGATGATTGTGGCGCCGGGCTTCATCGACATGCACGTGCATCTGCGCGAACCGGGCTTCGAGCATGCCGAGACCATCGAGAGCGGATCGCGCGCGGCGGCCGCGGGCGGATTCACGTCGGTCTGCTCGATGCCCAACACCAAGCCGGTGAACGACAGCGTGACGGTGACCAGCTACATTGTGGAGCGGGCGCGGCGCAACGCCGTGGTCAACGTATTTCCCATCGGGGCGATCACCAAGGGCAGCGCGGGCGAGGAACTGTCGGCCATCGGCGGCATGAAGGAAGCCGGCGCGGTGGCGATTTCCGACGACGGGTTGCCGGTGATGAACGCGCGGGTGATGCGGCGCGCCATGGAATTTGCGCGGTCGTACGGCCTCCCGATTATCCAGCACTGCGAAGATCTGAACTTGAGCGCGGGCGGAGACATGCACGAAGGCGCGGCATCGGTCCGCTGGGGACTGCGCGGGATTCCGTCCGCGGCGGAAGACGTAATGGTGGCGCGCGATCTGCTGCTGGCGCAGTTGACCGGCGCCCGCTATCACGTGGCTCATATCTCGACGCGCAACGCGGTGGCGATGGTCGAATACGCGCGCCGCAAGGGTCTGGCGGTTTCCTGCGAGGCCACGCCGCATCATTTCGCGCTATCGGACAGCGACATGGCGGCGTACGATAGCAGTTACAAGATGAAGCCGCCGCTGCGCTCGGTTGACGACCGCGAGGCGGTGACGGAAGGCCTGGTGGCAGGGACGGTGAGCGCCATCGCCACCGATCACGCGCCGCACGCCGGCAGCGAGAAGATGCAGGAATTCGAGCGCTGTCCGTTCGGCATCATCGGGCTGGAGACGGCCCTCGCGCTGGCGCTGGAGCACCTCGTGCACACAGGCAAGTTGACGTTGACGCGGTTGGTGGAACTTTTTACCGTCGGGCCGGAGTCGGTATTGCGCCTGGGGCGCGGTACGCTCGGGACCGGCGCTCCGGGCGACGTGACGATTTTCAGCACGGATCTAAGCTGGACGTACGATGTGAATCAGTCATTCTCACGGTCTCGCAATTCGCCGTTCGACGGTCGCACCTTCCGCGGCGGTCCGGTGGCGACGGTGGTGGGCGGAAAGCTGGTATGGCGGAGGGACGGGGCGTGATCGAGCACATTGAGATCGAGGGCTTCAAGAGTTTGGAGAAGGTGTCTCTCGATCTCGGTGCGCTGAATATTTTCGTCGGGACTAATGCTAGCGGGAAGACTAATTTTCTGGAAGCTCTGCGGGTGCTTCAGGGGATTGGTTACGGCTTCACGGCAGACGAGATTTTCAACGGCAAGCCGAAGGGTGCGAACACCGAGGTCTGGGAAGGCATTCGCGGCGGAAGCAATTACGCCGAGTCCTTCTCCCGGCCTGGCGGTAATATTGTGTTCCGCGTCACGGCTACAGTCGCCACGGGCGCAGCACCGGTTAATTACGCAGTCACCTTCACGTTCTCCCCAAAGGACACGCGCGTCTATTCCGAGCGGCTCAACGGCCAAACTATAAATGCCGTGCCGTTCGGCAATAGACCATCCCTGAGAAGTTCTGCCGGTGACCTGGCCGAGCACATCGCGAACATGCAGCTGTTCCGCCCGTCCCCCGCAGTACAGAGAGAATACTCAGCATTGTCCTTTGCCACCCGCATGGGCGAGCACGGCGAAAACTTCGCGGCACTGGTTCAATCAATCCTGGGCAATGAAGCGACAGCCTCCGCCTACGTATCGTGGCTAAGGGAGCTCACTCCAGCGGAACTAGACGAAGTGAAAATCCTCACCGGGGCCATGAAGGATCCTCTCTTCGCATTCCGGCTCAGAGGGACGGACTATCCTGCCCCGATGCTATCCGACGGCACGCTTCGTTTTGCGGCTATCGCGGCGGCATTCTTCCAGCCCGACCCCCCGAAGATACTACTGCTGGAAGAGATCGAAGAAGGGCTGCACCCCACCCGACTGCAGTTGCTCGTCGAGCTTCTCAAGTCACAAACGGGCCACGGCGTCGAGCAAGTAATCGCAACATCGCATTCGCCATATGCCATTGCGTGGCTCAAAGAAGAAGACTACAAATACGTCTTCCTCTGTACGAAGAACGAGGAGACGGGAGCCACTTCCATCACTCCGTTTTCCGAGGTTCCAGACCTTGTGGAACTCGCACGCACCCAATCGATCGCCGACCTTTTCGCCGAGGGTTGGATGGAGAACACCCTTTGAGTTGTAAAGTCCTCATCATCCCCGAGGACCCGACAAACGATCAGCACATCCTGCGCCCGCTGGTGGCAAGGCTTCTGAAAGAGTGCGGAAAAGCGAGTGCCAAGGTCGTCGTGCTCAGCGACCCATCTGTCTCGGGGTACGAGGACGCCTGCGGAAAGCTACCCGAAATCCGCAAAGCTTATCGCCGATTCAACCTTCTTCTGTTCCTCCCGGACGCTGACGGCAAGCACCAGAGCCGGGCAGACAAGTTCGCCCAATTGGAAGCCGAGTACGGACCCAAGCTCGTCTGCTGCGCTGCCGTCGAAGAAGTCGAGGCATGGCTCCTCGCCGGCCACACGGAGAAACTCGCGCAGCCCTGGCCCCAAGTCCGCTTCGACACTTCCGTCAAAGAGAATGTCTTCGTGCCCTTCCTGCGCGAGCACGGCAATCGCCGTCCCGGCGGTGGCCGCGAAGAACTCATGCAACAAACCCTAACCAACCTCCGCGGCCTCCTCGAACGTTGCCCCGAACTAGCCGACTTACAAAGACGCATATGCGAAGCCTTACCTTAATCTTCCTCGCCCTATCTCTCTCCGCCCAATCGTTCCACCCCGGCAAGGTCTGGCTCGACACCGCCGGCAAGCCCATCCAAGCTCACGGAGGCGGCATCCTGCTCTATAGCGGCGTCTACTACTGGTACGGCGAGGACAAGACGCTCGGCAACATGAATAAGACCGGTATCTCCTGCTACTCTTCCGCCGATCTCTATACCTGGAAGCACGAGGGCGTGGTACTTCCCAAAACCGCCATGCCCGAGGACTTCCGCGACTCCGGAGTCGTCGAGCGGCCCAAAGTCATCTACAACGCCGCCACGCGAAAATTCGTCATGTGGATGCACCTCGACGACCGCTTATATTCCGTCGCCAGCGCGGGCGTCGCCACCGCCGATGGCCCCGTGGGACCGTTCCATTTTTTGCGCAGCTTTCGGCCCATCCGCTTCGACTTCGGGTATCCCATGGTCGACCGCACCCACCAGGCCGAAATG
>Ga0182030_10021955_pt1 | contig 11911 bp, 10 predicted proteins | sample 812S3MmetaG_FD_121299 | JGI IMG/M metagenome (GOLD analysis project Ga0182030, IMG submission 121299) | Permafrost microbial communities from Stordalen Mire, Sweden - 812S3M metaG (Illumina Assembly) | ecosystem: Environmental > Terrestrial > Soil > Wetlands > Permafrost | place: Sweden... | reverse complement strand
ATCGGAATGATCAGAAATACTCCAGGTCCCTCGAGCGAGCGGAACTTGCCTAACCGCAGGACAACCGCCCTGCTCCATTGATCCGCAACCTGAACAGCGGAGGAAAAAGCGAAGGCAAGGACACACGCTACGCCAATGATCCATATGCCCCCGAAGATATTCGAGACTCCATTCATGGCGTACGCGACTGCTACGCCGCTGCCCAGAATTACGACGAATATCAAAAGTGAAAATGAGCTGCTCTTCCTCATTGCAATACCCTCCGGTCGATCTTGCCGATATCGTTGTGGCAGTCCTTGGGCTGGCGGAGCGCGAGAATCACGAGCCGGCTGCCTCAGTGCTCGCCCTTGCAGTCGGCGTGCGGACACTGGCACGAAAGTTGTGGCCTGTCTTTGGCAATAGCACAGCTATCACTGCAATATTCTTTGCCGTTTGCCGGCTCACAACTGCAATCTGGATTCGCACATTTAGCCTTCGCATTCATAGAGACTCCCTTTTGTCGAGCGGTAACACGAAACACTACGGGAGCATTTCATCGGTGGGAGTGATGATCTGTCCCTTTTTGCTCATTTCCTGCAGATTCATTCAGGAGAGATCGATTCGAGAGTCACGTTCATTTCGACTCCGAGTATCTATGAGGCGCAAGGAATGCGCGTGAAGTATCCGGCGACTGTGTGCAATAGAGCACAGTTTCCCCATGGCCCAGGTGCCACAGTTGCGAGTGAGACTTTAGCTTGAATGGCTGGACGAACGGGCAAGTCCCCAAGGAGAAACCGATATGTCTGGAAACAATTCAGTTGTCGCGATCTATCACACCCACGCAGGCGCGGAAGAGGCGGTGAAGGAGCTTCAGCGTGGCGGAATCGATATGCATAAGCTATCGATCATCGGTAAGGGCGACCATTCCGATGAGCAGGTAGTGGGCTATTACAACGCCGGCGACCGCATGAAGTACTGGGGCAAAGTGGGCGCGTTCTGGGGAGGATTCTGGGGACTATTGTTCGGCTCTGCTTTTTTCATGATTCCCGGCCTCGGCCCCATCTTAGCGGCTGGCCCGGTGGTGGCATGGATTGTGGCAGGGCTGGAAGGAGCAGTAGAGGTGGGCGCTCTGGGTGCGTTGGGAGCTGGTCTTTACAGCATTGGAATTCCCAAGGACAGCATTGTGGAGTATGAAACCGCACTCAAGACAGATCAGTTTCTGCTCATCGTTCACGGGACTGCGGCAGAAGTGGGGGCCGCACGGGACATTATCAAAACGACGCATCCCGTTAAGTTCTCGCAGCACGATGGCGAGGCAATCGCGGCTTAGGATTCCAGGCAATCCAATGGGCAAGGCTTGATCGAGGGGCCTTGCCCATTGCTATACACATGGACGGCTGAGTTCTCTTCATCCAATCGACGGGTAAAGGGTCCAAGGAGAAACCATGAGCGACCACCTTCGCCTGAGCCATTCGGTTAGCAGATTTCTATCCAGGGAAATCAAGGGTTTCGATTCTCTGGCAGAACTCGCATTGGATCTGCGCTGGTCGTGGAACCATGCCACTGACGGAGTGTGGCGCACGCTCGATCCGCGATTGTGGGAGCTCACTCATAACCCGTGGGTTGTCCTTCAGACGGCGTCGCGCGATCAGATCGAACAAGTGCTGGCCGATCCTGCATTCCGCAAGAACGTTGACGATCTGTTGGAAGCCAAGCGTCAGGAGACGGAGACGCCGGCATGGTTTCAGCAAAAGCACACGAAAGCATCCTTGACCTCCGTCGCGTATTTCAGCATGGAATTCATGTTGAGCGAAGCTCTGCCCATCTACTCGGGCGGGCTTGGTAATGTGGCTGGTGACCAACTCAAAGCGGCCAGCGATCTGGGCGTGCCGGTAGTTGGTGTGGGACTGCTCTACCAGCAGGGATATTTTCGCCAGGTAATTGACAGAAATGGCGAGCAACAGGCCCTTTACCCATACAACGATCCAGGACAGTTGCCGATGACACCATTGCGTCAACCCAATGGGGAGTGGCTGAGGTTGGAGATCGCATTGCCCGGATATTCCGTCTGGCTGCGCGCGTGGCAGGTGCAGATCGGCAGGGTGAAGCTCTACCTGCTCGACAGCAACGACGCAGCAAACTTTCCCGCGCATCGAGGAATTACCAGCGAGTTATATGGCGGAGGCCCGGAACTGCGCCTCAAGCAGGAACTGATGCTGGGAATCGGAGGGTGGCGACTGCTCCGAGCGCTCGGGATTCAACCAGACGTTTGTCACCTCAACGAAGGGCATGCGGCGTTTGCCGTCCTTGAACGTGCCCGCAATTTCATGGAGGAGACTGGACAGCCCTTCGAAGTTGCACTGGCGGCAACACGGGTGGGGAATCTGTTTACCACCCACACGGCAGTGGCCGCGGGCTTTGACCGCTTTGCTCCCGCGCTGATTGAACAGTACCTTGGGCGTTATACAAAGAAACTCGGAATCGAAATTCACGATTTGCTGGCCCTGGGTCGCCAAAACCCGGACGACTCGTCAGAGAGCTTCAACATGGCGTACCTGGCAATTCGCGGCAGCGGAGCCGTAAACGGAGTGAGCCGGTTGCACGGCAAGGTCAGCCGCCATCTCTTTCTTCCCCTGTTTCCGCGCTGGCCGGAGGACGAAGTCCCGGTGGGGCACGTGACCAACGGAGTCCACATGCCCACATGGGACTCTGCTCCGGCGGACGATCTTTGGACGGAGAGTTGTGGGAAGCAACGTTGGCTGGGCATGACCGAGACCATGGCGTCTGACATTCGTCATATCTCCGATGCCACGCTTTGGCAATTTCGCACCGATAGTACCAAGGATCTGGTGGAGTATGCTCGCGGGCGGTTGTCCCTGCAACTGGCTGCCTCGGGCGCGTCGTCCGAAGCGGTGGAGAGAGCGAAGCATCTCTTTGATCCCAATGTATTGACACTTGGCTTTGCTCGACGCTTTGCGGCCTACAAGCGACCGGACTTGCTGCTGCACGATCCGCCGCGGTTGCTTCGTCTGCTGACCAACCAGCAGCGTCCCGTACAACTCATCATCGCTGGAAAAGCACATCCGGAGGACAAGGCGGGACAGGCCCTAATTCATGATTGGATCAAGTTCATCCGCCAGCCAGAGACACGGCCCCACATCGCATTCCTGAGCGACTACGACATGCTGCTGACCGAACACCTGGTGCAGGGAGTGGATGTTTGGATCAACACGCCCCGTCGTCCGTGGGAGGCGTGCGGGACCAGTGGTATGAAGGTGCTCGTCAATGGAGGCATCAACCTCTCCGAGTTGGATGGCTGGTGGGCAGAGGCCTATACACCCGAGGTGGGATGGGCACTGGGAGATGGCAAGGAACATGGCGACGATCCCGCGTGGGACGCAGCCGAAGCCGAAGCCTTATACGAACTCCTGGAACGAGAGGTAATTCCAGAGTTTTATGCTGGCGACAAAGATGGCATTCCCAGCGCATGGGTCAAACGGATGCGGGAAAGCATGGCTCGCCTGACACCCACCTTTTCAGCCGATCGTGCGGTGCGCGAATACGTCGAACAACATTACCTGCCCGCGGCAGCAGCCTACCGTGAGCGCGCGAAGAACAAAGGGGCCGCAGGCAAGCAGGTCATCGATTGGCAGCACGACTTGGAACAGAAATGGGGGCAAGTGCTTTTCGGAGCGATGAGGGCGGAGACGAGAGATGGGCAGCACGTCTTTGAGGTTCAGGTATCCCTCGGGGATCTTGCTCCGGACGCGGTTCGGGTTGAACTGTTTGCTAACGGTGAACATGCTACGTCCCATGAGATGAAACTACTGACTCAACCGGCTGACACGGTCAGCGGCCAGGTCTATGGCGGGAACGTTCCAGCTACCTGCCCAATCGGCGATTACACGGCGCGATTGATACCACACCGCGAAGGCGTGGCGATCCCGCTGGAAGTCGCGAACATTCTCTGGCAGCGGTGACAATCATGAAGCGCTCAACCGAGATTACGACGCTGTTCCTGGATGTTGGCGATGTTCTGCTCAACGACGGGTGGGATCACCATGAGCGCAGGCGGGCGGCGAAGAATTTTAAGCTGCCTTGGGCTGAGATGGAGGCACGGCACCGACTGACCTACGAAACCCATGAGGAAGGGAAGCTTACATTTGAAGAATACCTGGATCGAGTGATCTTTTACGAGAAGCGGCCGTTTACGCGAGCTGAGTTTCGTCGCTTTATGTTCGCACAATCGAAAGCTTACCCAAAGATGATTGAGTTGGTCTCTCAGCTCAAGAAGAGGTACGGGCTCAAGATCGCCGTAGTCAGCAACGAATCGCGTGCGGTGAATGCGTATCGGATTCGCAAGTTCAAGCTTGATGGGTTCGTGGATTCCTTCATCTCTTCCTGCTTTGTTCACATTCGCAAGCCCGATGCTGACATCTTTCGACTCGCTCTGGACATTGCACAGGCGCCAGCCCGGCAGGTCCTCTACATCGACAACACACCGATGTTCGTTCAGATCGCGGAAGGTCTGGGGATTCGAAGCATTCTCCATACAGATTACGCGTCCACTTGCGCGAAGCTAGCTTCGTTCGGGTTGGGGAATGACTAAGGACTCTTGCATGAAACCAGCAAATCCACGCGTCCTGACGATCAATGGTGGTTCCTCGAGCATCAAGTTCGCGCTCTTCGAGGCGGGCGATTCGATGCGAAGGGTACTGGAGGGCGGTATCGAGCGGATTGGACTGGCAGACGCCAGCTTCGAGGTGAAAGGCATGGATCAGGCGGACAATTTTGTGCGGCCAGTGTCGGCGCCGGATCACACGCGGGCGGTCGGTATCCTGATGGATTGGATCGAGCAACGCATCGGGCATACCGCATTGTCCGCGGTCGGACATCGCGTGTTGCAGGGCGGAGCGAAGTATTACGAGCCGCAACGAATCACGGCGCAAATCGTTGCAGAGTTGCGTCAGCTCAGTCCATACGACCCTGACCATATGCCTGAGGAGATTCTGCTGACCGAGGCGTTTCATCGGCGCTTTCCTGATCTTCCTCAGATCGCTTGCTTCGACACGGCATTTCATCATGACCTGCCGCGCGTGGCACAGATCCTGCCAATTCCGCGCCGTTTTGAAGCAGCGGGAGTACGGCGGTATGGGTTTCACGGATTGTCGTATCAGTTTCTGATGGGAGAACTGGAGCGCCTGGATGGAATGGAAGCGGCGCAAGGCCGTGTCATCCTCGCGCACCTTGGCAATGGCGCTAGTCTGGCTGCGGTACTTCACGGTAAGTCCGTGGATACGAGCATGAGTTTCACTCCTACCGCAGGAATACCGATGAGCACCCGGTAAGGCGATCTCGATCCCGGACTCATCTGGTATCTGTCACGCGCCGAGAAGATGAGCGCGAAGCAATTGAACGAAATGGTCAATCTCAAATCCGGACTGCTCGGGGTCTCAGAGACCAGTTCTGATATGCGGGACTTACTTGAACAAGAAACGCACGACGTGCGGGCGGCGGAGGCTGTATCGCTTTTCTGCTACCAGGTGAAGAAGTGGATCGGCGCATTCGCGGCGGCACTGGGTGGAGTGGACACGCTGGTGTTCGCCGGTGGCATTGGAGAGAACGCGCCTTCGGTACGCGCCCGGATTTGCGAGGGGCTGGGATTTCTTGGAATCGAACTCGAAGAAAAGCGAAATGCCGCGAATGAATGCGTGATCTCCCCAGCGGCTAGCCGGGTAGCGGTCCGCATGATCCGCACGGATGAAGAACTCATGATTGCCAAAACGGTTTGCCAGGTTCTCGGGCTTGGCTGCAAAAAGGGGAATTCAACTTATGAAAACTAACTTTCTTGCTCCAGAACTGCTCCACAAGGAACTCGAAGCAATAAACAAGAAAGCGTCCATCACAAAAGCCAACACCCTCAGCCCAGAACTGCTCAACAAGATCAATGCCTACTGGCGAGCCGCCAACTATCTGTCAGTGGGGCAGATTTATCTCTATGACAATCCGCTGCTGAAGGAGCCTCTGAAACTGTCCCATGTGAAACCGATCGTGGTTGGACACTGGGGCACGACGCCGGGCCAGAACTTCATTTACGTACACTTGAACCGGGTCATCAAAAAGTATGACCTGGATATGTTTTACATCGCCGGACCAGGGCACGGCGGCCCAGCGCTTGTCGGTAACGTTTATCTGGAGGGGACCTACAGCGAGATCTATCCAAACGTCAGCCAGGACGAAGCCGGCTTGAAAGAGCTGTTCAAGCAGTTCTCATTTCCCGGCGGGATTTCCAGCCACGTTGCTCCGACGACACCAGGCTCGATCCACGAAGGTGGCGAGCTGGGATATTCGCTCAGCCACGCATTTGGCGCCGCGTTCGACAATCCCGATCTCATCGTTGCTTGCATCATTGGCGATGGTGAAGCGGAAACGGCTTCCCTGGCGACCTCATGGCAGTCCAACAAGTTTCTCGATCCGATTACCGACGGAGCGGTGCTGCCGATCCTGCACCTCAATGGATACAAGATCAGCAATCCAACCGTCCTTGCCCGGATAGAGCCTGAAGAATTGGAACAGTTTCTGCGCGGCTGCGGTTGGACGCCTTACTTTGTTGAGGGCGATGAGCCGGAGAAGATGCACGAGCTGATGGCCGCCACTTTGGAAAAAGCCATCGAGGACATTCGGAAATTCCAAAGTAACGCACGAGGCAAGAAAGACTCGACCCGGCCGCGCTGGCCGATGATCGTCCTCCGCTCACCCAAGGGCTGGACAGGACCCAAATTCGTTGATGGCCTGCAAATCGAGGGAACTTTCCGAGCGCACCAGGTGCCGCTCCTGGTGGATACGGAGCATCCGGATCATGTGAAGCAGCTTGAAAGCTGGATGAAAAGCTACAAGGCCGAGGAACTATTCGATAAGAATGGGCGACTCATACCGGAATTGGCCGAGCTGGCACCGAAGGGCGACCGCCGCATGGGCGCCAATCCGCATGCTAACGGCGGCATTCTACTGCACGATCTGCGTATGCCGGACTTCCACATCCATGCGGTGGACGTGCCTTCACCCGGCGCTGTGAATTGCCAGGATACGCTCGTGCTGGGTACGTTCCTGCGTGACGTAGCCAAGCTGAATCAGGAGCAGCGTAATTTCCGTGTCTTCGGCCCCGATGAGACTGTCTCGAATCTGCTGGGCGCGATTTTTGAAGTCACCAACCGCCAGTGGGATGCCCGTGAAGTGAAGAACGATGAATTCCTCGCGCCTGCCGGCCGGGTACTGGACTCGATGCTCAGCGAGAACCAATGCGAGGGTTGGTTGGAAGGATATCTTCTGACCGGACGGCACGGCCTGTTCAACAGTTATGAAGCGTTTATTCGGATCGTCGATTCGATGTTCAGCCAGCACGCTAAGTGGCTCAAGGTTTGTCTGGAATTACCTTGGCGCCGAAAGATTTCGTCGCTCAACTATCTGCTCGCTTCTCATGTCTGGCAGCAGGATCACAACGGATTTACACACCAGGACCCGGGATTCCTTGACCACGTCATCAACAAGAAGGCTGATATCGTGCGCGTCTACCTTCCGCCCGACGCCAACTGCCTGCTGTCAGTTTTTGATCATTGCCTGCGGAGCCGCAACTACGTCAATGTGGTGGTTGCGGGCAAACACGCCCTCCCACAATGGCTGTCCATGGACGCGGCAGTGGTGCATTGCACGGAAGGAATCGGTATTTGGCAATGGGCCAGCAATGACCAGGACACCGAGCCGAACGTGGTGATGGCCTGCTGCGGAGACACACCGACGCTGGAGATACTGGCCGCTGTATCCATCCTTCGCAAGAATCTACCCGATCTCAAGATCCGGGTGATCAATGTTGTCGATCTCATGAAACTGCAGCCCAGCACAGAACATCCGCACGGGCTGACCGGGAAGGATTACGACTCGCTCTTCACGAAAGACAAACACATCATATTTGGCTTTCACGGATACCCATGGCTGATCCACCGGCTGACCTATAGCCGAACCAACCATAATCTACACGTGCGGGGATATAAGGAAGAGGGCACGATCACCACACCCTTTGACATGAGGGTGCAGAACGATCTGGATCGCTTCCACCTGGTACAGGACGTGGTTGATCGCCTGCCGCATCTGGGTTCCAAAGGTGCCTACCTGAAGCAGCAGATGCGAGACAAACTCATTGAACACAGGCAGTACATCGACAAGCACGGCGAAGACATGCCGGAGATCAGGAACTGGAAGTGGGGCAATACCAAATGAATGCGCCATTGCTTATCCACACTGCACGGATGATGGTCGGGTGATCGCGATGCATGACGTCCCATCCGTGTAACACGGCCAGAGGCCATTCGTCGTAAGCATGCCCGGGCGATTCGCAGAACTCACCCGCCTCAGCATGAGCTGGAACATGCGACGTGATGGTAAGCGTCAAGTACAACCCACGTAGCTCGTGATAGCGCAGGAGAAAAAATGAAAATCGATTCGAAGGATTTCCGTGTGCCGCACCACAAAAAGATACACCTCAAACAGTTGCCGACGGACGTGAAGCCCTACTGCGAGTCGAAGGAGGAGTATCAAGAACTCCTGAAGAAACACGTTCAGGAGTTGAGCTCACTGCAACAACTTCACTATGCATGTCACCGTTATGCGCTGCTGCTGATCTTTCAAGGGATGGATTCTGCGGGCAAGGATGGAGCTATCCGGCACGTCATGTCCGGAGTAAATCCAGAAGGCTGCGAGGTTTTCAGCTTCAAACAGCCGAGCGCTGAAGAGCTGGAGCATGATTTTCTCTGGCGTACCACGTGCCGCCTTCCTGAACGCGGACGGATCGGGATCTTCAATCGTTCCTATTACGAGGAAGTGCTGGTGGTGCGGGTTCATCCAGAGATTCTCAGCGCCCAGGGGCTGCCGAAGGAGTTGCTCGGCGAGAAAACTCTCTGGTACGACCGTTATCGCTCCATCGTGGATATGGAGAGACACCTTTATTGCAATGGAACACGGATCATTAAGTTCTTCCTCTACCTTTCGAAAGACGAACAAAGAAAACGTTTTCTGGAACGAATTGAGGAACCGGAAAAGAACTGGAAGTCCAGCCTTGCGGACATTCACGAGCGAAAATATTGGAACCACTACATGGAAGCTTATGAAGACTGCGTGAACAAGACGAGCACCCACCACGCGCCCTGGTACGTCGTTCCAGCCGACAACAAGGAGAATGCCCGCCTGATCGTTTCCAGGATTGTCCTTGATACGCTCAATGATCTCAAGATGATGTATCCCAAGACCACCGCGAAGCGCCGCCAGGAATTGCAAGCGATCGGCAAGCAACTAGAAAGAGAAAAGTAACAGAGACAAACAACCCATGCACTGACATGCGGCGCACTCGCCGAAGGTGAGCGGTATTGAGCAGATTCCACTCGGCGGACTTGGTAACTTCGGAGAGGTTTGTTAGCGGGAGTAAGGGAGTTTAGACGGCAAGAGACATATGTGAACGATGCGAGACCTGTGTGGAGTTGCAAATGATCGATAAGAACACTTCTTCGAGCCGTGGCGCGGTTGTTTCCGTGCGCGGCAGCGTTGTCGACGTGCAATTCGAAGAGTGCTTGCCGCCCATTTTCTCCGTGCTGCATGCCGGAACGAAAGGGGAGATTATCGTCGAGGTGATGGAGCAACTTGATGCTCGCCGGGTGAGGGGAATTGCCCTGACGCCGACGCAAGGGCTGGCCCGGGGCATGGCGGTAGAAAATACCGGAGAGCCTCTGCGTGCGCCGGTCGGGAAGAAGATCATCTCGCGAATGTTTGACGTGTTCGGTCGCGCCATCGACCGCCAGCCGGCTCCTTCAGACATTCAGTGGCGCAACATTCATCGTGCGCCGCCGCCGTTGTCAGAGCGGTCCACGAAGTCCGAAATCTTCGAGACGGGCATCAAGGCCATTGATGTGCTTGTGCCTTTAGAGCGGGGCGGAAAAGCGGGCCTGTTCGGTGGTGCGGGAGTCGGCAAGACGGTGCTGCTCACGGAAATGATCCACAACATGATAGGGCATCAGAAAGGAGTCAGCATCTTCTGCGGAATCGGGGAACGCTGCCGCGAAGGTGAAGAGCTATACCGTGGAATGAAGGAAGCCGGCGTGCTGAAGGACATGGTGATGGTCTACGGGCAGATGAATGAACCGCCGGGCAGCCGCTTTCGCGTGGGCAATGTCGCGTTGACGATGGCCGAGTATTTTCGCGACGACGAGCATAGAGACGTGCTCCTGCTGATCGACAACATCTTCCGATTTATCCAGGCCGGCATGGAAGTTTCCGGCTTGATGGGTCAGATGCCGTCGCGACTCGGCTATCAATCGACCATGAGCACGGAGCTGTCGGGGCTGGAGGAGCGCATTGCGAACACTCATGCGGGCGCCATCACATCCATTCAGGCGGTATACGTACCGGCTGATGATTTGACCGATCCGGCCGCGGTGCATGTGTTTTCGCATCTGTCTGCGTCCATCGTTCTCTCGCGCAAGCGTGCGAGTGAAGGCCTCTATCCGGCCATCGACCTGCTCCAGTCAAATTCAAACATGGCGACGCCCGGCATCGTCGGAGACCGGCATTACAAGCTGGCACAGGAGATACGGAAGACGCTGGCGCAGTACGAGGCCCTCAAAGATATTGTTGCAATGCTCGGGTTAGAGCAGCTTTCGCCGGAAGACCGTAACGCAGTCGCCCGTGCGCGGCGGCTGGAACGCTTTCTTACGCAGCCGTTTTTCACGACTGAGCAGTTCAGCGGGATCAAGGGAAAACTGGTCAGCCTCAAAGACTCGCTCGACGGTTGCGAACGCATTCTACGGGATGAGTTCAAGGATTATCCCGAGAGCGCGCTCTATATGATCGGAGCAATCGGCGAAGCGAAAAAGACGGATCCGAAGCCGGATTCACAAGCAAAATCCTCCCCACAACCGCAGCCGAAAATTCAGTCGAAAATCGCACCCGGTGTCTCCCATGAATCTTAGAATCTTTCTACCCACCGAGATTTTCGCGCAAAAGACCGATGTGTTGCGCATCATTGCCGAGACTCATGAGGGATCATTCGGGTTGTTGCCACACCGTCTCGACTGCGTTGCCGCCCTTGTGCCTGGGATTCTTACTTACGAAACCAGAGAGGAAGGAACGGTTTATCTTGCCGTTGATGAAGGTGTGCTCGTAAAAGCTGGTGAGGAGGTGCGCGTCTCCGTTCGCCACGCCATCGGGGGTACGGACCTCAGCCAGCTTCATGACGCAGTGAAACGTGAGTTCCTGATGCTTAACGAAGAAGAACGGAGCGTTCACGCAGCGATCACGAAGATGGAAACCGGATTTATAGGTCGTTTTGCGGAGTTGCAGCATGGGAAATGATCCGGCAAATCAGCCGCCACAAGAGGAGTCCGCCTTTGCCCGGCAGGTAGCTGCGAAGGCTGCCCGCAAGCTTCGGGCGCAGCGTAACGGAAGCCAAGGAGTCTGGTTCGGTCTCGGCATGTCCGGACTGATTGGTTGGTCCGTCGCGGTGCCGACGCTGGTTGGCGCGATGCTCGGCCTCTGGTGGGATCGGCACCATCCCGGGCAGCACTCCTGGACGCTTATGCTGCTGGCTGTTGGCCTGGTGATCGGCTGTGCCAATGCCTGGCATTGGGTAGCACAGGAAGACAAGGCCATGCACGATGATACGGAGGACCGCGATGGTTGAAACATCAGCGATCATGCTGGCGATGCTTATGGGGAGCTTGCTAGGGACGGTTTTCTTTGGCGGGCTCTGGTGGACGATTCAGCGGAGCGTTGGGTCCAATGCGCCTGCTCTTTTGTTTGGCTGCAGCTTTCTGATCCGGACGCTCATTGCCGTTGCCGGCTTCTATTTCGCCTCCCAGGGTGACTGGCGGAGAGTGCTGGCCTGCCTGTT
>Ga0182030_10021954_pt1 | contig 11912 bp, 12 predicted proteins | sample 812S3MmetaG_FD_121299 | JGI IMG/M metagenome (GOLD analysis project Ga0182030, IMG submission 121299) | Permafrost microbial communities from Stordalen Mire, Sweden - 812S3M metaG (Illumina Assembly) | ecosystem: Environmental > Terrestrial > Soil > Wetlands > Permafrost | place: Sweden... | reverse complement strand
TCTGGCAGATTCCGCATTTTCTGGCGATCGCGACGTTGTACCGGGACGATTACCGATTGGGGGGATTCAAGATGCTACCGGTGAACGATCCGACGCTGCGGCGGACCGGGCGGCAGATTTTGTTGTACACCGCGGCGCTGCTGCCGGTCAGTTTGCTGCCGGTGATCGACGGCGTGGCGGGGCAGGTTTATACGGTGTCGGCGGTGGTGCTGGGGCTGGTCTTCTTCGCGTTCGCGCTGTCGTGCGCCACCGGCCGGCGGCGGGAAGAGGCGCGCCAATTGTTCTTCGTTTCCATCATCTATCTGCCGGTGCTGCTGGCGGTGTTGATGATGGATCAGGTTTGAATTCGGTTAACCGCGAAGACGCGAAGAGCGCGAAGGAAAACACGAAGACATACATTTTGCCACCGATGGGGCGCCGATTAACACCGATGAATTCAAATCAAATTCTTTTTTATCGGTGTCCATCGGCGCCCCATCGGTGGCTAATTTTCTTCGCGCTCTTCGCGCCTTCGCGGTTGGATTGGTTTTTTGAAAGACAAAACGCGCTCCCCTTCGGGTCGCGGCTAAACAAGGCGAAAGCATTCGTTGCTTTCTGCGTTTTGGCGCTCGTGGTTAGCGGGTGCAGTCGCGCCAGCGAGAGCGCCAACCGCCCCACCGCCTCCGGCAATGGAATCATTCAGGGGAAGGTGATTCTTACGGGGAATATCCCTGAGGGGAAAATTATTCCGGGGTCGCCGCTGGTTCATGATGAAACGATTGTCGCCGCGCCCGATGGCGGGCTGAAAAATGTGATCGTTTATCTGCTGAATGCCCCAAAGGCGACGTTTGTGTTGCAGGACCCGGCGGTGCTGGATCAGGTGAAATGCGTTTATGTGCCGCATGTTTTGGCGGTGGAGACGGGGCAAACGTTGCGATTGAAATCCAGCGACGATGTGCTGCACAACGTGCATCTGAAATGCGTGGTGAATCCGGACGCGAACTTTGGATTTCCCCAGCCGGGACAGAAGGACATTACGCTAAGCCAGCCTGAGGCGCCGTTTCCCGTGCGGTGCGACGTGCATCCGTGGATGTCGTGCTGGATCGGGGTGTTTGACCACCCGTGGTTCGCGGTGACGGCGGCGGATGGGAGTTTTACGATCAGCCGCGTGCCGCCGGGGAAATACACGTTGGTGGCGTGGCAGGAATCGCTGCCGGAGCAGCAGCAGGAAATCACGGTGACGGACCCCGGGACTTGCGAGGCGAATTTCAGGTTTGAGGCCCCGTGATCCCCAAAAATCCTACTCTTACTCTTAATCTTGCTCTTACTCCTCTTCTTAATCTTGATCTTAATCTTAATCCGCTTTTGGATTTGTCATCCTCTGCTCGGATCGGGGAATCGCAGAGTAAGATTAAGATGAAGAGTAAGAGTAGGAAGATGATTAAGAGCAGGATTGAGAGTAAGAGTAGGATTGGGAACGTTGAATATCGCTGAACCTATCGTCGAAATCGAACACCTGAGCCACAGCTACGGGAAGCGGGCGGCTCTGGTGGATGTTTCGCTGCGCGTGGGGCGGGGGGAAATATTTGGGTTTCTGGGGCCTAACGGGAGCGGGAAGACGACGCTGTTTCGGATTCTCTGCACGTTGATCCCCAGCCCGGTGGGAACCGTGAAATTTTTTGGCAAAGATCTTTTGCTAAGCCGCGATGAAATGCGCCGGCAACTGGGGGTGGTGTTTCAGTCGCCGAGTTTGGATAAGCAACTGACGGCGGAGGAAAATCTGCGGCAGCAGGGGCATTTGTACGGGATGCGCGGCAAGGAATTGTCGGCACGGATCGAACGATTGCTGGAGCGGGTGAATCTTCTGGACCGCCGGCATGAACGCGTGAACCGGTTTTCCGGCGGGATGCGGCGGCGCGTGGAGCTGGCCAAGGGGATGCTCAATCAGCCGAAGATTCTTTTGCTGGATGAGCCGAGCACGGGGCTCGATCCGGCGGCGCGAATCGACCTGTGGAAATATCTGACGGAGATTCGGCAAAACGAGGGCGTGACGATTTTGCTGACGACGCATTTGATGGACGAGGCCGACCGCTGCTCGCGGCTAGCGATCATGGACCGGGGCAAGGTGGCGGCGTGCGATACGCCGGCGGCGATGAAGGAACAGATCGGCGGGGATGTCATCAGCCTGTCGACGAGTCAGGGGGATCGGGTGGCTCAGATCATCCGCGAGAAATTTCAGATTCAGCCGGAAACGCTGGATGGGGTGGTTCGGCTGGAGCGCCAGCGCGGGCATGAGTTTGTGCCGCAACTGATTGAGGCGCTGCCAGGCATGATCGATTCGGTTTCGCTGGGCAAACCGACGCTGCAGGACGTTTTCATCCACGTCACGGGACGGTTCTTTCGTGATGAAGCGGAAGCGGACGGCGAACGATCTTGAGGGCGAAGGTTTCCGTCGTCACTTCCAGGGCCATCCCTTCCAGCAGCGCGACCGAATCGTTCAGGGCATAAAAGACCTGTTTGCCCTTTCTGCGATTGGCGATCAGATTATTCACGCGCAACAGGCCGAGATGGTGGCTGACGGTCGGCTGCGGAAGGTGCAGCTCTTCGCAAAGCGAACTGACATTGCGTTCGCCGTCGGCCAGCGAGAAAAGGATATTTAACCGGGTCTTATCTGAGATGAGTCGGAAGAGAGAGCTAAGTTATCCAAACCCTGTTCCAACACCGATGCATCCAACAACGGCATACGAGGCTCCTGCGTGGTGGCTGTGTGGAGGCATGGTTGCGACTACTATATTGCTTTTGGGGCGGATTCGTCAAAGCTTATTGCAAAAAATATAGAGAACCTCAAAATTGAGGCCTGGCGGCATCAGGAAACCGTGGGCAATCCAGCCCGACGCACCCCTTGAATCGATATCGTGGCGGCTGCTGGATGTTGGGCATTTATCGGCGGAGATTCATGGCCAGGTCATTGCGATACAAAGCCAGGTGGCTCGCCCTGCTGGCGACATTTGCCTGGGGGACGGTCCTGTCCGCCGCACCGGGGGACGCGCCGCTATTGCCGCCGAGCGAGGTAATTACGCCACAGATGGCGCAGTTGATCGGCGGATTCACGCCCGAACTGCGGCAAACGGTGCTGGAACTGAGCGGTCGGACGCGATTTGACGGCCCGTTCACGGCGGGGTCGCTGGTGGAGGTCACGGCTGCGCTGGGGTTGATCGATCCGTCCGATCCGGACGATCAGGCTTTTTTGAAATATGTCCGGTCCTTTGCCGATGGGAAAATCTCGCCGGAGGATTTCGCGCACGAGCTGACGATCGATCTTCCCGAATTGAGCCAGCGGGTTGTCAAGCGGTTGACCCCCATCGCCGACGGGGGCGACGCGCAGGCAATGGTGCGTTTGGGGGACATTCGGCGGATCGGCATCGGGACGCGGCGCGACCTGGCCGAAGCGGTGCGATGGTACACCCGGGCCGCCGACGCAGGATCAGCGCAGGCGATGTATGAACTGGGGGAAGTGTACCAGGGCAACACCCTCGCCAAGCCGGACTTTCACACTGCGGCAAGCTGGATGCAGAAAGCCGCCGACGCGGGAAATACCTCGGCGATGATGATGCTCGGATTCTACGACCAGGTTGGCGAGGGGGTGGACAAAGACACGACGGCGGCGATGGACTTGTATCGCAAGGCGGCCGATGCCGGCGACGTCCGGGCGTTTGATCTGATCGGACACGTTGCGCTGACCGGTCAGGAGGCGGGAAGCACGGACGCGGCGGGAATTCCCACCCTCACCGGTGCTGTGCTGCCCGATCCCAAGCAGGCCGTCGACTGGTTTAGCAAGGGCGCTAGCGCCGGCGACCCCGCGGCGATGCTGGATTTGGGGAGATGCTATCAATCGGGGATCGGAATAGATTCGGACCTGGCCCGGGCGCTGCAATGGGACGACAAGGCGGCCGAAGCCGGCTCGCTCGATGCGATGATGCTCATCGGGGCCTGGTATCAAACGGGCGCGGCAGGTCCGGCGGATCCGAAGCTGGGGATGAAGTGGTACACCAAGGCGGCGGACTTCGGCAGTATATCGGGGGTGGGACAAATCGGATCGGCCTATCTTGTGGGCAACGGCGTCAAGCCCGACATGACGCTGGCGTTTCGCTATTCGCAATGGGCCGCCGACGCCGGCGATTCCCAGGCCATGAACAACCTGGGCGTGATGTCGTTTTACGGCATGGGGATCGCGCAGGATTATGTTCAGGCGATGACCTGGTATCGCCGCGCCGCCGCCGCCGGGGATAGAAGCGCCTTTGCCAAAATCGCCAAGATGTACATGCTGGGCCAGGGGGTCCCCAGCGATTATTCGACCGCGTTTGAATGGCTGCAAAGAGGCGCCAGCGCCGGCGACCCTGCCGCGATGGGCCAACTCGCCTGGTGTTATGGCGAAGGGAAGGGAACCGCCAAGGACGACCTGATGGGCGCGGTTTGGACTCGAAAGGCCGCCGAAGCGGGATTGGTGTCGGCGATGAACGCCATGGGATTGCTCTATGAAATGGGGACCGGCGTAGCCAAGGATTACCAACAAGCCTTTACGTGGTTCGAGAAGGCCGCCGAGGCGGGCTCGCCGGAAGCGATGATGAAAACCGGGTCGTATTATCAGTCTGGAATGGGGGTGGGGATGGATCAGGCGCAGGCGCTGGCCTGGTATCATCGCGCCGCCGACGCCGGCTCGGCCGAAGCCATGGCCGAGATCGCCGATGCGTACACATTTGGAAGGGGCGTCGCGGTTGATCCGTCCCTGGCGATTTTTTGGTGCGCCCGCGCCGCCGAGGCGGGCAACTGGCTGGCCACGCGCCGGCTGGCGACATGGGCCTCTCAGCATTACGGCGCCGCCGACGATTACCAAAAAGCGTTCCAGTTTTTTCGGTCCGAGGCCCTGAAGGGAAATTCCCAGGGAATGCTCAATTTGGCGCTGGCGTTCCGCGCCGGAATCGCCGGTGAAAAAAATGACGCTGCCGCGATGAACTGGCTCAACGTCGCCGTCGTCAAGGGAAACGCCGATGCGATGGACGTCATCGGCCTGATGTACGAGCGCGGCGAAGGGGTGCCGATCGATTATCAAAAAGCGTTTGATTGGTATCGCAAATCCGCCGACGCCGGCAGCGCCAATGCGATGAACAACCTGGCCCTATACTGCTCGACGGGCAAGGGCCCGATTCCCAAGGACGAAAATCAGGCGTTCATCTGGTATCAAAAAGCCGCGGCCGGGAATTTCCGCGCGGCATTGGCACATCTTGCCGACTGCTATCAAGCCGGCCGCGGGACCAAAAAAGATCCTGCGCTGGCGCTCTATTGGTACAAGCGTTCGGCCGCCGCAGGGCAAGCCGAGGGAACCTTTGGGGTCGGCGAAGCTTACGGATATGGACTGGGCGTGGAAAAAAATCCCAGCCTGGCATTTTCCTATTACCAGCAAGCCGCACAACAGGGGCTGCCGCTGGCGATGTACTGGGTCGGTCAATGCATGGAGCGCGGGGACGGCACCGGGGTCGATTACGCCGGCGCGATTGGTTGGTATCAGAAAGCCGCCAAGGCGGGAAATAATCAGGCCTTCTACAGGCTCGGGATGCTTTACCAATACGGAATGGGAACGACCGCCGATCCGGCAGCGGCGCAGCTGTGGTATCAAAAAGGCGCCGACACAGGAGACACAAGTTGCATGGCGCACCTCGGCGTGTGCTTTATGGAAGGGATCGGCGTCACCGTGGATTACCCGCAGGCGATGCAGTGGTTTACCAAGGCCGCCGATAAGGGAGACCTGCTTTCGCTGAACAATATCGGATTGATGTACGTCCGCGGGCTTGGCGTGATCCGCGATCCCGCCAAGGCCATGAACTATTTCCGCCAGAGCGAAGCCGGTGGGTACCCCATGGCCATGTTTAACATCGGCCTGGCCTATCAAAACGGAGACGGCGTCGAACACGATGACGCCGAGGCGATCCAGTGGCTGACCAAGGCCGCCGATAAAGGATGCGTGCAGGCGATGAAACAACTCGGCGCCACCTACGCCGTGGGACTGGGCGTCACCCAAAACATGGCCCAGGCCCGCCAGTGGTACACCAAAGCCGCCGACAAAGGCGACTCGCAAGCCAAAATCTGGCTCACGACGCACGGGTACAATTGAAGACCTTTTTTATGCGCAGCGCTTTTTTCCTCCTTCTCCCGGTACTCCGGGAGAGAGAAGAAATTGGCTATAATCCGGCATGTTTGACGATCCCCACGAAGACCCGTCCGAAAACCCGCTCGATCCAGGCGATCGCGCCAAGGAGAAATCCGACGAATTCCGCATGCACGCGGAATTGGCCGCGGTGTTTGAAGGCCCGCGCAAATTCGACGCCCAATTGCTGCCGGGCCTCGATCCCGAAATTGCCCGCCAGATCCAGCGCGGCATGGGCAAATTGGAAAAAGCCAAATCCCCCGACAGCCCCATCCTCCCGCCCACGTTGGCCGCGGATGCGTCGGAATTGCTCAACCTTCCCCAAACCCGCGGATTAACCACGAACGACTACCACATCCATCGCCGGCCCGGCGAGGTGATGATCGCCCGCTGGCTCGCCGGCGCGGAGGTTGAAACATTCTACGAAAGAATCCAGGCCCATTTCGACGCGGCCATGACCGCCTTCCGCGAAGACGAGCGCACCTCGCTGGCCTGGAAGCAGGACCCCAAAACCCTGGCGTATCTGGCCGCCCTGGACTCGCTGGAAGTGAAAATGCCCGAGCGTTATCTCCGCGAATTTATCCGCCAGCACGATCTGTTCGTCCTTTCCACGCAGACCGCCGACGAGATCAACATCGCGTATTTGTCCGACCACATCATGGGCCGCAGCGCCGCGGAAATCGTGGGCCGAACGTCGGCTCCCCCCGAGGGGCCGAGCGAGCAGGAATTGGCTTGGTTTTTCAAGCTTTTTTCGCTTCGCGGGATTGGCGACGGCGTGGAGCGGATGTGTTTCTTTGCGTATTTGCAGAAGTCGGATGATGGGTTTGGAGAGGATGAGTGAATGCGCTTCACCTCCTCTTTGCCGCGCTTTGTGCTGACTCCCGGTGGCGATGAAACACCGGGAGTTTTTGCTTTCCGGGAGTGTCTTAACTTTAAGGGCTGGCCAAACTTTGCGTTAGTAACCATCGCAGATATGATGGATTGGTTCAGAGACGTGTCTATTTCGGGCGCTAAATCGGGCTTTACACTCGCTGGCCAGGCTTCGACAATGCTGATGGTCGTTTCCGATAACGAATAAGGATCATCGTGGCTGAAAAAGAAATGTCTCTTGAAGTTCCGTTTCTTTCGCGCGAGCAGGTGGAGTCTCGTGCCCGTGACGTATTGCGTAAGCACGGTCTCACATCAATTCCGATCAATCCGGTGACTATTGCCAAACGGGAAGGGATGGCCGTTAACAACGCGAAATTCTCTGACGACTCGATAGCGGGGATGATCGCGAGGCACGGCGACAATATCACGCTCCTTGTAAATCAGAGCGATCCGCCGTTCCGCAAACGCTTTAGTATCGCCCATGAGTTAGGCCACCATTTCCTACATCTCCTGAAGGATGGGGAGTTTGTTGATGGCGAAGCCAACCTATTTCGGCAGCCGAAAGGCGACCCGGCTGGCTGGACTCCGGAACAGAGTCGAGAGTACCAAGCGAACATGTTTGCCGCATCGCTCCTGATGCCCGAGGAGCAGGTGCGCGAAGTTTGGGAGGAAGACAGTTCTCTGAAGGTGATCGCACGCCGCTTTAACGTGTCGGAGCAAGCGATGGGAATAAGGCTCGACCAATTGGGGCTACTCGATGGGCAAGAAGCCTGATCTGCCACCAGCAATGCAGGCGCTGGTCGATAAAGTCGGTGACCCTGTCACCGCCGACGATATCGACCTGTATGCAAAACTTCAGCACGTTCGAGACCAGAGCCATCGCGTCCGGACGATTGTTAACGCTTGGAAAAAACAGCAGAATCAAGATCGCACGATGCGCGGGCGTTACGCCCTTGCGCTTATAATCGCGCTGTTGGCTCAGGCCATTGTTATCAACGTTATTTTCATTCTTATCGGCGACGGGAAGTTGACATACGAACCGTGGACCGCACGGATTTTCATAATGGCAGTATTCGGTGAACTCTCATCCATGGTGTTTTTCATCGTCAAATATCTTTTCCGTCCCACGGCTGACAGAGTATTGGAATTGGCAAGCGATCCGCCGGCAGCTTCAACGGCTAGTCGGCGGTCGTCTAAAAAGGGGTAAAGATGGCCATCGACTTCCGTAAATGCCTTTACGCTTTGTCGGACGTCATCATAAATCGCCCTCCACCGCTACGGGCGTTTGACCAGATATACATGAAAATCCCCGACATGTTGCTCCAAGCGGAACTGCTGGGGCGGTGGTTCGCTGATAAGCGAATCGTATTTGTCGGTGACGGCGATGCGGTCGCACTCGCGTACGTGCATCTCACAAAATTGGATCTCCTGCCTGGCGCTCCTCAGGCTGTAACTGTGGTGGACTTTGACGAGCGTGTTGTAAACTCAGTCAATCACTTCGCTGACCGGCACGAACTTCAGGCCGTAATTCGCGCCGAGTTATACAATGTCATCGACCCGCTACCTGAATCTCAGTGGCAACAATACGACGGGTTCTACACCAACCCGCCTTGGGGCGCGAGCAATGAGGGCCGTAGTGTGGTGCATTTTTGCAGTCGCGGAGTTGAAGCGTGTCGCACGATAGCTCGGGGGTGTATTGTCATCGGGGACCACCATAGTTTCCCGTGGACTCACCGCGTTCAGCATGTAACCCAAACAATGTTGCTCGGTCGCGGCTTCCGCGTAGCGGAGATGTTGCCAGAGTTCCACAAATACCACCTCGATGACTCGCCGGAGCTTACGTCTTGCTCTATGCTGGTGGAACGTGACGATGCCTCTGCCTCGACGTATGACAGCAAGGCCCTTCCGACGTCGGAATGGCCAAATTTCTATGGCATGAACGACCCGGCGAAATATCGTTATGTCAAAGATCTGACGAACGGCGGAAAGTTCATGAGTAACGACGTTGAACTGGAACCTTTCGATGAAAAACCAACTACTTGAACTACCAAAGAAGTTTCTATTCATGAAAGTCGGTAATCATGCCGGTGAATCATGGGAGCAAATCCTTCATCGGAAGCGCCGCGAGTTGAAAGATGCAGGCATGAGCTTTTGGGGTTACGGTGGGGCAGCCTGCCACCCTATTAGCCAGGTACAGCCCTTTGCCAAACTTGCGATTGAAGAGCAGGGAATTATCCGATTGATCATGCAGCCGATTAAGTCGAATGCAGATCAGGATACGGCAGAAGCGACGGAATACTCCATCGATGGTCGAAACTGGATCAAAATTCCGAATGGGATCCACGTCACAGGCTCCAGCTACGCGCTCGTGCTGGAGTCTATCGAGGAAGCAGACCTAGACCTGCCGCTTAACGCATTGGAGGTTGGTATCGGGCCCAGCTTAGGGAAGCCCGCCGAGAATTACCTGCAAGGTCGTACCGACAAGGGTTGTTTGGTCCAGAGTGCGACGGCAAGAGCGGCGAATGAAAATAGCGTCCGCAAAGCTGGATTTGTTGCTGACCTGAAGGAGCCTTTCGGTGTCCTTTTGAGGCGCGGAAAGTGAGCCATCCTTGTACGCCGCGCCTGACGTAGTTATTGATCGTATCAAAGCCGACAGCCAAGGCCGGCCCATACCGACGTTGTTTGAGGCAGCTTTTCATAATGAGCTTCAAGCGTCCGTTGCTTTGATTTATGGCGTTCACGTCGGTGTGCCCGTGTACTTCCTTGACTCACGCCAGTCTGTGGAGACGTTGGTGGGCGAGATTACCAAGCGCACAGCCAGACGAACTTGATGCCGAAGGTGCCCGGGGGAGACGCGGCACCAGGGAACGCGTCGGTTTGTCTGTTCGGGTTTCCCAGGTAATGTAAGTGGTGCAGATAACAACGCGCGTTCGCCAAAGAGATTATTTCTCTGATCCAGAACCGCGATTTGCCTTCTTTTCCCGGCCAGTTTTTTCGGTAGGTTGAGGCAGCATCGAGGCAAAAATAACGCTTTTGAGAAAAGATAAATATTCTTCCTTTGAAGAAAGTTTTACGTTTTCCCCCACTCCGTCTAGAACTTCGTTGATACGCCGCATGCGATCCATCTGACATAGTTTCAGTTCAGTCCCAAGAGGTGGTTCTGGAGAATTCGTGGGCCTTGATACGGTGAGTATCTCCGCATGAATAACGCCCGTGATCCCAAGAACAGCCTGGACAAATATGGCACGGGGTGAGTCGCCCTTCGCGTTGAGCGCGTGATGATTAAGTTCTCGGCATCTCGCAGCAATGGAGGGTTGCTCAAATGTCATCGGAGCCGCAGTGTGGCCGAAACTGTTTCGTATCTTTCGAATTAGGTGGAGGTCTCTGCGCGCTGTGCTGCTGAGGAGACCCAGCATGTATGCCATGTCTACCCGTGCTGAAAAAGTTCCAAGAGGTGCTATATGGTCAAAGAGTTCCTTCGAGACCTTTGAATCATCCACAAATCGAGATTTGAGAAGAAGACCTAGCTGATCGTCTAAGTAAGCCGCTGCCATCAGTGCACACCCACGGTCAGATTCAGATGTCAATTCGTGCCGGAACGCGAGCACTTCATCGAGCCGAAAAAAGACTTCCACATCAGCACGTTTCGATTTCTTTTTTGCCATTCTCCAATTTTACCGCTTTTCCTCAGCGAAGACGTTCGTAAGTGATTCTAGATCACGGATTAAAAGTGGACGGAATAAAATCCTGATACCAAAAAACCCCTGAAAAACAGGGGTTTTTATGGAGCGACGGGGAATCGAACCCCGATTTGCTGAATGCGATTCAGCCGTCATCCCGTTAGACCATCGCCCCGGGAAGCCCACTGATTTTAGGTTTCACGCCTACATCGTCAAGGCAACGGCCGGCGCGTACAATCGCGCCGCGGATGAGTCTCATCATGCCAAAGCGAGCATTGCTGGCCGCGGTGTTGCTTTTCATCGCGACATTGGCCGGGGCCATTGTTGTCGTGTATGTCGAATTTTCGGCGGATCAGACGACGGCCGCCGCGCCATCGGCTCACCTTCTGGTTCCGCCAGCGGCAAGCTGCCGCGACACACGAAGGGCCCGGATTGCGCGGTGCGGCTGCCTTGTATTACTGGCCCGCGCGATCTTCGCAAACCGGCGGCGCGTAAAACGCTGATTCCGGGTTTGATCTCGACCCCTTTTGATGTGCCCCAATCCCCTTGGCTTGCCAGCGATTCGACGTATTTTGACCGCCTTTTGCCGCAATTCGAACCCACGGGTAGAGCGATGAAAACCCATTCCCCCGCGGTTTTTTGCACTCGCCGAAGCCAATGGCGTTTTTTCACGTCGTTAATAGTCGTATTAAAATAAACATCTTGCGAATTTTTTTCTGGACTGGTGCGACTTTCCCGGTAGAAATGTAGCCCAAGTATTTGTTGACTGAGTTCAGGGCATCAACAAATCACATCAGGTCTATTAGGGAAGGAGAAATCTGCCATGTCGACCACTCTTAGGGCGCGTTCCTCTGCTCGAGCCGCTTCAATTATCGCTATCGGCATCGGTGTTTTGGCCGTCTCGGCGCAATCGGTCCTGGCCGACCTTTACGACGCTCAAACTGTCACCAATAACACCGGGAACCCGCAAACCCAGATGAACCTCACCTTCAGCGGCGACGTTGCCGGGGACATCGACGCCACCGTCAATCCGTTCGGTTCAGGCGGGTCGCAGCAAATCACTTACGACTCGAATAACAATACGACACAGGTCACGTTCTCCGGAGCCGCCATCGCTGCCAATGCGTCGGCGATGTATGGCCTGAGTTTCACCAACGCCAGCTTCGAAATCCTCGACAGTT
>Ga0182030_10021952_pt1 | contig 11912 bp, 16 predicted proteins | sample 812S3MmetaG_FD_121299 | JGI IMG/M metagenome (GOLD analysis project Ga0182030, IMG submission 121299) | Permafrost microbial communities from Stordalen Mire, Sweden - 812S3M metaG (Illumina Assembly) | ecosystem: Environmental > Terrestrial > Soil > Wetlands > Permafrost | place: Sweden... | reverse complement strand
TTCGAGGGATGGGTCCGGATCCAAAAGATGGATTCTCCACAGTCGGGAGAAGGAACTAACAAACCGCCAATGCGTTCTGCGGAGGCAGTCATAGCGGAAGGAAGACGAATTATCACTGAATCTTCGTCGTTGTTGGCTGAATTGCTAAGCAATAACGCGTCAGATTCTCAAGCGGAAAACCTATCCGAAGACGAGATAGTAAAGAAAATTCTAGAAGCCAGACAAAATAGTCGCAAGATCATTTCCAACGGGATAATTTACACTCCTTTCGCTTCATTGCCTAAAATCGATTATCAAGTTATTGTTGTCGGTGATGGAAATGTCGGTAAAACAGCTTATGTAGAAAAACTCAGAACCGGAAAGTTTGAAACGGAATATGTCCCAACCATCGGGGCTGACATCCACCCTCTTCAATTCAACACCAATCTTGGTTTAGTTGGCTTTACGGTATTTGACTGTGCAGGGCAGGAAAGATTCTCTGGAATTCGTTCAGGAGTCAAAGACCCCTGGAGTTTCACTTCAGGATACTATACGGGTGCTCAAGGCGCGATCATTGTCTACGATTGTCATTCTCAAGCCTCGCTTAGCGGAGTCAATAACTGGATTCAGCAGGTCCGCGCTAATTGCGGAGATATTCCGATCGTAGTTTGTGGAAATAAGTGCGATTTGGAAGGAAATCCCGTTCACAGAGAGATAAAAGGAACCATGCAGTGGTCAATCTCTGTCAAGAACAATCACAATATTGAAAAACCGTTTTTATGGTTAGTGCGAAAACTCAAGAACGACCCAAACATTGAATTTAGGTGAATCACTTTTTTATCCCAAATCTGGGATAAATCTTTTTCTTATGAAAACTCTGATGAGTTACACCAATAATTTCCAATTTTATATATTTTGAAAGTTTCTGATTGAAAAACTCATCAGCGGCAAACTTTGCATCGTCGAAACCTTCAGCGCTCAGGATTTCCAGAAATTTTTCGACTGTTGCAGGTTGGCCATACTCATCGACAATTGTTCCAGATTCTAGAATGTTAACCAATACCTGACCAAATCCGAGAAGATATGGAACTCTTACAACCCAATTTTGATTGCAATTATTTTGAGAGAAAGTGGTAACATATTCGAGAGCTTTTTTTGCCGAGAAGAACTTACTTTCTTCGATTCCTAGGTGAATGAACAGGCGAAGAATTGCAAAGATATCCAGGCAAAACTGCCACCCGGAACTTTTCATGCCGAGGTGCCATTTCTCCGCACCGAGTTGGAGATAATAGTTGGTCCCCATTATTTTGTCTACGCGAATATACTAGAAAACCCCTAGGCAGAGTGCTTTGAAATAACCTGGAAGCAATAAAACTCTCTCGGTGTAAAAAGATGTCGATGAAAAATGTCATTGAGGCTGCGATCGACATCGTAAAAGGGGATCTAGAACGTGAAGATTCATATTCAGCTTTCGGAAAAGGATATCCGTATTAGATTATCACCTTGTGGCCAGCGAAGCTGATCTACCCTGCGGTTATCAACAATCCAGACATTCAAAAAATTCTCATAAAAAAGGAACTGAATATCGAAGTTGTGGACCCTGGAGAACTGAGATACCGATTTGAGTATGTGAAAAGAGCACTCAGTCGATTTTAAATAACTTTTGTCCTGAATTCAGGACAAAACTACTATTTTATTCAAAGTATATCTCGACCGCGATATCACACATTCCTGGGGGAAATCCGATCTGAATGATTAGATTCTTTTCTTGAACTTTAGCCATAACCAGTTTATATCGAGTTGTTCCCACATTCTGGAAATCGTCTTTTATAAGGGCTTTAGAAATTTCCCCGGGAATCGATAGAGCATCCCCTGGCAGAAACATCTTAGAATTTAGTCCATCACGTTCTACTTTCTTCATGAAATCTCCGAACACTTCACAAAACAGGGCATTCAATAACTTGTCAAAGTATTTAGCCCGATTTTCAGCAAAGAGTTTGATCGCCTCTTCTGTGAGAACTTGAGCTTCCTCAAAACGTTTGAGCGAGGACTCAACCCCCTCGACAATTCTTTTTTCCTCCATTTCTTGTTCTAAAAATCCTAGAAATGCAAATCAAAACTACAATCCAGTCTGCTTATTGTAAACTTTAACTGAATGGGATATCCCGAGAGTCAGTACTCTCGGTGTAGGAGTGGTAGACAACAATGTCGAACGCCATTTTTCTAGACCCTCCTTGAACATAGTGAGGCAGATTACCTAGCGAAAATGATGTGGAGTCTTTTATTCCTCATCTTAAAAATGAGTCGTGGAGCTGGCGTTACTCACATGGCGGGGATCAATCCCAAACAGCGGAAAGCTCACCAAAGAAATGGTCACACAGCGTATGAGAGTCCCACCGATTGGGGAAAATTTTGGAAGAACTTTAAGAAAGCGTTCTGTTGTTGCTGTTAATGAGTATTTACCCCGAATTCGGGATAAAATTTCTATTGATAGAAGTTCTCGAGTAGAATGCCTGCCCTTTATTGATAATCTCTCCTTCGGATGATAAACAAAATGGAGTCTGTCTTTGAAGAGGGGTTCGTAATCTCGTTGCCAACATCGATAAGTTGTGTTGTCCGGATACTCGAATCTCTGGAATTACTTATGAAATTTCTCATGATGACTATTTTACGACGGTGACTTCTCATTTTTGCCAAATCTATGATGGAGGAGCAGGGGACGGGTTCTCAGTTCTTCGTTTCCATTTCGTCAAAGAAGGCGACACTGAGGAAGAGTTTATTAGTAAGTGTGTCAGAAATCCCAAACTGTTGGTACTGACTACTTTCTTTGCAGTTTTTGAAGGTGAAGCTCCAAAGTGGAACAAGTTATTTTACTATCGAGAGATTGGAGACAAGATGTTGATCTCACTTCCTGAGTTGATCTCTTTGAAAGATGATCAGGAAGAAATTGGTTACGAAATTTAACCACTATCGACTTATCCCAAATTTGGGATACGAGTTTTCAAAGCATTGCTTTTTGGGGAAATGGTTTTAACTGAATACTTCTGAGTTTTTTAATGAAAAATTTGGCAAGAATAAAATCACTGGAATCCTTTTCTCTATCTTTTAGTAGTTGTTGTTCAAAATTGTTGATCTCAAAGGGGAAGAACATTGAAGTAACGTTACGTAATTGTTCTGAAGAATCTATTAACGGAGTCTCGTTGAATTCTCTCCAAAATTTGTGTGATTTTTCGACGGAGAGGGAGTGGATAGGTTTATCTGTCCCTCGAAGCAAATTAAACACATCTTCTGCAGAACGCAACTTCTTCAAAGCTTGAAATCTCTGTAACAGGGAATCATCCTTCCATTTGGTCTTATTATCTATCTGAATCTTTCTTAACGCGACTACTTTTAGGAAACAAAATGTGGTGGGTTCGGACTCTCCATCACCTGAGAAAACCGCTATTTTCTTCTTAAAATCTGTAAAACTATCTACATCGAAAACCTCCCGTGTTAAAGACACATAATCTGGTTTTGACAAATGGTTGAAGACTCCCATGTATCTACTTCCACAAATACTAAAAGTTTCTTGATCCAAATCATACCTCAAAGCCATTCTTTCATAATTTGATTGAGTTTTCATGCTTGAATAAAATTCACAAATCTCTATACAATTTCGACAAATCTGTAAATAGTTCAAAAGCTCCTCTTCAGTGTTGATTAGGTCCAAAACCTTGTATCTGAGATATAAAAAGAATCCTTCATTTGAGTGGATTCCGATATCTCTCAGAAAATCTAATGCTGTGTACCATCCTTTATCAATTTGTTCTCCAAGCTCGAGATACAAATCGTGATGGTACAAATATTGCTTTTCAGCCATAACATTCATCCATTTTTTCAACTCTGGATGATTTTCCTCCCGTTTACGAAGTCCATTTAGTTGTACTTCCCAGTCCAAACATCTTCCGATTCTGCCAATTTCTCTCGATAACAGAATTACCTTCAAAAATTCATAAGAACCAACTCTTTCATGAACTATTCTCTCCTTCTCATTAATTGTATTGAACCAAGCCAGATTTCGAATATAAACTTCAATATTTTTTGTTTGATATCTATACCTTTGTTCCAAACCTTGGAATGTTTCAAACTTATCAATATCTTTGATTATGTCACCCTCTAATTCAAAGAAGTCAAAAGTTTCAGCAAAGACACTATCATGTTCATAACTTTCTCGTAGTTTTTCAATTCTGTCCGAGAGTGGAAATTCAACATCTACCACTGGACTACATTTTCTATGATACTCACGCTCCAAAAGATTTGAAATACTTTCCCGCGGTTCCTGAAGTCCTAGTACCGGTTTAGTGGCAAAGAATTGCTCTTCAAAGCCATTGGAGACTGGAGTTTTGCTGACCTCGAGAGACCGAAAAACTTGGGTGTTATTTCCTAGATGAACCACAAAGGCAGAAAATGGATCAGACTGATATTTGACACTCGCCATTTCTGAATTCTTTGAATCCAGGAGTTTCACTTCTGAAAAGACAGAAAATAAGATTTTGGGAATGAGATGGTAGGCTGCCAGTAATTCTGGAGTGAGTAAATCGAAGTGGCAAATAAAGCAAAAATGGGTGTTGATGAGTCAATCGTTGTTGGAATCGGCGCTGTCATCTTTGACGATGATCTGAAACTACCGACCGAAGATGATTTTAAGGCATTTACGCCAAACGATTACTTCTTTAAGGACGCCTATGACGAGAAAGCACCCATCGCCTTCTTCTATGAGACTCATACACTGAATAAGTGGGCCCCTGGAAAAAACCAACTTCCAAAGAATCTGTACACCTCAGAACGTTGGTCCATCACAGACTTGGATGGAGCGATCTACGACAAGGCAGCAATCATCGAAAAGATCTTGGAACAAATTGTTTACGAAGATCCGGACGATGCAGTTGCGGTTGATCTCTTCAAAGCCAAGATCAGACACTATTTACAAAATTCTGAGAAAGTCTATTTTGGAAGATTCATTTATTGGTACTTTTCGTAAAGAAGTACTTTATTAAAACCAATTGGTTTTATTTTGGCAGTCTCTCATCCATATCTGGACTTTCCTTTGTCTAAATATAGTAAATGGAGAAATCAACATTTGAAGATCTTTCAGAGTATATCAGGGAAAATTTCGGTGACGAAGATGAGGATCCATCAGCATGTTGGAACGGTGCTCGTTACTTTCGTTTCCTATTTGGTCAAGATCCAAATATTGATGCAAACAATGCCTATCCAGATAAACTAGAAGACATTAATGAAATTCTGGATTGGAATGGAGTTTATCATATCCTCCAAGAAAATAGTCAAGAAGTTCACTATTTTACGCTGGTGATCGAAGCAGAAGATTTGTGGCTTCTTCAAACATATGGAGGGATCGATTGTTTGACAAAAAAGAAATTCGGAAAAAATATTTGGGTGGAAAAATATCAAAAAGCTGTTCTTGGAAATTATCAAGCCTATCGATACTGTTTCAACCTTCCAAATAATATTCGTCTGAACTACACAAAAGAAGAATTTACAATTTCTTACCTCAAAGTAGATTAATTAACATTTTGTAAAACCAATTGGTTTTACAGTTTTTAGTTATTTATCCAGATTCACTGTCGACTTTGACCACCAGCACATTCTTCTTTTCGCCATTGATCTCGATAACTTCAACATAGCTATCGCAAGCATTATGTAGATTGAAACATCCACAATAGTTCAACTCGAAAATGCTAGAAAGAATCCTCAAAGCCTTGTCCAACTCCTTGGAAAACGAGTCCACTATCGAGTTCTAGCCCAGAGACTAGTGCTTTGACAACTGAAGCATCACCCTCCATGCTAAAGACAATTTTCTCATCGTCGTTTTCGATATGAGAGTCCCACCGATTGGGAAAAATTTTGGAAGAACTTTAAGAAAGCGTTCTGTTGTTGCTGTTAATGAGTATTTACCCCGAATTCGGGGTAAATTTCTAAATAAGTTTATCGGTTCTATTTTCATGATAACTAAAGAATTAAATTTTCACAGATAAAATGGAAGTCCTTTGTCAAGACGGTTGGCATATCTCCCCGAACGATGTTGTAAAGGCTTTTAGTGTTCCTCCAAACGCGGATGAGACCGACCCCCTTCCAGAAAAAATCAAATCAACAGTTAAACTACCAACTGAGCTTGAAAACCTCCCTTTTATCGATCCTCCGGAATGGATTTTTGTTGGAGGAACGGGATATCTGGAAATCAAGGGTTTCGTTCACCCAAAGAAGATGATCAATGGACAGTTTGAGGACCCATTTGGGAGAAAAGCCTTTATTTACAACGAGATGCTGATCTTCCAGCGCCGTCCGAACAGTCAAATCCTTTGTGCAGATTTTATTAACAATCCCTCTCAAAACTATTCTAATGATTATCCGACCCTCGTTGAGTGGAGCTATCAAAAGCCAGTTAACGGTATTTTTAATCCATGGGGATATCCTTATGCTCCAGTAACTACCATTGAGTGTCCGAAATCATTTCAAGTTGACGAGTTTGGTTATCTTTCCCACAGTGAGGAAGAACTAAAGAATTTCCCTGAAAGATTTTTAACGCTTTTGGCGGATGGTAGGATCGTCACTGTCAACAAAGATTACATCAAATTTCAAAGATGGATTGATCGGTATGTCATGGTATCGATCTATCGCTAAAATCCAAAAATGTTTACTACGGCAAGTTTTTGTACCGTTACTTTGTTTAAGTTCAAAAATTATGATTCCAAATTTGGAATCAGTCATTCGCTTCAAGAAACATCCTTTCCCAGGGAAGTTTCAAGGACGAACTTTTTGACTCGAAGTTCCGCATTTTCTTTCTCAAGTTTGGCGACTTCAGCCTTGAGTGCATCAGTGATTTTAGAGTTTTTGGTTCTAACCTGCTTAATTTCTTCGTCATTCTCGGTCTGAATCTCCTCGGTTTCGGTTTGAATTTCTTTAATTATTCGGTTAGCTTCCGCTCTAAGTTCAACAGTTTCAGCCTTTATTGCCGTAATTTTACTCTCATAAGTTTTATTTTTAATCTTGAGACGAGCGATCTCCTCATTTACCTTTTCAATTTTGTTTTTCGTAATCTCGATCATTGGATCAACTCCAGTAAACATGGATTCAGCGATTAACTTTGTTGTTTCATCGCCAGTAGCCCAATTCCAATAGTATGTGTTGGTAATTTTACTAATTTCATTTTGAACATCTTCAATGCCAATAAGTTTGAGGGTATATTCAGCATCTGTTGATTCAACCAAACGTTTTAGTATTTCCTCTTTCTGATCTTCGTATAGTTGACTAATTTTCTGGAACAACACACCGTCTCCCCCAACTTTATCAGGATGGTATCTGAGACTCAATTTACGGTAATATCCCTTGCATTCTTCGGAACTATCAATTGTCTGGGACTTTCCTGCCTCAGGGACTGGGGAAGGAAATCTAAATAAAGGAGTCTTTAGTTCAGCGAGCCGATTGTCAAACGCTTTGCGATGCTTCTCCTTTGTGTGGTTGATGTAATTTAGATAAGCCTGACAGTGCTTCTCCTTTAATTCGAGTTCTACTGAATCCATTGTTACTCTCCGCGTTTATCTTTCAGAAAAAAGTTCTTTTAGAGGGTAGATTACCCAAGAAATACAGTAACACATCGATCCAATCCGTTGATGTTCCAGTCAATTAATTTCAATTTCTTTTGGGTAACTGTATTGGGGGTATATTCACTAAACAGTGGAGAGGAAATAACCCTCTCTTTCCAGTCATCATCCATCTCATTCCCCCAGAACGACTGTCCAGTCTGAAATGTAACGCTCTCTAGACTACGCATTCGCGCAATAGGTGCCACATTTTCAGTAATGGCTTGAATGTCTAAATACTGGCTGTCATCACCGAATGTGAAAAATGTTCCCCAATCTAAAATAATTTCCCGAAGATTGATTAATCTCTCAGAACCGGTCATCACCGATTGATTTAAGTTACCCTGCCTCCACATTACCAGTTTCTCAACTGATATTGGGAGATTTTCGCATGTTAGATTCCACCATCGCGACCCCTGAATGTCTATTTCAGACACAGTTTCAAAATTCCTAAACTCTGTGGGTAATTGGCTGAAAAAATCGGTTTCAATTGTTAGTTTTTTGACAACAGAATAGATCTTGAGACGCTGGTTTAGTTCCGGTAATATACGAGGATGCATTCCCTCGACTTCTTTCGACGGTGGATAGTTTAGATTCAGTTCCCCACCTCGGATCATACATTTTTCAATAAAATCGGTAACCTGTAAGTCTTCATCCATTTTCTTTCCCCCAGAAAGTTAGAAAGGAATGGCTTTAGAAGTGGATGCCCAATCAACTGACTGAAAATTTTCAGTCAATAACTATAAACCTATTCGCAATTTCCATCGATGATTAGAATCTTTCCCCTCATGAACACTCTCTTACCTTTCACAAACTCATCCATGTCATAGTTTTTCTGTTGCAGATAGTTTAAGGCCCCGCCATCTAGGCGAATACGTCCAGGCAGAGTTTGAGGGAAATTCTTTAACTTTTTGAGAAGATTGGTATTGCTAATAAAGTCACAAAAAGGTTCTTCCCCAGGGATATAGCCTTCATCAATTTCATAATAAATTTCTAAAACTTTTTCAATTGATTCAAATTCTTTGTTTTCAAAAAGATTGTGTAGATACTCATCGAAGGCGTTTCTCGAGTAACATCTTCTTAGAAAACCCTGTAGAATATCTCTTTTGTCTCTCTTCTCATAGGAATCGACGGCTATCGAGTATCTTCTAAGTATTTCATTCAAAATTGTATCAAATTCAGAGTGAATCGTATAAATTTGTTCGTGAAAGTCCTCTTCGGAGTTGAGGAATTGCGTCAGCGACGCGTTTGTAGAACTTTGTCTAGCAAGTTGGTTAAACTCGGGAGCGGCCATTTTCTCATGGAGAGGTTTCCCTGTTTAGGAAAGTAGTTTTGAAGGGTATGTTGCCTAATCTACCATTTTCTCTCTGATTAGAGAGAAAAATATATTTTGGTAACTGGAGTGTCTCTAAGATGCCGAGATTTTAAGCGGTTCATGAGACAGAAGTATGAATTTCAAAATGTATCCCATAATATCCGTGTCAAAAACTACCTTAATTGGTCTATCTTTTTCGGTCTTTTGAATAGTGACAGTCCCATCGGAATACATTCTGATTGAGTAAACACCAAAAAATCTAAATCTTCTCTTCTGCTCACTGCTCTTCCTAGCCATTTCCTCAAAATCTGGTTCATAAGTCGACCAAGCGTACGGACTCCACACATACAGTGCCTTAGCAATGAATCCCGACCCGAGACCGACGACTTCAGAAGACCTCGTCTCCTGGAGTTTTACTTCAAAAAATATGCGTCCTTCGTAAAAACCCATTCTTTTTTATGATGACAAATCAAAACGTTTTGGATAATCCAAGGGTAGCTGCCTAAACGAGCTCCACACTCCCAATGATCGAGAGATCCCAAATACAGGCAGATGGGACATCTATACCACTATACCACAAGTATTTTCGACGGAGATTATAGAAATAGGGATTGAACACAATTCCTGAAAACTCATTGCTGACTTTAATCCAGTCAACCCACCCTTTATATTTATATTTTTGATAAAATTCAGAGATTTTAGTTTCTGAATCAAGAATCAATACATTCTTCTCTTCAAACTTCACTTGATATTTCAGTTTTCCAACAGGGAAGCGATTCGATTCCGCCCATTCTTTCCAAGCATCGTCGACAGAAAGCCAAAGTCCGTATGCTCTCGTATGAATATTTCCACTGTCTTTATCATAGTCGTCAGCGTAGTTACGGGCCTTATCGAGGATAAGAGGCCTAGGAGCAAAGTGGAAAAACATTCTTACTAAAGAAAGGATTCATCGCAATTTGTCGAGAAAAAGTAAGTAGACTGCTGAGGAACTTGCCTGATGAAATTTAGTACCGCATGGCAGGATCAATTAAAAATGTATACGGTTATTCCCGTTGTTTTAAAGCCAATTCAAGATGAATTTGAAGCCGGCACATATGATAGAGAAAATATCTATGCTCAATTGGTCAAAGTTTTATCCAATTGTGAATACGAGTTCATTAACTGTACGTGTGTCGACGGACTTTGGCTTTTAAGGCGTCTTTTATTTGAAATTGAGGAGAGAAATGGTTTGTCGGAATTTGATACTTATTTGAAAAGAGTTTTAGAAGAGAATGATCTCAAAGAATCCATAAAAAATGAACTTCTAAGTGACTTGAAGCATAGTTTGTGTCAAGCTGGATCTTACGAAGAAAATGAAAATGATGCCGGGTTTTCTGAATACGAGTTTCTAGTGAATCATATCGAATCAGTCATTGGCAAGGAGATCAACTGGTGAAGATTCACTGAAAAACTCTCGGCAGACAGTCTCTAAAATTTCTTTTTCTTTTAAAGTTAGTTCTTTGTACGAAAAATGGTTCTACTTGACTGGACAGATTCACCCTCTGTGGAAGTTGTCTCACCAACAACATCTACCTCCCTCACCGGAGAACAGTCAAAGGAACTCATTTCACTCGAAGAAAGAGAACTTGTCCTCCGCAACGAGTATCTTCAGAATGAGAAACCTGAAGGCCCTGTAAACTGGCAAAAATACCTGTCCGTTCAAGCGAACGACATCTCCCCAGTGCTTAAAAAACTCCAATACATGCCATTCAACAAGAAAGATATACCGATCGGCATCAATTTCTTTGCCAAGTTTGACTGGAAGAATGTCCTACTCGCGGGAGGAGCCGTTTCTCGCTGTCTGCTTGGAACAGAGCCCGGAGATTTCTTCGATTTCGATTTATACATATACGGTCTACATCCAGAGAAAGCGAAAGCCCGTATGATGGGGATCATTCAACATTTCGGAGAACTCGCTGCCGAGGAGGCCTCGAGAAACGGAGATTTTGTAATGAAAATCCTTCGCAGTGAGACAGCCGTCACAATCATCTTTGGTCGGTATGTTAGGAACTTCCAGATCTCGTTGACATTGGCTCGCGATCCTTTGGAGGTTCTTCTTTCATTTGACATTGCTCCCAGCAAGGTTGCATTCGATGGAAAGAATATCCTTATGACTCCGACAGCCAAATTTGCCTACGAGACTAAGTATTTTGCATTGTCGAAGACAACGATTGATGCGAGCGGACCGTTGCTCGCCCAGAGGATCTTCAAATACAGTCTTCGAAAGTTCAATGCAATCTTCCTCGATGAGAGATTGTACTGGGCTGCTTCTCCACCGGAGAAACAAACTCTTGATTCCCACTACAATGTGGTAGAAGATGATGTTTTTACAGAAACAACTTCAGAAGACGATGGCGCCAAACAGCGTTACCTCCATGCGTATAAGAAGAATCCTTGCTTTATCGTAATGAGATATCGACCCTCGAGTAAGAAAGCAGCTCGACTCCGTCCAGGCGTCGATTGGAACATTGCTGAACTCTCGTGGGTCTGGCATTTCCTAAACGATACCGATGCTTATTGGAACTACCTAGTGGATTCCAAGGTTGAATACAGATTGTTGCACTGTCGCTGCGAGGAGAAGCACTTTTGCAGTCCCGAGGTTCATATAGAGCCTCCCAATGAAGAGTGGCCGGATTGGAAAGATCTTCCTGCACCAACTCTTTCAAAGAAACTCGAGTTTTACACGATGAAGCGTCTTTTCGCTCTATTGAAAATTCGCCGCGAACAAAAGTAAAACCTCAGACAGAGTAAGCAAATTTGCTTACTTTCAGCAGTCTTCCAAAAATTTTTACATAAACTGAAACTGACAGTAGACTTTGTAAAAATGGATGTCAAACTTCACTTGATATTTCAGTTTTCCAACAGGGAAGCGATTCGATTCCGCCCATTCTTTCCAAGCATCGTCAACCGAAAGCCAAAATTTTGAAACTCAATTGAGT
>Ga0182030_10021951_pt1 | contig 11912 bp, 10 predicted proteins | sample 812S3MmetaG_FD_121299 | JGI IMG/M metagenome (GOLD analysis project Ga0182030, IMG submission 121299) | Permafrost microbial communities from Stordalen Mire, Sweden - 812S3M metaG (Illumina Assembly) | ecosystem: Environmental > Terrestrial > Soil > Wetlands > Permafrost | place: Sweden... | reverse complement strand
GAACGTAGAAGGCCCTCCAGTGCGAGTCATCGAAGAAACCCGACGCTATCGCTGGGAGAGGATACCCATGTCCTGTGAAATCAACCGCTCAATTCACAGAAAATGCTGTCTTGGACAGGAGTGAGTTGGTTCCTATCTTCCAGGCTTGCCGGCGACAACCGGCGGAGATGCAACGGAGAAGAGGCCAGTCTCACAAGTCTCCCGGTAAAGCCACGCGGCTGCCTCGGCGTCGACAGGCTTTGAGAAGAGGAAACCCTGAATGTAATCGCATTTTAGCTGGCGCAAGGTGTGTAGCTGTTCCTCTGACTCAACGCCTTCGGCGATGACCTCAAGTCTTAGTGAGTGAGCCAATTGCATGATGGCCCTTACTATGTCCAGGCTGCCGTTTCCGGCACTCAGTTCACGGATGAAGGAGCGGTCGATCTTCAGAGAGTGAAAGGGCAGCCGCTGGAGGCGGCTCAAAGAGGAATACCCTGTTCCGAAGTCGTCTATTTCGAGCCGGACGTTCATCGCCTTCAATCGGTCAAGGATGGCCAGCGTCTGCTCGGGGTTTCCCATGATTGAGCTTTCGGTCATCTCGAGCGCCAACGACTCGGGATTAAGTCCGGATTGAGTGAGAGCGAACTCCACATCTTCCACCAGGTGAGGATCGCTCAATTGTCGTGCGGAGATATTCACACTGATCGTTAGATGAGGACCGGGAGCAAAGCTCTTCTGCCATTCGGCCAACTGCCGGCAAGATTCGACCAGAACCCAGCGACCGAGGAGGACGATGAGGTCGCTTCCCTCGGCGACGGGAATGAACTCGTCAGGAGGGATGAGCCCGCGTTCGGGATGATACCAGCGAACAAGCGCCTCGAAACCGCAGAGGTGACTGTCGCTGGCCGAGACAATTGGCTGGTAGTGGACGATGAGTTGCTGCGCATCGATGGCTTTGCGCAAACCTGTTTCAATCTCGAAGCGGGTAACGACCTGCTTGCGTAAACCCTCGTTGAAGAACTCGAAGCGTGCTCTTCCGTTGCTCTTGGCGTGATACATGGCAGTGTCGGCATTGTGGAGGAGTTCTTCCGGTGTGTCGTTGCCGGAACTCAGTGCGATCCCTATGCTGGCGGAGACAAGCATCTTGCGGCCCTCGAAGTGAAAGGGCTCCGCAAGCCGTTCGAGAATGCGCATAGCGATCATAGAGGCGTCGGTCTGGCGCTGGATGTCACCGAGAAAGATGGCGAACTCATCACCTCCTATGCGCGCAACAACGGATTTCTCTGAGCCACCGCGGCGTGAGCTGGAGCGGATGCTGGCGCGCAGCCGCCCGGCGACATCAATGAGCAGTTCATCGCCTGCCGCATGTCCGAGGCTGTCGTTGACCATTTTGAACTGGTCAAGGTCCACGAACAGGACAGCGAAAAGCGTGTCACGCTGTCGAGCGGTCTCGATTACGGACTCGAGGCGGTCAATGAAGTAGAGGCGGTTTGGGAGGTGGGTGAGTGGGTCGACGACTTTACCTTCAGTGATGTCGGTCTGCGAGCCGGCCATCCGGATTGCTTTGCCGGTCAGATCACGTACTGCGATACCGCGGCTTAGCGTCCAGATATAGCCACCGGTTTTTTGGCGCATACGGTATTCACTCACGAACTCCGGGGTCTTGCCGTCGCAGTGCGCGCTAATCCCAGCGCAGACTCGCTCGCGGTCTTCGGCATGAATATGGCTGAACCACTGCTCGTAGTTGGACCAGGACTCGCTCTCTGAGTACCCGAGCATGTAGCCCCAGCGGGGAGAGAAGTAGATTTCTCCGGTAGTGAGATTCCAATCCCAGAGGCCGTCGTTGGCACCGCGGGCGGCGAGGGCATAGCGTTCTTCGCTTTCCTGGAGGGAGCGGAGAGCATCCTGGAGCGCCTGTTCGCGCGATTCAATGCGCGAGACCATCTCATTAAAGGAATCGACGAGAAGACCGGTTTCGCCGCCGGCGCGGATTCTGGCGCGGATAGAGTAGTCCTTGTCGGTCGAAATGCGCCGGGCGACAGCGGAAAGTTGCACCAGGGGATCTGCGATGAAGCGAGCGAAGCGCAGAGATGCCAGGAAAGTGGCACATACAGAAACAAGAAGGACGAGGATAGCTATTTTCGCATATTGGAGAAGCTGGGTTCGGAACCCGCGCAGATCGAAAAGAAGCGCAATGGAGCCCGTGTGTTCACCGTTGAGCTGGACACCGCGGAAAAGAGTCAGGGACTCGCCGTTAAAATAAGCACCGTCCCGGCGACGTGCGGGAAGGACGAGCGTGGGTGGACTGGAGGGACTGCGGTACTCTGCAAAGATGCGCCCCTGGTTGTCGTAGAGACTGGCGACAAGAACGTTCGGTTCGGTGGCAAGGGCGTTCAACATTTCTTTGGCTGTGCGCTGATCGTTGAACGCAAGGGAGGCGGCGGTATTTGCGCCGAGGGTGTCGGCCAGGGCGGTGAGTTCGCGAACAGCACTCGCGCGATAACTCTGTCGCTCATAAACGGCGAATCCGAGGAAAGCGAGCAGGACGGCAAGCGCACTGGCGGAGAGGATCAGGAGGGTCAGCTTGAAGCGGATGGAGAAGTCCTTGATGCCCATGGCTTCACCGTCCCCGATCCGCAGCGCCGCCGCGAGTCACCGAGGTAGCGAGCAGCAGCAGCCGGGAGCTGATTTCGAGATGAGAGGATTCTGCGGCTGCCAAGTTGATGTCGAAGCGAACTTTGCCTTCTTCGAGGTGGAACCGTATGATCCCGCCCCCAGCGAGGAAGTCGGAGGTTTCCCCCACTGTGAGAACCGGCATGCCGCGCAGACTCTTGAGAATTGCGGATTGTCGCCGGGCTTCGTCACGGCTGAGGAAGAGGATGTTGCAGCCTTGGATTTCCTGCGGTTGGCTTACCAGGCGGACATGGAACACGCGGGCTCCGATGGGCTTGCCTTGGAGAGTGCTTTGGAGTTCCTGGCGGCGCGGCTCGTCGTCAAAGATGCAAAGGCTGAGGGATGAGTCTCCGGCATTGAGAGCACTCGATGGCCACACCAGAAACTGCGCGAAATGGTAAAGAAACGCAGACTTCACCTGGTACTCATCGGCAGTGGACTGGGCGCGGGCAGGCTGTGGCATTCCTGAAACAAGCAGCGCGAAGCATAGCAGCCCGAGTTTCCGGACCCAGACCCAAGTCTGCCTGGAATACGCCTTCATGGTCGAATTGTTAGCTGCTCGATGCATAGACGACCTCTGCTTAGAAAGACCACGTAATCTTGGCGTATGCGGCCCGCCGCATCAGGCCGGACTGCACTGTGGAATTGGGGCCAGAGTATTCCGGGTGAAGATCTTTTAAGAGATTCTGCCCTACCAGGCTTAGAGAGACCCTCTCTCCCACAAGCCAGCTCAAGCCGGTGTCAAAGCGAGTGTACGAGGGGATGGACTGAGCGGGAAGGCGATTGACGAAATATGCTGAAGCATTCCATTGCAGGTTCCAGGGCAGGCTTACACTGGAACGCAACTGTGCCTGATGATCCGGAGTGCCACCCTGAGTTCCAGGGATGGATCCGTCTTGGCTGCCGGCTAATTCGTGCAGATGGATAGCGAAGAACGTATAGCCAGGATTGAGAGTCCAGGACCTCATTACCTTCCAGTTTGCGAAGGTTTCAATACCGTGCGTTTCTCCGAAAAGACTATTGCCGAAGGACTCGGGAATTAGCAGGTGGATGGGCGCAGGATTCGTTTCAATACGCGTCGCGCCTGGTTCGACCGACTCCAGGTCGTGATAGCGGTTGTAAAAAACGGTTGAATCCAGCGAGAACCGGCTGGTCAACGTGGTCCGGTAGCCTGTTTCGAATGCCGTTAGCTGCTCGTTCTTCTGGTTTGGATTTCCGAAAAGGCTTACGAGCATGGGCAGGTTGCCGGTTTCGGGAGATCCAGGGAGGACCTCGAAGTTTACGCGGAAATCGGTATCACTGCGGGCGGGCGTTCGATCGGCATGGGAGACCGCAACCCAGATCGAGTTCTTGCTGTCTGGAGTCCACACCATGCGTGCAGAGGGTTGGAGATCAAATCCGGTGTAGTCGTTGTGCTCGAGTCGTGCGCTCAGGCTCAGGTGAACGCGGTCGTGCAGGATGGCGATCTCATCTTGAGCAAATGAACTGAAGAGCTGGGTAAGGCGGCTCTGAGGAGTTGCGGAGATTCGCAGGGTTGGATTAATCTCATCCGAACTGACGCGGTAGCCCAGCCCCCAGACGATATCCTGTCGCGCCCCCCGGATAATATGGTGTTGAAAGTCGATGTCGACGATGTTCTGGCCAAGGTTGTAAGTGGAATCGCTGCGGGCGGTGCGGTCGAAGTAGACCTGAAGCGAGGTCTCCGAATCCGGTGAAAAGGTACGATTCCATCGCGTTAGCAGACTCCCGCCCGAGTAGCGGTCGCGAAGTGCGGCGGTTGCATTCTCCGCTGGCAGCATGGAAACCGGGAAGAAGGCGATTTCTCCTGCATTGCCCTGATACATTTCTCCTTCGGTGGTGAGGGAATCCTTCGCGGACATGGTGGTATCGGTGCGGAATCCACCACGGACGAGGCGCCAGTCGTCCTGGCCGTCGAGTCCGGTCGGGGTTGGTAGTGCGTTGAGGTGGAAGCCTTCCGCCGACACGCGATAGGCTCCAAGATTGCGCACCTTCCCACCGAAACGAACCGTCTCTGGTCCGGTACTGGCGTTGCCGGCGCCGGCGGTAATATTGCCGCCTTGGGTGTCTCCGGCGCTTTGGGTAATGATATTGATGACGCCGTTAACAGCGTTCGATCCCCAGACCGCAGCTCCAGGGCCACGAATCACTTCTATACGCTCGATTCTGTCGACAGGAACGTTTTGGGAGTCCCAGAAGACACCGGCGAAGATGGGGGAGTATACCGTACGGCCGTCAATCAGAACGAGGAGCTTGTTGGAGTACTGGCCGTTGAAGCCGCGGGCGCTGATCGCCCATTTGCCGGCGTCGATCTGCGCTACGTCAAGACCAGGAACCATGCGCAGCAGATCCGGGATATTGAGTGCACCGGAGCGGTGAATGTCCTCCCGAGAGATAACGAAGATCGCCGCAGCGGCCTGGGAAGTCTTCTGCTCCCTTCTGGAAACGGAGGTTACCTCGATGCTCATCAGGTCTTCGAGGCTTTTTTGGGTGAGGTCAGGAGTCTGTGAAGCGCCTGCGGGAAACGCAGGGAGGGCGAGTAGAGCGATCCCCACGAGTATGATGACCCGTTTGGCGACTCGCGGGGAACCAATTGCGACACTGGAGAGAGCGGGCAACTTCGGGAACAAAGAGCACAGAGCGGGATGAACCTGCATTCTTATACACCTGCCTTGGACCGGACCTATGAGACGGGAATCTGATCGTTCATTCTTCTCTTAGCCCACATTTATGAACAGAACGCTCAGCAAGCGAGAGATCGATCGCGCCACAAACGGCCTTTGAATTGGGCATGTGAGCCGAGGAACACAATTCTCGCTGCCCAGTTCCGGACAATTTCAGAACTTGCGTTATAGTACCTATCGGCAAATGTGAGGAATTCGATCAGAATTGGCCAAGTCCGCGCCGGGACTTCGCAGCCATGCAAGAACGCCGGCGCCGCGCCGCGCGGTTGTTCGCCGCCACCAAGCGTTCACAGGCAGAGATCGCCCGTGAACTCCACGTCAGCCGTCAATGCGTGAGCCGATGGTTCGAGGCCTGGCGGCAGGGCAAGCCAGATTGGATTCGCGGGGCGGGGTGGGCGGGGCGTCGGCCAAAACTGGACAGGGCGCAACTCAAGCAGGTGGACGAGGCTTTGCGTCAAGGCGCGCAGGCCCACGGTTTCGGAACCGATCTGTGCACATTGCCCCGCGTGGCGGCGGTCATCGAGCGGACCACGGGCGTTCACTTGTCATCCCAGCCATGTGTGGAAGATCCTGGGGGCCATGAAGTGGAGTCTGCAACGGCCGGCCAAGCGGGAACGGCAACTTCGGGCTAAAGGAAGCCGTGCAGGAGCCGATGAAACGAGGGTGGATTGCCCCTGCATCCAAACTCTTCCGGGCAACACGGCCACGAAGGCAGATGATCTCGTTGAAACGATACCTCGATATGGATCGAACCGGCGCAGAAGAGCGATCTGACGCCGAATCCGATGCTCTTTTGCCGGCGACCGTTGCCGCGTATCGCTCCGCACTGGCGGAGATGGGAGCCTGCGGCCTGGAGGTATGTCCGCCTCTGGGAGGAGAGTTGAAGCAGGGCCTGGAGAAGCTCGGCGAGCGGTTGATGGGCCGTCTTTCTCTAGTGGGGGTCGAGGAGACGAAAACCGGTGTGGGGGAGCAACTCGTCCTTTGGGGCCAACGCACGGCCAGGCACTACCGGGAGACGACCCGCGAAGTGAAGGAAATCCTGCTGGCGATGGCCCACGCCGCCGAATCGGTGGGCGAGCGCGACCAGCGATGCGCCGCCCAGATCACTTGCGTTACGGCGCAGTTGAGGAAGGTCGCCAATCTGGAAGACTTGGCGGAGATTCGGACCTCGATCCAGAACAGCGCGGCGGAATTGAAATCGTCCATCGACAGGATGACGGCAGAAGGCAAGACGGCGCTGGAGCAGTTGCGCGGGCAGGTATCGAAGTACCAGGCGCGGCTGCAAGAGGCCGAGAGAATCGCTTCACTCGACGCGCTCACCGGCGTGCGCAGCCGCACCTGGGTCGAGGGACAGCTCGAGCTCTTGCTTCACGCCGGACGCGCGTTGTGCGTGGCCATCCTTGACATCGACGGGTTCAAACAGGTTAACGACGAGCACGGCCACCTGGTTGGAGACGAACTGCTGAAGCACTTTGCCAGCGAGTTGAAGTCGGCGAGCCGCTCGGCGGACATCATCGGGCGATGGGGCGGAGATGAGTTCATCCTCCTGATGCAATGCGGCCTGGCCGAGGCCAAGGCACAGAGCGACCGCCTGCAGAAATGGGTGTGCGGAAACTATACGGTCCAGGGAAACAGCGACCCCATCAAATTGCGCGTGGACGCATCTCTCGGCCTGGCCGAACATCTGCCGGGCGAGACGATGAAGGCGCTGATCGACCGTGCCGACGCCGAGATGTACCGGGAGAAAGCTGCTTCAAGAGCGCTCAAGGCTGTGGTTCTGCGGTGAGCCGTCCGCAGAGTTTCGATCTCCGTGGCGCGTCCTTCCGGTTCTGAAAGACGCAAATAGACCCCGTCCATGCGGGTCAGAAGCCTCTGACCGTTTTTGGGACGCCTTCACCTTCCATTCCCATCCGGGAATCCCTTCCCATTCTTTCTTCTTTCCAATCTTGAGTTCCTTCTCCCCACGCGGGAACGTAGAGGGGTGGCGTTCCTTAGCGCGCGCTAAGCAGGGCGCGAGGGAAACGAAGGACAGGCGCCACAAGGTTTGAAGGGAAAGGCTGCCATGAGGTTATTGATCGCAGAAGACGACAAGGCGTTGGGATTGTTTCTGAGCCGTGGTCTGGAGGCCGATGGACACCGGGTCCGCATTGCCTGTGACGGCGCCGCCGCTGTCGATGCGTTTCGTGAGGATATGCCCGACCTGACCATTCTCGACCTCAACCTGCCCATCAAGGACGGTGAGCAGGTACTTGCGGAAGTGCGCGCCCTGAACGCCGATCTTCCGGTGCTGGTGCTCACCGCACGGCAGGAGGTGGACACCCGGGTCCGGTGCCTGGACCTGGGCGCCGACGACCTGATGCTCAAGCCTTTCAGCCTGCACGAACTGCGGGCGCGCTGCCGGGCGCTGTTGCGCCGCAAGCGCGAGGTGCGGCTGCTGTTGCGCGCCGGCGATCTGGAACTCGACCGGTTGGAGCATACCGCCCGGCGCGGCAGTGACTCGGTCGTGCTGACCAACAAGGAATTCGCGCTGCTCGAGCACCTGATGCTCAACCGCGGCCAGTGCGTCTCGCGGGTGGAACTGCTGGACACGGTCTGGAACATGGAGCCGGCGCAGACCACCAACATCGTGGATGTGTATGTGAATTACCTGCGCCGCAAGCTGAAGGATCCGCCTCCCGGACAATTGATCCGGACGGTGCGCGGGCAAGGTTATGTGGTGCCCTCGGAGGGCGAACTCGCACTTTCCGCCCTGGGTGTTCTGGCGCTTCCGGCGCTTCGCGCGGAGACCTCCGGTGTGCTTCCCGAGGTTCACTAGAGCGTCCGTTCCTCGTTCGGGTTTGATTCACTTCATTTCAGATTCAGGAGAATCCTCATGCTTCCACTTCAGGTTTCCACCCCTCCTTTCGCCGGCCGCACGCGGCCACGGACCGCGCTGGTCGCTAGCGCGGACTCGAGTTTTCGCCAACGGCTTTCCGACATTCTCAATGGCCTGCGCTGGCAGGTGCGCCAGGCCGAGGGTGGCGCTCAGGCCTGGGCGGAGGCGGAAACAGCCCCCCCCGAGGCGGTCATCGTCGACTCGTGGCTGCCCGATCTCGATCTGAGCGAGTTTCTCAAGGATTTCCGGGCACAGTTTCCCGATGTGGACCTGGTCACCGCCTCCGGAACGGACGCACAGGAGAGCCCGCGCGGGCCCTACCGGCAGGAGCTTCTCTATGCGCTGCACCGTTCGCAGGATAACGACACAGCGATCTGGAACACGGCCCCGGTGCTGGACGGCCCATTTACGCCTCCCTTCCGGGGAAACGTATCTTCTTCGCCGGAGCCTGCCCGGAGCGGCGCCAAGGCGGACGCAGCCGCATTGCCGCCTGTTCCCGCGCCTCTTCGTTCCGCTCTCTCCGCGATCGTTCCTGTCAACGGGAACAGCTCTCACGCCGCCAGCGAACCGGCGGGAAGCGAGCGGCTTCCAGAGCTGGTTGGAAATGCTCCCTGCATGCTTGAAATCAGCCGCCGCATACGCCTTGTGGCGCCGCGCACGACGCCGGTGCTGATCGAGGGACCGACCGGCTCGGGCAAGGAACTGGTGGCCGAGGCGCTGCACCGGCTCTCGACCAGAAGCCGCAAGCCCTTTGTGGCCATCAACTGCGCGGCCATTCCCGAGGCGCTGCTCGAAGCGGAGCTGTTTGGCCACACCCGCGGGGCCTTTACCGGCGCGGTGCAGGGGCGCATCGGGCGCATCGAATCGGCCGACGGCGGCACGCTGTTTCTGGACGAGATCGGGGAGATGCCGCTGGGGCTGCAATCCAAGCTGCTCCGCTTTGTGGAGAGCGGCGATTTGCAGCGGGTGGGAGACAACGAGACGGTGAAAGTGAACGTGCGCATCGTGGCCGCCACCCACCAGCCGCTGGCCCAGCACACCCAGACCGGATGCTTCCGGGCCGATCTCTACTACCGGCTGGCCGTCTTTCTCATCCGCACCCCGTCCTTGGCCGAGCACGCCGAGGACCTGCCGCTGCTGGTGGAGCATTTCATGCAGAAGATGGGGCGAGAGGCTCCGGTCAAGCGCGTCGCGCCGGACGCCATGGCCAAGCTGGCGGCCCACGACTGGCCCGGCAACGTGCGCGAACTCGAGCATGTCCTGGAACGGGGCGCCATTCTGGCTGGAGAGGAACCGGTTCTGAGCGCGCAAGAGATCGACTTCGGGCTGCTGCCGGCCTGAAAGTCAGAACCGTTACCGCGCAGGGAAAGTGAAACCGGAGGAGTCGCTCATGGAAATGCAGGTTGAAACCCGGCTCAGCGATCAGATTGCGCGCTACCTGGACCTGGCCACCAGCGAAGCCAAACTGACGGCGGCCAATATGGCCAATGTGGACACGCCCGGCTACCGCGCGGTGGGGATAGACTTCGAAGCCGAGATGCGGGAAGCGATCAACTGCGTGGACCAGGGGAAAGGCGCCCGCCCGGTGCGGCTCAAGGCGGTCGACGGCCTGATCGCGCGGCCCGACGGGAACAACGTCTCCATGGACCGCGAGGGGTTGAACCTGTCCGAGGCGCAACTTAAATTCAAGGCCGGCGTGGCCCTGCTTCGCCAGGAATATCAGCGCGTGATGGACGCCATCCACGTCGACGGCAAGTAGAAGCGTTGCAGGCGCGAAGGGGACCGGGATTTGAGCCGGCCTGCGACCTGGAGCGACAGGAGAAAGGACGAGACGGAATGAACCTCTTTGCCATGATGGAAACCTCGGGCGGAGCCATGCAGGCGGAACGGATGCGCGCCGAGGTGGTGGCGGCCAACATGGCCAACGCAGAGACCACCCGCACCGCCACGGGCGGCCCTTACCATCGCCAGCACGTCGTCTTTGCCGCCAATGCCGGCGACCCTGATTTCTCCAGTTCCCTGACGGCGGCCTCGGGAAGCCTTGGGTTCGGCTCCCCGGCCACAGGAGCTTTGTCCGCGCTGAGCTCAAGCGGCAGCTCCGCCGTGGCGCCTGGAGTGCACATTGCGGGAGTGATCGAAGACCCCGCGCCTCCGCTCCAACGCTACGATCCGGGGCATCCCGATGCCGGAGCGGACGGGTATGTGGCCTACCCGGACATTAACCCTCTCACAGAGATGGTGGATCTGATGGGGGCGACACGTGCATATGGTTTGAACAGTTCTGCGGTGCAGGCGGAGAAGGGCATGATCTCGTCGGCGCTGGAGATTGCGAAGGCCTGAGGGAGGAGCGATGCAGAGCGCAATCAGTTCAATGGCCGCCACCGCGCTGGCGCTGCCGGCCGGCAACCTCGCCGCGGGAACAGCGTCTTTGGCTGGGAATTCGGCAACCGCAAGCAACGGCGCCACGCCGTTCGCCGATCTCTTCGCCGACTCGATCGGCCAGGTCAATCAGCTCGAAACCCAGGCGCACAGCGCCGTCTCCGGCCTGATGACCGGTTCCGGAGTAGACGTGCACCAGGCGATGATTGCGACCGAAAAGGCGAGCATGGCCTTCGAGCTGGCGTTGGCAGTGCGCAACAAGGCGGTCCAGGCCTATCAGCAGGTTATGAGCATGCAGTTTTAAGAGCAGCGGGAAGCGGAGATCATGGCCACGGCAACACAGTTGCAGAAGAGCACGCCGGCGATGCCCGGGCAACCCCAGTTGACCGACCGGCTGGCCGGGTTGTGGGGGCGCGGACGGGTCCGCTGGGCGGCGATGCAGCCGGCCGAGCGGGGCTGGGCGCTGGTGGCCGCGCTGCTGCTGGCGGCTCTGGCCGGGGGACTGCTCTGGTATGCCTTGCGCACCGACTGGCGCACTCTCTATGCGGACCTCGATCCGGAAGATGCGCACCAGACCTCCCAGATCCTGGCTGCCGCGCAAATTCCCTTTGAACCCACTGCCAGCGGGACCGGCATCCGCGTTCCTGCCGCGCAACTGGACAAGGCACGGCTGGCGACTGCGGCCAAAGGCGGCGTCAAAAGCGGACGGCTGGGCTTTGAGCTTTTCGACAAACCGAACTGGGTGGGCTCGGAGTTTGACGAACAGGTCAACTATCAGCGGGCTCTCGAAGGGGAATTGGAACACACCGTGGGCACGCTTACGGACATCGAGTCGGCGCGGGTGCACCTGGTGCTGCCCCACGACTCTCTCTTCCGTGAGCAGGAGCGGCCGGCCAAGGCCTCCGTGGTGCTCAAGCTGCGGCACCGCTCGCTGGCTGACGGGGAGCCGGAGGCGATTCGCAACCTGGTAGCCTCGGCCGTTGATGGACTCACCCCGGATCGGGTGGTTCTGGTGGATGCGGCCGGTCATCTGCCGCTGGGGCCGAAGACCGCCGACGCCTTGCGCCTGAGCGCCGAGGAGGCCCTGGAGCAGAAGCTGGTCGCTACATTGGAGCCGGTGACCGGAGCGGGCAATGTGCGCGCCTCGGTCACTCTGGATTACGACGCGGCGGCCACCGAGGAAACCGAAGAAAGCTACGATCCGGACCAGACAGTAACCCTCTCGATGCAGCGCAGCGAGCAGTCCACGGGCAGCCAGCCAATCGCTGCCGGAGTGCCTGGCACGGCCTCGAACGCACCCAACT
>Ga0182030_10021950_pt1 | contig 11912 bp, 12 predicted proteins | sample 812S3MmetaG_FD_121299 | JGI IMG/M metagenome (GOLD analysis project Ga0182030, IMG submission 121299) | Permafrost microbial communities from Stordalen Mire, Sweden - 812S3M metaG (Illumina Assembly) | ecosystem: Environmental > Terrestrial > Soil > Wetlands > Permafrost | place: Sweden... | reverse complement strand
CGACATGATCGCGGCGCAGGCGCAACCCGGCGAGGAACTGGCGGAAACGCTGGCCCGCTTGCAGCGCAGCGATTATGAACTGCCCTTCCAGGCCCGCGTCCCGCGCGATCTCACCGCAAAGGAGAGCGAGGACCTGCTCGAATACCTCGGCGACGAGGAAATCCGCCGCCGCATGGTCGGCTCCTTCGAAATCACCGAAATCCTGAAAAAGCGTTTCGAGACGCTGCTCTCCTCCGGCCAATGGGCCTCCAGCGCCGGGGCGTGGGTGACCAGCGTCAGCAGCCCGTTTGGCGCCTCGTTCGGTCGCGAGCGCGGCTTCCACATGCACGTCAACGCGGAACTCATCATCTACGGCGGCACGGAGCCCGACGCCAAGGTCCGCATCGACGGCCAGGACATCAGCCTGACCAAGGACGGCACCTTCTCCTACCACTTCGTCTTCCCGGACGGCCAGTTCCACATCCCGATCGACGCCACCTCCGCCAACGGCGTGGAAAAGCGCAGCGCGCTGCTCTCCTTCCTGCGCCTGACGGAACTGGAAGGCGACGTGCGCAAAACGGGCCAACCCGTCCTCGACGAGCCCATCGGTAAGAAATAAGAGTCTCTTCATGTAGTGGCGGTCGCTGATGGAAAAGCCCCGGCTTCGGTCGGGGCTTTTTGTTTCCCGTCGTCCCAAGCTCCTTCACCTCGAAAATCTCCATTTTTTCATTCCCAATCGCCGCGCGGCGCGCTTCTCTTTACTGCCGTCCGCAGGACCTGCCGTCCGCAAGACCGGCCACGCACCATGACCGACCTGATTCATCCCGTTATCGCCATTGATGGCACCGCCGCATCCGGCAAAAGCACCTTTTCGCGCCAGCTCGCCCGGCGCCTCGGTTACGTCTACGTCAACACCGGCGCGATGTACCGGGGCGTCACCTGGCACCTCCAGCAAAAGAACATCCCGCTTCAGGACGCCGAAGCCGTCGCGCGGGAACTCCGGGCCGCCGGAGTCGAGACCCGCCTCCACGAAGGCGAACTCGTCTTCCGCATCGCCGGCGTCGACCCCCTCCCGCACGTCCGCGAAGGCCGGGTCAACGAAGGCGTCTCCCTGGTCGCGCAGATTGCGGCCGTCCGCAAACTCCTCGTCGCCGAGCAACAGCGCCTTGCCGGGCAGGCCCCGCTGGTCATGGAAGGCCGCGACATCGGCACCGTCGTCTTCCCGAAAACGCCCTACAAATTTTACCTCGACGCCGATGCCGGGGTCCGCGCCCGGCGCCGCCAGGAGCAGGGCGAAAGCGACGTCATCCGGCAGCGCGACGTCCTCGACCAGCAGCGCGAGAATTCGCCTCTCACCCGCGCGCCCGACGCCCTCTGCCTCGACTCAGGACACGCTTCCGTGGAGGAACTCGTCGCCGTCGCCCTGCAACATCTCGCCTCTCGCGGACTGAAGATAGCTTCCTGACCCCCTTATTAGTCCAGGGTACAAACTTGAAGGCAACCGCCTAAAACGGTATTGTGTGATTATGCCCTTCACACCTGACGCGGCGCTCAGCCTGGCCCGGGATATCGCCCACCTCCTCAAAGGGAAATACGGTGCTACCCGCGTCTTGCTCTTTGGTTCACGCGCCAAGGAAAGGTTCACGCCGGAATCCGATATCGATATTTACTTCGAAGGCGTCTCCAAAGACCTCGCCCTGCGCGCCGTTGGCGAATGCATACGTCGCTTCGGCGAGGAATCCATCGACTACCGGCCTGACTGCTTCTGCACCCCCTACTTCAAAAAACGCGTCCTGGCCGAAGGGAAACTCTTGTGACGCCGGAGAAGCAAAAAGAAGCGACAACTCTTGTCAACGACATCGAAGAGGACCTCACGCGCATCGCCACTGTCTACGGACACATCGAAAAAGACCTCGAGTTACTGCAACAAGACGATAGCGCTTTCGGCCAAGTGCCGCGCGACTACGTGGTAGAGGCAACAGCCAGCCATATCCATGACCTCTATACCGGAATCGAAAACATTTACCAAAGAATCATCATCTTCACGGATGGGAAAAAGCCGACAGGCCAAGACTTCCACAAGAAAGTATTAGAGATAGCCCACGAGACACTTAAGTTATCCGATGAGGATGAAAACCGATTGCTTGACGATCTGCGCGGATTTCGCCACGTATTCAGGAAGGCGTATGGAATGAGAATGGACCCGGAACGCGTAGAAACCAAAGCTAAAGAAATTTGTCTTCGCTGGGCCGGCATCAAGCTCAAAATCACCAATTTTCAAAAGCAGTTCCGCCAAGACCCGCCAGGCCAGAGCCCGTGAACGAGTCCTTAGCATTGACACCAAATTACTGAGCGGAATAATAACCAAAGCGAACTGAACTTGTGTCAATACTAAGGACTGACCCCTTTACACTCATCTTATAGTTAGGCGTCGCTACACGCACTCTATGAAACAAGTGGTTCTTGCCCTGCTTCTATCGGTCGTCAATTGCCTTGCGGGCGACAGCAATCAAGCCACATCCAAGCAGATACAGGATTTGATTCACAGCCTTCCCGGCTTTGAGCAGGTTCAGGAAGACTTTGCGCTGACCGATTACACTGCCCCGGCAGACGGGAAACAGCGCGAAGCGAATGCACGACTCAAGAAGGCCTTAGAAGGATTCAAACGTCTCAGATCGCTTCTCCGAGTCGGAACATCCATCTTTGATTACCCCGGCTTGCTGGCCTTGTCGCCCTCCCGCTACATCGAATTCGACAACAAGTATGCAATGGCGCTGGGCATACCATCCGATGCGGTGCGGGCAAATGGGCAGGGCACAGAGGAAGATATGTTCGATGTTATTTTCGATGATCGCGGAATCATTACCGAGATTCGGCCTATCGTTGCTTCACAATGAATTTCCAATCAAGATAAAGGGTCAGTAAAGGAGTCAATCCTTGGTCTTGACGCCAAGTTGCCGGGCGGATGGGCGGGGGTCAACACGCCTGCATATCGCCCGCCGTCACCGCCTCCACTTCGCCCGAATCGGCCCGCAGGAGCAACGCGCCCGACTCGTCCAAACCCAGCGCCTGGCCGTGTTTGCGGCCTCGCGCGGTCGTGAGGGTCACGCGCTGGCCGAGGGTCAGGCTGCTCGCCGTCCAGGCCTCGCGCGCTTCGTCAAAAGGCCGGCTCAGCCGCCGTTCCAGCGCTTGCAGCAGAGCCACGAGCAGATCGGCCCGGCGATACATCCGGCCCGTGGCCAAATAGAGCGAGGTGGCCCTATTTCGCACGTCGGGCGAAAAATCCCCGGCCTCCTGCCGCACATTCAGGCCGATCCCGATCACCGCGAAAGCCACGCGGCCCGCCTTGGGTTCGGTCTCGATCAACAAGCCGGCCAGTTTGCGTCCGCCCAGCATCAGGTCGTTGGGCCACTTGATCTGGGGACGCAGGCCCGAAACCGTTTCCACCGCATCGACCGTCGCCACGCTGCACAAAGCCGTCAGTCTTCCCGCTTCCGTCATGGCTAAATCGGGCCGCAAAAGAATGGAAACATAAAGCCCCCGGTCCGGCGGCGACTCCCAGCCGCGGCCCAATCGCCCGCGTCCCGCCGTTTGGCGCGAAGCCGCGACCAGGAATCCGTTGCGCGCTCCCTTGCGCGCCTGTTCCCGCGCCACATCGTTGGTCGAGGAAGTCTCGGCCAAAAGAATCGGGTCCCACGCCGGGACGGAGGAGTTTTTCGGCACCGGACAGCGTCCCACGATTTCCTCTGCGCACCAGACATCGGGCGGTTCCCGCAGGCCGATACTTCCCTGCGGATGAAATTCGATGGGATAACCGGCCTGGATATAGGGTGCGAGTCTTTGCTCCAGGTCGTTGGGCGACAGATTGGCCGTCCGGGCCAGATCGCGCCGCGAAACCAAGTGGCCGCGAGTCGAAAGCAAGGCTGCCAGTAACGCGCCGTCCTCCTGTTGTCGGTTGGAATTCACAAGGTTGTATAAACTCAATTTCACCGTCCGTCATCCCCTCAGTAGCCAAATCGTGGCCGAATGAGTGCTGCCGCTCTCCGGGCCCATATATCTTCCAAAACGTTTCACAATTGACACATGATTGTAACAATTCTCCCCCACCCTCCAAGGCAACATCCGAAACGGGTTAACCGCCGTCGCGCGCTTGAATAATCAACCGGGCGCGGTATTGACCCAAGGAAAGACTTGAAGCCTCGGGGTTTCAAGGCCCTGCCATCCCCGAATGAATAAACTTAACCTAAAAATGAAAAACCTCCTCGCCCTCTCCATCCTAGCGGCCCTCTCCATCTGTTCCGTTCAGGCGGACACCCTAACCTTAAACTCCTCGGGCGCGACCTTCCCCGCGCCGATCTACGGACGTTGGTTTGCCGAGTACAGTAAGCTTCATTCCGATGTGCACATCAATTACCAATCGGTGGGCAGCGGCCAGGGCATCAAGTCGTTCGTCGACGGCCTGACCGATTTCGGGGCCAGCGATGCGGCGATGTCCGATGCGGACATCGCGTCGGTGAAGCAGGGCGGCGTGGTTCTTTTGCCGATGACGGCGGGCAGCATCGTCCTCTCGTACAATCTGCCCGGCGTGACCGGCGCGGTCCAATTGCCCCGCGACGTCTATCCGGCCATTTTCCTCGGTGAAATCACCAAGTGGAACGACCCGAAGATCGCCGCGGCCAACCCCGGCCTGAAACTGCCCGATCTGCCCATCACCGTCGCCTATCGCGCGGACGGCAGCGGCACGACCTATAACTTCACGAACCACCTGGCCGCCATCAGTCCCGACTTCAAGACCAAGGTTGGAGGCGGCAAACTGGTCAAGTTCCCCGTCGGTGTCGGCGGCAAGGGCAACGAGGGTGTCGCGGCGCTGATCAAGCAAACGCCGGGAACCATCGGCTATGTCGAGTATGGCTACGCCCTGCAAATCAAGCTGCCGATGGCCGCCCTCCAGAATCAAGCCGGCAAGTTTGTCGCCCCCACGCCTGAATCGGGTTCGACGGCGCTCGGCCAGGTTGAGTTGCCCGAAAATCTCCGCGCTTTCGTGACCGATCCGGCGGGTGACGGCTCCTACCCCATCGTGACGTTCACCTGGTGGCTCTGCCACACCCAGTACACCAAGCCCGGCGTGGCCGATGCGATCAAGGCGCTGGCGGCCTGGTGCCTGACGGATGGCCAGAAACTGGCCCCTGATCTCGGTTACCTGCCGCTGCCGGCCAATGTCGTGACCAAGGTCCAGACCGCGGTCAGCACAATCAAATAATGCAAACGGCGACCGCACCTTCACCAGCGGCGGGAACGCGATGGATCGGCAATAAATGGGCTCAACGGTCAAAAATCTTTGATGCGTTTTTCTCCTGGGCCACCTTTGTCGCGAGTTGGGGTACGGTCGCCTTGCTGCTTTGGATCGCGCTGGAAGTCGGCTATGCCGCGTTTCCCGCGGTCCGGCAGTATGGGCTGGGTTTCATTATCGGAACGCAATGGGACCCGGTCAATGACCAGTACGGGGCCCTCCCTCTCATCTATGGCACGCTGGTCAGCTCCGCGCTGGCCTTGTTGATCGCCACGCCCCTGGGCGTGGCCATCGCCATCTTCGTGACGGAGGATTATCTGCCCCTGAAAGTACGGAACGTCTTCAAGTTTCTGGTGGAACTCCTCGCCGCCATTCCCAGCGTCATTTACGGTTTGTGGGGCATCTATGTCGTCATCCCGATCACGACACCGCTGGGCAACTGGCTCAACGGGCACCTGGGCTGGATTCCTCTCTTCTCCACCCCTTCCTCCGGCCCGGGCTTTTTGCCCGCCGCCTTTGTCCTGGCCATCATGATTCTGCCCACCATCGCGGCGCTTTCCGCTTCCGCGCTCAAGACGACCCCGATGCCCCTCAAGGAAGGGGCCTCCGCCCTGGGCGCCACGCGTTGGGACGTGATTCTGCAAATTTCCCTCCCGATCGCGGCCACCGGCATTTTTGGCGCCGCCGTGCTGGCGCTGGGCCGCGCCATGGGCGAAACGATGGCGCTGGCCATGCTGGTCGGCAATAACAACCAGATCAGCGCTTCGCTTTTCGCCCCGGCCAATACCATTGCGTCGCTTCTGGCCAACAGTTTCGGCGAGGCCACGGGTCTTCAGGTCGCCGCGCTGATGTACCTCTCCTTCATCTTGATGATGCTTACCCTGGGCATCAACGCCGTGGCCGAACTCATCCTGGAACGCACGGGAGCCACCACCCGACATCTTTAAGGATAAACTCCAACCATGACCGCGCCGAACCCTACGACGACCGGGGCAAATAGACTGAAGGGCATGGACCTGAGCCGCAAGCTGCGGTGGCGGTCGATCTTCAGCCGGGGGATGGACATCATGGTCGGCCTCGTCACTCTCGCCGCGCTCGTTCCGCTTGTCTCCGTTCTCTACATGGTCATCAGGCGGGGCGCGGGCAATTTCCGCTGGTCCATGCTCTGGCAACTGCCTCCGGCGGCTGGCATGGACGGAGGCGGGTTTGGCAACGCCTTGTTGGGCACGCTCCTTCTGGTCTCCATCGGCGCCTTGGTCAGTGTTCCCACCGGCGTCCTGACCGCCATTTATCTCACGGAATATTCCGTCGGTTCCAAAAGCGCGCGGCTGATTCGCTTTTGCGCCAAGATCCTGAGCGGACTTCCCTCGATTCTCGCCGGTGTCTTCATCTTTGGCGTGCTCGTGGCCACCACGCGGTCGTTCTCCGTCCTCGCGGGTGGGCTGGCGCTTGGCATTCTCATGCTGCCGATCATTATCCTGGCGACCGAAGAGGCTCTCTTGCGCGTGCCCCACTTTCTGCGCGAGGGCTCGCTCGCCCTGGGCGCCAATCGCACGCAGACCGTGTTGCATATCACCCTCCCGGCGGCGGGCTCGACCATCATCACGGGGGTCATGCTGGCCGTGGCCCGTGCCGCCGGAGAAACCGCCCCCATTATTTTCACGGCGCTTTTTACCAGCTATTGGATCGGCAGCCTCAACGAACCCACCGCGAGCATGGCCGTCCTCATTTATAATTTTTCCAGCGTTCCTTACGACAACATGGTGAATATGGCCTGGACGGCTTCCTTCGTGCTTATCGTCGTTGTCCTGGCGACGAACATCGTCAGCCACGTGGTCGCCAGCCGGTCCAAGTAAAACGTTTTCAAAAACTCAATATCCTTTAAAATACTTTCCTGGCGGCAACCGGCCCTCCTGCGTCCCACCCATGATCTCTCAAACCCGCACAACTACTATGGACGAATCGATTCCCACCGCCCAAACTGATGAAGTCGTGCCCTCTCCCGCCGCTTCCTCCTCTTCGTCGCCCGCCGACAAGACCGCGCGTCTGAATGCGCCGACCGTGATCGACATCAACAACGTCGATTTCCACTACGGCGCGAACAAGGCCCTCCACGGCATCCATTTTCCGATCAAGGAAAAGCTCGTCACCGCGTTCATCGGGCCGTCCGGCTGCGGCAAATCGACCCTCCTGCGCTGCCTCAACCGCATGAACGATCTTATCGACGGCACCCGCATCAGCGCGGGTTCCATCAAGATATCCGGCGTCGACATCTACCATCCGTCCGTCGATGTCATCGAACTGCGCAAGCGCGTCGGCATGGTCTTCCAAAAATCGAATCCCTTCCCGAAGTCGGTCTATGAAAACGTCGTTTATGGGCTTCGGCTTCAGGGCATCACCGATAAGGCGCGCCTCGACGAAACGGTCGAGCGCAGCCTCCGCGGCGCCGCTCTTTGGGAAGAAGTCCGCGACCGCCTCCACACCAGCGCCCTCGGCCTTTCCGGCGGCCAGCAGCAGCGCCTCTGCATCGCGCGCGCCATTGCCGTCGAGCCCGAAATCATCCTCATGGACGAGCCCTGCTCCGCGCTGGACCCCATCGCCACGGTCAAGGTCGAGGAACTCATCCACCAATTGAAGCAGGATTACACCATCGTCATCGTCACGCACAACATGCAGCAGGCGGGCCGGTGCTCGGACGTCACCGCGTTCTTCTACATGGGAAAGCTGATCGAAATCGACGCCACCGAAAAAATCTTCACCAATCCCTCCCAGAAACAAACCGAAGACTACATCAGCGGACGCTTCGGCTAAAAACTTAGAACTTAGAACGAAGAACTTGGAAGTAGGAAGCTCTACGCTCTAAGTTCTTAGCTCTAGGTTCCTCCCTCCATGACCAACCCCACTTCCAACGTCCCGTACTCCAACGGTCCGGCTTCCGAGCAGATCTCGAATATCCGCCAGACCCTCCTCATGATGGCCAGCCTGGCCAACCGCAACCTCGCCCTGGCCATGCGCGCGCTGGTCGAGCGCGACGAAAAACTCGCCGACTCCGTCGAAGCGGAGGACTCCCAGCTTGACGAACTCGAAATCAGCATCGACGAACTCGTCATCAACCACATGGCGACCAACGCGCCGGTCGCCACCGACTGCCGCTTCATGCTCGTGGCCTCGAAAATCTCCAGCAACCTCGAACGCATCGCCGACCAGGCCACGGGCATCGCCCGCCGCTCGCGTCAATTGAACAAGGAGCCGCTGCTCAAGCCGCTCATTGACATTCCGCGCATGGCGGAGATCGCCGAAGGCATGTTGCGCGACAGCATCACGGCCCTGATCGACCGCAAGCCCGAACTCGCCCAGGAAATCATCAAGCGCGACAAGGAAGTCGACGAAATCAACAAGCAGCTCGCCCGCGAACTCACGTGCTTCATGCTCGAAGACCCGACCACGATCACCCGCGCGCTTAACCTTACCATTGTGGCCCGCTGTCTCGAACGCATCGCCGACCACTGCAAGAACATCGCCGAGGAAGTCTACTACCTCTACCAGGCCGTCGACATCCGCCACGAACGCGCGCCGTGATTTTTTACCTGGAGGCTGACCCTCCAGGTTACCAACTCGCCGGCAACTCGGCGTTGAGTTGCTCCAGGAAGGTTGTGAGATTTTTCCGGGCCACGGAAAGGCCCGCGATGAATTTTCGCAGGGGCGCGATTTCACCCGGCCGCATGGCGAGATAACCGAGCAGGCGAAACGGCGTCGCCCGGCCCTTGGCGGCGTCGAAGCCGGCGGCGAGCGCGCCGGTCGGCAACACCTGCCGGTAATCGTCGCTGATCGCGCGCACCGCCATGAAGGGAACCTCGTGCTCGCGCACGACCTCGGCCACCGCCCTGGTTTCCATGTCGGCCACCTGGCTGTTGGTGGCGCTGGCATACGTGTCGCGCTTCTCCGGCGTGCCGACCACTTCGTCCGTCGTGCAGAAACTTGCGAAATCAAAACCGGAAAGCATGCGCAGAAATCCCAGCACGGCTTCGGAAGTAAAATTGGTCGAGACCAGCACCTGTCCCACCTTCAGGGGCGCGACCAGCGCGCCGCCGTAGCCGGCCAGCACAAATCCCTTGAGCCGGAAATACTGAAAGAGGGCCTCGGTTTTTTCACCGGCCGAAGCCTCTCCCATGCCGACCAGGGCGACGAGGACGCGGCGCCTGCCGAAATTGGCCAGGGTGCAATGGAGGCCGTCAATCGAGAAGGACTCTTTTTCGGTGCAACGTTTCAACAGCAGGGCCGCTTCGTGGGCGAGGGGAAAGGCATAGCAGATCATCGCCGGTCCTTAGAGGCGAGCGCCTGGAAATCGGCCAGCGCCAGGAGCGGCCAGTTATTCCGGTACATGTCGTACTTGAGGTAGAAGACCTTGGGGAAACCGGTGCCGGTGATGTGGTCCTCCGTCCAGGAGCCGTTCGGATTTTGCGTGCGGGCGAGATACTCGACGCCGCGCAGGATGCTCGGGCGCAGGTGGTCGCTTGCCGCGATGATGCCCATGAGCGCCCAGGCCGTTTGCGAAGGCGTGCTTTCACCCTGGCCCTTGAGGCGGGGGTTGTCGTAGGTCGCGCATGTTTCACCCCAGCCGCCATCCGCATTCTGGCACGAGTCGAGCCAGTTCATCCCGCGCAAAATCCAGTCCTGGCACATGTCCTCGCCGATGGCCTTCAGGCCGCGCAGCACCAGCCATGTCCCGTAAATGTAGTTCACGCCCCAGCGTCCTTCCCAGGAGCCGTCCTCGAGTTGCGTCTCCCGCACAAAACGGATGGCCCGCCTGATGAAGGGTTCTTTGGCGCTGAGGCCCATCCGTCCGAAAACTTCCAGCGCCCGCGAGGTGATGTCGCTGCAGGGCGGATCGAGAATCGCGTTGTGATCGGCGAAGGGGACGTCCTGCAGCCATTTCTTGGTCACGTCCTTGTCGAAAGCGGCGAATCCGCCGTTCTTGCACTGGAAGCTGACCGACCATTCGAGCGCGCGCTGCATGGTCTGCGTCTTGACCGCTTCGTCGGGCATTTGGATGGCGCCCAGCGCCAGCAGGACCTTGAACGTGTCGTCCACGTCGGGGTAGTACTTGTTGTTGAATTCAAAGGCCCAGCCGCTGGTGACCGGCGTCGGGTTTCTGTGTCTCCAATCGCCGCGGAAATCCTTCACTTCCTTGGAAAGGATCCATTCCCCGGCTTTTTGGAGTTGGGGGTGGTCCGCGGGAATGCCCGATTCGGCCAGCGCGAATGCCGTGATCGCCGAGTCCCAGATCGGGGAGTGGCAGGGCTGCATCCGGAACCCGTCGTGTTCCGTGTCGTGCACTTCCAGGCCCAGGAAATCCTTGATCGCTTTGCGCACGGCGGGATTGTCCTCGCCGTAGCCCAGCGTTTTCAACACCATGACCGTGTACATCATGCTGGGAAAAATCGCGCCGAGGCCGTCGCAACCGGGGCCGATCCGCTCCAGAATCCAGGCCTCGGCCTTTTTGAGCGCGCGGCGGCGGAAGGGCTTCCACGGGAGTGTGTCGAGGAACTTGAGGACGCTGTTCCAAGCGAGGAAGAAATTTTTCCAGGTGAAGGGTTTTTTGTCGAAGGGCAGGCCCAGGTTCGAGTGTTCGGTGCCGTAGGGGAACAATTCGTGGAGCTGTTTTTCGGGCGGCAGATGGCGCACCGGCTTGAAATGATTGAGGATCGAGAGGGGCACGACCATCGCCCGGCTCCACGACGACATCTCGTAGATATTAAAAAAGAGCCAGTTCGGAAGCAGGATGATCTCGGACGGAATGATGGGGAGATGTTTCCACGGATACTGGCCGAACAGGGCGAGAAACAGCTTCGTGTAGGTGTTCGCCTTGGGAATGCCGCCCAACCGCACGATGGTCGCGTGGGCCTTGGTCATCCGCGGATCGTCCGGCAAAAATCCGGCCAGCTTCAAGGCGAAGTAGGCTTTCAGGGTGGCGTTGAGTTCGCTCGGTCCCTTGTAATAGGTGTTCCAGCCCCCGTCGGGCATCTGGCGATCCAGCAGATGCTTCACGCAGCGGGACTGCTTGTCGAAATCGACCTCACCCGTCCAGTGCATGAACGCCACCACATCGGAAACCAGCGTCGAATCGACGATCAACTCGCCCACCCAGTAGCCCTCGGGCTTTTGCAGGCCGAGGAGATGCTGCTGCGCTTTGCGGGTCGCTTCCTGGGCGCGTTCCAGCAGCGGAAAAACCGCCTGGTCGCGAAAGGTTTCGAGCGAAACCGATAGGGTTTTCTTGGGCGCCGTGGTCATGGGTCGAATGGGCGAGCATAGGAAAACCGCCAAGGGAGGTCAATCGTCCCGGCAAGCCGAAGGCTTGCCACAATCCTAGCCGGTGGTTGAGCCCGCAGCGGGCGACACCACCGGAAAGAAATCGAAAAGAACAACACCCCGGCAGGGAGTGTCACCTATGTACGACCCCTGCCGGGGTCGATTGTCGAGGCAATCGATTACCGGTGGTGTCGCTTCGCTCAACCACCGGCTAGTGGTGTGTCCCTCAAATAACTACACATAAGAGGGTGAGGTAGCCTGACGGGATGTCACGCAAAAGCCTTCTGGTAGTTCTGACGGAAGCGGAGATCATCCGCTTGGAGCAATGGATTCG
>Ga0182030_10021949_pt1 | contig 11912 bp, 5 predicted proteins | sample 812S3MmetaG_FD_121299 | JGI IMG/M metagenome (GOLD analysis project Ga0182030, IMG submission 121299) | Permafrost microbial communities from Stordalen Mire, Sweden - 812S3M metaG (Illumina Assembly) | ecosystem: Environmental > Terrestrial > Soil > Wetlands > Permafrost | place: Sweden... | reverse complement strand
CTCTGCGGGCCCGCACGCCAAACAGCGCACACGCTGTCCCCTGGGCTGGGATGCGTCCGTCCAGCCCTCGGCACCCTTCTGCACCATTCCCCCGCAACTACTGCACGGGGCGCCGTTGCGCGCAAACGTCGTCTTGGACCAGGCCATCGTGGTACCTCCTGCGCTCGACGTGTGAAGTGAACTTCCCCTTCTTCGCCCAGAATAAGCGAAGCGCGTGGCGTTTTTACCACCCCACGGGACGACACTGATGATATGACGGCCCCTAGTAACCAGCCCGCACCACGCCCACGTGTGATCAATGTCGTTGAGCGCGATGGATTTGAGATTTTCGAGTCCGAGTAGCAATTGGATGCGAGGATGCAAGTGCCAAGTCAAAGGAGTTGAGGTGTTGACATTTCGTGAGAATCGAGTCAATTTTGTTGAGTCGGGGAGACCCGTTTACCCGTCCCGTGTGACTGTTCGCCTAGATTTTGAGCCCTCCCCATTTCTGGGTGACTCCGTCGAGGGAGCGACTGTCCTTGAAGGTTCGATGGCGCGCTTCAGTTGGAACGCGAACACTGGTCGAGCGACGGTGCTATCTGAGCCGCCGTTTCCGTCAGCCAAATCAAGGGTGCTCCTGGGCGACACACAAGTCGCATTAGACGATCACACGTTGGAAGTGGTCGTCGACTGTGCGAGTTCGCAGGAATTAACAGGTCACTTTGCCTCGCTTTGCTTCATCATGCCATTGGCGTTTGCAATCGAATTCCGAGAAGCGGTCGTGGCGAGAACGACTACCGCCTCAAGCCCGTCTGCGAATTATGTGTGGCAAGTGGCGCGATCGAGCCCATCCTGCGAGATAATCAGCGTTGAAACTCGCGACGATCGCATAAACGCCGCAATACTCAATTTCTCCACGCTGCTCGATGCGAAAAATACTCGACTTCTGTGCGCTGCGGAGTACTTCCACAAGGCGGTGAGAATGATAGAGGTTGGGGCCGGGCCGAGCGAATTTGCGGCCGAGTCAATCGTGAATCTCTCCAAGGTGTTAGAAGTTCTCTTTCCGGGCGAGCCCACTCGACAAGTCATACGAGCCGGGCTGAATAGCGCGGGCGTGGAGGCCGGGACGATTGAAAGATACTTCCTTCCTTGCGTCATGCTGAGATCGCACTTTGACGCCGCACACGTCAAGATTGAGGGCCCAACTCCGGAACAACGGCAGACGCTTCAGCAGTATCTTGAATCAGCGGTGCACGAGTTTCGGATTTTTCTCTCCGACTACACCCATCGAGTCTCTCGCGATGAAATTGCCGTGGCCGAATACCAACCGGACCCATCGGATCAGGAAGTCGCCAACTTCTTTAAGAGACTTTCCGAGAGTTTTGCGGCAAACGACGTTGGGTAGGAATGCGCGGCGGGTGCGTGTATCACAGCACCTGCAAGCTGCATGCTCCAAGTAGACGATGGCAGATCATTGTGAACTATTGCGATTGAGCGAGTCGCAGACTGTTGGTGTCGGAGGCCCGACATGAACCCCCACGCTGAACGATTGCGCTTGTTCAAGAATCCGCGCATGATCTTACGGACCTGTCTCGACCCCCTCAATCAGAGCCGCCGGGACCGATTCTCTTGGTGAGTGTCACGCGGGTTCATCAGCAAATACTTTCACAAGAAAAGTAATCACGATCGTTCCGACCACCCACCGGCGCCAATCCTTGAATCGCGGACGTCAGGATCGGGATGGAAAATCCCTAATTTCATCCCTAACATTTCTCGATAGCCACGGAACGCGCTGAACGCACTGAACGCAAAACCCTATGAATATGGGGCTCTCTGAATCTAATGAATGGAGAATAATGAACTCGGTGGCCTTTTAATCCCAAGGTGCCGGGATCGAGACCCGGGCGGCCCACAAAATCCTGTATTGTCTCGGCTGATCGATGTCAGATCAGTAACGGGAGACCTGTGACTTAGTAACGGGTGATGCGTGACACGATAACGACCGATCTGTGACACTCAGTCGCCACTTAACTCAATTCTGTGGAATGAGGAGGTGGCCCAAGTGCTCACGGAGATTAGCAAAATGGAACAGCGTTATGACGCAGTGATTGCGGTAATGCGTGACGGGTTCACCGTCACCGAGATATCTAAAAAACTAGGCATCAGTCGACAATCGGTCTATCGATGGATGGCTCGTTATGAAGAAGGCGGCCTCGAGGCCCTGGGCGAAGAGTCCCACCGTCCCAAGAACATTCCCAACCAGATTCCCGCAGAGATCGAGACGCGGATCGTCGAGATGCGTCGTCTGCATCCGCTCTGGGGACCAGTACGAATACAACATCAGTTAAGACGTGCCGGCGTGGAGCCGCCGTCGCACATGGCGGTCTATCGGGCCCTGGTGCGTCACCACCTCATTGAGCCCGGCGCGCCGCGCAAGAAGCTGGTCACCTATAAGCGCTGGGAGCGCGGTCGCGCCATGGAACTGTGGCAAATGGACGTCGTGGGCGGCGTGCTGTTCGCCGACGGCAGCGAAGCCAAGATCCTGACTGGCGTGGACGACCACTCGAGGTTCTGCATCTGTTGCGGCATCATGATGCGTGCCACGACCCGTCCCGTATGCGGATTCTTTGCCGACGCCCTGAGCCGACACGGCGTGCCCGAAGAGATCCTGACCGACAACGGCAAAGTTTTCACCAACCGCTTTGGTCGCAACCAGACTGAGGTGCTTTTTGACAAGATCTGTCGAGAGAACGGCATCACACATCGCCTGACCGCGCCGGCATCGCCCACCACCACAGGCAAGATCGAGCGCTTTCATCGTTCCCTGCGACGAGAGTTCCTCAGCGGCAAGATCTTCAACTCGTTGGACGAAGCGCAGGTCGAGCTCGATGCGTGGGTGATTGACTACAACACCAACCGACCCCACCAAGGAATTGGCATGGCCACCCCGCTCGATCGCTTCTCGAGACGGTCCACCACGCAGCCTGCGGCCATCAACGTGGACCTCACCGCACTTCACCAAGACCGCTCGGGTGACGACTGGATTAGCCGCACGGTCTCGATCAACGGCACCATCTCGGTGGCCAACCAGGTCTTCAGCGTCGGCAAGCACCGCAGCGGGGCCATCGTCGACATCCGCGTCACCGATCAAGTCATTGAAACCTGGGACGGCAGCGAACTCTTGAAGGCCGTGCTTCGAAACTCAAAGGGGGTGGTGCGCAAGAAACGTGCTGAAATACACAACAAAAGATGAACCAACGATAAAAGTGTCACAGATCACCCGTTATTGATTTGTCACGCTTCAGCTGTTACTTCACAGGCGCACAAAATCCTGTTCTACAGTCACTCGCTTACCGAGTCGAAGCTACGAACTGCTCGATCGATGGAATTGGCTCTGACTGCACCAAGATACCGCCGCTTAAGTCAAGACGTCGAAGGAGGATACAACTTTGGTGCACGACGTCCGAAATCACGTAAATGGAATTATCCATTTGACTAATTCAAAACGAAGTGAGTGAAAGATTTCGTTACGCGCCTCGGGGCATGACGTGCGAAGCGCGCCCACGTCGCCAATGTGAACAGGTTGGCACCCCGCTCATCATTGAGAGACAGAGAGAAGCTTGACTGCTTCACTCGACGGGTGAGCTCCCGCGCGCATGCAATCCTGCTTCATACAACTTATGGAACCCGCTTCATTGAACGTCCGACAGCTCAAACATGTCCATCCGGTCTTACCGCTTCCTGCAACCGTGCTAAGCGCAAGCTCTCGATCACTCGCGCTCACTTTTGCCAGCCGTTTCACAGCTGCCTCGCGTACGGTGCCATCGGAATCATTGAGTAGCAGTTTCATATTGACACTCAGGTTGCCGTCCTTTACGGGGTCGCAAAGTTGGGCGGCAGCAATGCGCAGGAAGGCATCGGTGTCGTTGACCCATACTTCAGGTTCAGGACCATCAACCAAGGAACAGAGGACCTTCGCTACGAGGATGACGTGATTCTCGCTTGAAGCCACTCTCGGAAGAAGCATTCGAAGTCCTGGAACAGCCAATTCGGCGACGGGCGCTCCATATAGCGCTATCCCGGCAACGACGGCACTCCCGTATGACCAAGTGAGAACCTTCAGGAGAAGTTCGACCGCATCGTTCTTGTCTGTGATTGCATCCCAATCGTCCAGATGACGCTCAGAAGCCAAATCAAAAAGAGCAAAGAAAGGTTCGTGTCCGGCATCGGTTTCGACGATGCGCCGAAGAACGATGGATGCCTGCGGAGCGATCTTCGCCAGATCAAAACGACCCAGGCGAGCGACCACCTCAATTAACGAGCAAACGGGGATGGTCGGCGCAATCTTTGTTCCGCCGTGATTGAAGTTCATTGTCTCTAGGAAGTCGGCGAGTTCGTCTAAGTTAGTTCGTTCGAAAGCGGCCGGCATGGCACAATCATGATCCGCGAGGTGTTCAAGCAACCGGAGATAGTCATCTGGGTTATAGTTCTCCAGCATCTTTAGTGTGGTCGCGAAGATTTCCTTATTTTGAAGTCGTTCATCTTCGAGTTCGTCCCCAAAGCCTCGAGACTCGAGCAATCGCACAAGTTCTTGGTGAACTTTTACGGAGTATTTGTCCCTACCTTGGAGGATGAGCGCTTTTGCTGCCGGCAGAGTGCCAAGCAAGATGTCAGCGATATGCAGAATGGTCGAAGCGAGTGACTGATCGACGACGAGGTTCCTAAACGGACGACGATCGTCGCCTGCCTGCCGACGAGGAAGCGGAGGCAACCCGTGCAGCGTGAGAACGGCGAGCAGTCGCTCTGGATCCAGGATTAGTTCTTCGGTTGTTCGGAATCGAAGATCGACCATCGCATTAACCAATACTTGATGCTCCGTCGAGAACGTTCTCGCGCTATGACGAATCTCGCCAGGTTCAATCAGAGCTTTAGGCATTGCGGCCATCGCGAGCCAACTCTGCCAGCCTTCGTAGTCTCCGACGGCGGCGTCTGCGATGAGACCCACGACGACTTGTCCGGCCCGCTCGGATGACAGTTGCGCACCCTCGGAAATCGCGCGTGTCGCAGCGAGCAGCAGTTCCCTGTCATTCTGCCGACTAGCGACCAGGACGAGCTCATCGGCGGCGAAGGGCGAAAGCCCTGCAGCAAGCACCACGGGCTCAATACTCCTCCGCTCAATGCTCGTCGAAACCCAAGTACGGACATCGTGCTCGGACAGGCCGGCCGCGTTGAGAGCATCGCCAATCTCTGCGAAGAGAAGTAGACGGGGAGCGACAGATTGCTCCGCTCCGCTAATCACGAAAATACCAGACTCATCCCAAAATCTAACCAAGGCGTCGGCGGTCTCACTCGCTTGCCCAACGGCGAGGCCCCAATCCAACCTGCACATATCAGCGATCTTCAGTGATAGGTCCGCAAGAGACATTCGGCCACCAGCCAAGACAAGTGACGACCCCTCTAATGCGAACGCTTGAAGTGCCGCTCGAGCAGCATCACCGTCATGCAACCGACCGATTCGAAAAGGGTCACCACGTCGGGCCTCGCGCCTCCGAACGACGTCGTCTACCACTGCCTTCAATATCGCCGCCCTACCAGCTGGCAGTGCCCCTTCGTCCCTTTCGATTGACAATAAACTTAGGAGGACCGGGAGCAATGGAGTCTCACGAAGTAATGGATCTGAATGCAGCGCGTCAGCTACCCATGCTTGACGGGACTTCACCCAAGATTCACGCAACGGATCGAGCGAACCCAGCTCTTCAAAATGGGCTTTCGCACCCGATCGGATTATGGCTTCGATGGTCTTATCCAGGTCTTGAGGGCTCAGTAACCTGAGGTGTGGCCAGCCGAGAGTCTCGGCGTGAGCGTAAGCCACGTCCCGCGTAGCAAGCAGCACGTTCACGTTCGGCGAAACTGTCGAGAGGAATTGGTCGAGTTCCATAACTACCATTGATCGTCGCTGATAAGTCTCGTCCAGTGAGTCAAACAACAGCGCTATCCCTCCAACTTCAAGCAGCTCCTCAATGGCATCACGCGCATAAATACGCGACGCCTCAGGTAATTCCTTGAGGGCACACTTAAGGAAACGATCACGAAAGGAAAGCGATTGATCTTCGCGATCAATGTCGGCTAGGGAAGCCAGAAGCGGTATCGGACCATCAGACAGAAGACTCAGTCGCGAAGCGATACCAGCAAGCACGGTCGACTTTCCACCACCGGGAAGTCCTGTGAGGACCATCCGGCCGCGGCGAAGGAACGCCCACAGAACGTCAGCATCTGAACGTGAATCGTCTTCGTCGAGGAGGACGCGTACTTTCGCATCTATTTCAGACATCGGAATCGGTGGAATTGTGCAACCCAAACCCCGAAGGTCAAGTTTGTTGGCGCGTCGACGAAGGATATCGAAATACCGGTCGACCTCCAGGTTTCGGCGGGACAAGATAGCCGCGATCGAACCTTCTTTAGGTGAGAATCTAATGCCCTCCCCTTGAAGTTCACGAAACCATCCCTCAAGTGCAAACCCCCCTCTGCGACGAGCAGCGCGGCCAGCGATTCGAAGTAGGGCATGCCACGTCGGCAACGCTGAGGCCGCATCAACGATGCTGGCGAGGAGGAGACCGCCTTCGCGAGCTTGCTCAAGAAAATTTTCTTCGACGTCAAGTTGGTGAATAAGGGCGCACTTGTGGACATTCTCAAGTTGATCGGCATCGAGGCCGTCAAGAGCGGCGTCGAGGCGGTCGATTGCCTCTCGCTCCGCGCCGGTGAGTCCCCCAGGTATATCCGTTTTGAGTCGTACCAAGGCCCGCCCAAGTAAGCTCATCGGTCCCGACATCGATCCGGTGACAATCACGAGGCGATCCCGATCAGGATCTAGACCTTGCTTTGCTGCTCGAGCCCACTGAGCGATTGCTTTCTTGAAGGAATTGCCACCATCGAGTCGACGTTTCGCCTGAACAAAGGTCACAAAACCCGACTCGAAGTCGATACGAATGTCATCGACGACGTCGTCAGTCTCTAAGGAGACACTGCCGATCCGAGCACATTCAGGCGGCGGCCCGAAGCCCCGAAGCGGAACACCGGCCAAGCCATTCGCGACAACATAGGCGGCAACTCCACGTCTATATTCGACTCCACCATCACCAGCCGCGCCACCAATCGCCCCTCGACTCGCTCGTTGCTGGCCACCGGGACCTGTCACAGTTCCCTTCTTTCAGAGATCTTGATTTGACGTCAAATTAATTCACGAAACGGAATGAAACGGAATATTTCAACCGAGTCCAGACGACTGTCGAAGTTATCCGAAGTCCACCCCATGTACATTCAAGTACATGGCGTGGTGAAATGACGGCTACTGATAGTGAGCCGAGTCCTTTGAGTGTCGACCTTGAAGTGTCTTGGATGTCGCACGGATTTTGATGGTTTCGTGGAGCACGACTGAGCCGGAGAGACGGTATGACACCCTGGATGTTTTCTCTAAGTGATCGACCTGAGTTGCGCGATTTCTGCCTCGAGTTCGGTGATGCCTGCTTGACCAATTTTGTCTTTCAATGCGACTGCTCTCGCTCTAAGAACTTGGTTGCCACTATCCAGACACGCGGCCAAAATTGGTGCAGCCTTCCGCGCGATCCAATATGTCTCGGTCAAATCCACCTCACCCAAAAGTTTCGCGAGGATTACGAAACATTGATCGGGAAATTCTCTCGCGTAGTTAGCTAGTTCTTCGGCGACGAGTCCCGGCATGTCGAATACGACATTTCGTGAAACAACATCTCGAAGTCGATAGATCACCCATTCACGTGGGAATCTTGCACTGCGAAACCACGATTGGAAACTCGAAAGTTCGTCAACGTCTCGATCGTCGCTCGTTTGTTCCATGCGCCAATCCCAAAGTCGTTCCAACCGTTCAATGACCGCCTCGTCGAAAGTCGGCATGTGTTGTAGTTGCCAGCCAAGGCGGCTCATTGCACTGGCTCTAGTGTCCGGAGCGGCATTCGCGAAGAACGCTCGGACTAAGCCATCATCGGAGTCAATGTCGATGAGCATTCCGCAATAGAGATAAAGGACGTGTTCACCTTCTCGACTCGCCATGGTCTGAGTCGCTTTCACATCAGACGGTTCGGAGATCGAATTCTTTAGTCGCTTTAGATAAGTCGGCTGGAGGAGCTCGAACATTGGCACGCTGGGATTTCTCATAAACAGATAAGACATCCAGCCAACGTCGCGCAGTCGTTGTTCGATACCACCGCCTTCGATCCAGCCCAGTATCTGATCGGCCCTCTCGCATGTCCAGTCAAAGTCGATCCACGCCAGCAAAGGGAACTCCTGTCCGTAAACGGACCTCACCGCTGGGCTGGAATCATTAGATGGGTCAAGATGTCGATCGAGAATCGACCACACCTTGCTCGTTAACGCATCGAGCGTCTCGCTTCGTGAGGACTTTCTCAATTCATCGACCCACGAAAGGTAGAGAACGAGCGCGGTTATCGCTGCGCTACGAACAGTGTTAAGCGCCGCCGAGAGCGGATCAGAGAAGTCCCCCTCATTTCGAGATTCGTCGGGGTCCGAACTCTCACAGAGCAATTCAAGAATGTCTAAGAGTTGCTCCAAGTATCTGACTGGCGGGCGCAACTCGGGTGGCGCTGCCAGTAGTGCCTGAACGAACCGAGCGGCAGCTTGATGAGACCACGTCCACGGTTCGCCATTCAGTGCTTCATCAGTACCTTCATCGTTATGGGCGGAGATCCTTTGCGCCAATTCCAATGCCCCGTCCCAAGCGATCTCGCGGCTCTCTTTGATTGCGCTAGTCCATCCTTCAAGGATTGAGCGAAGGTATGTGGGCTGCAGTTCTAATGTCGACGACTCCTCTAGCTTGCCTGCATCCGTTCGAATCACGTCTGACAATGCTCTTCCTAAGCCTTCTTTTGACGGGCCAAACAACTGGCCCGTAGGTGGAGTCCAGTTGCGAAGATACGCAACGAGCTGGTCTCCGCTCATCTCACGTAACTCGCCTTCTGAAGCAGGGGACGTTGGTCCCACAAACGATTCGGACCACGACGAGAATCCGGGATGTGCTGGACGCTCTCCCAACTCCTCATCGAGCGAAGCAAGGTATTTCTTCAACTTCTCTGGCAACGCATCCTCAACCAGTAGGAGAAAATCGCGAAGCTGGTGATGGCGCCACGTCGCAATCTCTTCCTCGGCAACATCCACAGGATCTTTGTCATGAAGAAATCCGACGAAGCGACGTATTGCCTCCTCGTCTCCCGGGCCGCTCTTGGAGACGACATCAAACCAAGCGTCAGCGAACTCAGGCTTAGATACCGCCATCACGGAATCCGCAAGTTCGCCGTATTCGTGTCGGTACGCGCTGTCTAGCTTCCTCAGATCAAGGACACGTTCGGCGCCTAGATCTTGAGCACCAGGGATCTCACTTCGAAGAGCGGTCGTGATGACGTGCATAGCAATTCGTTCGGACGTTATCGAGCGCACTGTCGGATCCTCAAGTCGCGTGACGATGTCCGCCAATTTTGAGGGATCCAGTCGAACCATTTCATTCGCCACGTTTACGGTCACGTCGACAAGGACGTTGATGATTCCAAACGAGAGATTTTGTTGATGCACAGCAACCGATGGTCGACCCATATGCGATGACCAGTCACCCTGTTGCTGGGCCAATTCTTGAAGCCAACTCGTCAGTAGTTCAACAACCTCATCTCCCACCAATGACTGCAAGATGTCGATTGCGATCGGTAACTCCTGCTCATACCAATACTCATCGAGGAGTCCAGGGGGACGAAATATCGCATCGGTAAGTTGTTGAGTCTCTGCCACCGTTTCTGTACTTGCAACGGCATGAAGAAGCTTGACGATTCGATCACCCACGTGACCGATGGAATCCAATTGCAAATACTCGATCGCCCTGTCCACAAAATTGGACGCTAACGAAGACGGCAGCCGCGTGGCAGCGTCAAGTACATACGCACAGGCCAAAATATTTGCGTTCGCGTTGAATTCCATGAGAATGTCATTAACCAGGGCAGGGCGAATCTCGGCCATCTTGACGAGATAGGGTCCCGGCGGCCAGGGTGGAAATCGGAAACCATTTTCTCCAACAGATTCAACTGGAGGTGCGGCCGTGAAAAAGCTACGTTCCCTGAGACCTTCGAGCCAGAGAGGATTTTCGAGACCTTGAAAAAATTCAATCGCCAGTTGCGGATCGGCGAGAAGACCGACAACTCGATCAAGTTCCTCAGAGGAAGGCGTCGCCCAATCGTCGCCCTGGACATCTGCGTCACTCATAGTCTCACCTCGTCAACATCTTTATCCCCTTCACTTGGCCCTCGCCGATTTGCTGAAAAGAGAAGCGACTGAACGGCTGCGTGCCGTATGGAAAATGCATCGAGATAGTCATCGAGTAATTCTTCGAACAATCTGAAATGTTGTTCGACTTCTTCGCGAGGGGGTGTTTCTCGGTATTTTGCCGGTACGTGTGTGTAGCGCATAAACCATTTTCTCGTCTTATGAATCTGCGCACCGCGTAACGTCATTGAGTCATCCGCGTCTGGAATTACCACTCTCTTTGCCGCAATGATTTCTGACTTCATCCGGTTCGTGAACTCCCCGGTTTGCCGTTCTCTCATGAATCTCGACAAGGCGCGAATAAGTTCCGCTGACACGGAAATTTGAAGATCCTCTGTATTCAAGCGTTCAGCCGACAAACCATCCGCTAACCAAGTCTCTATCAATGTTCTGAGGGCCGCGGTCTCTTCAGCTTCATTACTTGTGATCTTGCCAACGTCAATCTCGGGCAGCCGGTTAAGTACGTCGCGCCCGCAGTGCGAGACGTAGATAATGGCCCATAATTCGTCGCAGAACTCCAGCAATTCAGCCGCTTCTTTGTACAGGCCGGCGTACAGCGGTCCAATCTCGTCGAGATCCTTTAGACGCTCATATCGACGCATGCGCTCAGGGTCCAACTGGCGAAACGGTGAAGCATCAGAAAAACCCGGATTACTCATCGGTTGACTTCTCTGAACTCAATGATCATCAACTACCTGCGACGGAGTTCGACTACTTGATCGCTCCACTCGGTCAAAGCCGCCTGTTTACGAAGTGCCGCTTCGCGAACGTCAGCTTCCACCTTCTGCGCCGCCTTCTTTTTCTTATGAACTTCGAACACGCTTGCCCCCGGTACGTCGTGCAGTCGACTTTTGCTAATACTAGGAGCACGTTTTCATCTTCGCTTCGGCGAGGATCCCTCTTCAAGTTCCGACACTTACTTCTTGACTTCGCTCTCGCGAGCCACATTGAACTGAAGCAATACCGGACTCGCGACGTCGCTCGTCGTACTCGTGAGCAGCCCGAGGCCGAAGATGATTACCGGCCACAATGTCGCCGGCGCCAGCATCACAAACATCGAGGTTGATCGTTGCTGAATATCAAATTGCTAAATTCACGCGCTCAGCGCTGGCACGGTCGGTCGCGACTGCCACCACATCATGAAGTTGTAGGCCGCGGTGCTGAAAACACTCGTGGTGATGACCGGCGCTGCGACGAGCACGCTGACGCCCGACACCATTCCGCCACTGCTCACTTTGTTGCCGATAGAAGCGAGGCCCGAAGAAATACCAGCACCACTCAGCCCTTTCACTTTGCCGGATGCTCTGAGGGCTTCAACTGCTAACCATCCGGTAAGAAGTGCGGTGACGAGAGCGACACCTCGTGCCACAGCACGAGCATGTCGCTCATGATCAGTGAGATGAGGCTTGTCACGCGCAACGTAGAAAACCGCACCAATACCGAGCCCCGCAGGAACAAGGCCGAGCAAATACAAACCAGCAAGCGCTCCACCACCAACGAGCTCGCCAGTTGCCGAGAGCGCCGAAAGTACTCCGGGGCCACTCAGTCCTGAGACACTTCCAGCCAGGGCGAGCACT
>Ga0182030_10021947_pt1 | contig 11913 bp, 12 predicted proteins | sample 812S3MmetaG_FD_121299 | JGI IMG/M metagenome (GOLD analysis project Ga0182030, IMG submission 121299) | Permafrost microbial communities from Stordalen Mire, Sweden - 812S3M metaG (Illumina Assembly) | ecosystem: Environmental > Terrestrial > Soil > Wetlands > Permafrost | place: Sweden... | reverse complement strand
TTGTCTCATCGATACGCTTTTTTAAGTCGCGCTTAAACGCCTCTTCAAACTCTTTGCGGCGCTCGTCATCTTTTTCGTCATGGATGCGGGTATAGTTTTCAAGCGGAAACTTTGCATCGACTGGGATAAACCCTTCTTTGGTGCGGATAATCGCGTCGACTGTCTCTCCGCCCGGAAACTCGTATTGCATAGCGTATGCACCCGGCGGCAAAATGTTGCTCATCACGAGCTCAAGCGATGCCTCGCCCAAATTTCCGCGCTGTTTTTGATTTTTTAACACCTTTTCCAAGTTGCTCAGCTGCTCGGCAATGACAAACACCTGTTTGGTCGACTCCTGCGTTTGCGTCACGCCCTTAACCACCTCGAGCAAATCAAACTTAACCGCGTCTTGCAGATTCTTCATTTGGTTTTGCAAAAGTAAAAAACTTGAGGTATCGGGCGGAGGCGGTGGTGCCGGCGGTTGCTGCAACGTATTCCACACGCGGTACACCATAGCTACCAATCCCAGTATTACGAGTATTAAAACGATAATTAAACCTGTGAGTAAATCCATGCAAGCATTTTAGCATTTTTTTGCTATAGTAGATGCCATATAGGAGCCTCGACGCTCATATATCCGTCACTCGCTCGGAAATTAAAGCGAGCTTAATTTCACTCGCTCGCTAGGATATGACACAGCAAGATATAAAAGCGGCCATGATCGCCGCGATGAAGGCAAAGGAGCCGGTCAAGCTCAGTGTGATGCGCGGGCTCATTGCCGCGTGCACCAACGAGCTCGTGGCTAAGGGCCGCGGCCCCGACGGTGTGCTTACCGAGGATGAGGTCCTCTCGGTTATCATGCGCGCCAGCAAGCAGCGCAAAGACTCCATAGAGCAGTTTGAGGCAGGCGGCCGCCCCGAGCTCGCCGAGGGTGAGAAGGCCGAGCTAGCCGTGCTCACGGCTATGCTCCCCGCCCAAATGGGCAAACCGGAGGTTGAGGCCGCGGCTAAAGCCAAAGCCGCTGCCATGGGCATTACCGACAAAACAGGCGCTAATCAGCTCATGGGAGCACTTATGAAGGATCTAAAGGGCAAAGCCGACGGCACGATGGTTAAAGAGGTTGTGGACAGCCTGTTTGCGTAACTTGTACCGAGCAAGTCGAGGTATCCACAGCTTCACTTGACTTTCATTATTTTAATAGGCATAATTATACCTAGTTAGTTTGTGTGTTCCTCAATGTCTAAGCCTGTGGAGGCCACGATGCAAGGACTACCATTTGAAAGTGGACTGCCTCTGACCGAGGCAGAAAAACCTAAAGCAAGGTCGGTCGAAGAAGTTGTTGCGGGGGCGATCAAACGTAGGAAGCGTCGTAAGTTGGAGAGGCGTTTCAGTTCTCCATCGACACCCGAAACTCGCCGCGCTATCTCGCGTATGATTGGCGAGCGGGAAGATGACTGACATCGTCGTCTACCCCACCGACAGCAAGTTGCGAGAATACCTTCTCACCGACGCCGACCTTACGTTTGCCGAGAAGATTTATCCAGGATACGTGCGAGTACTTGCTTCTGGCAGATACAATGCACGTCTCGTTGTCGAACGACGAGTTTGGAACTTCTCGGTACGAGATATCGGCTACGGTGAGCGCGACGTAATATCCGACGAGCCGCCTAATACGCCGCCCATGCTGCGCAAGTTGGCATGGCATCGGGCAGCAGAAGTAATGCTCGCCCATCGGAGCGGACATGCGGAAGCTCAGCGGAACCAAAAACTCCGAAAGGCCAGAGAACTCGAGAGGCAGGAAGCGTAATTACGCCCCTGCCTTTTATTTTTTATTATTTCCTTTTTTACTTACCACTTTTTTTATTTTCGCTTCATCGGCCACGCGCCACAAATACCAGGAGGCTACCGACGCATGCTCGCGCCACGGCTTTGCTAGCCGCTCCATTTCTTTAGGTGTCGGCACTGTTTTGAGTTTGTAGAGTATCTGGAAACCTTTTTGTATACCGAGGTCGCCCACCGGCAACACATCAGGGCGCCCGAGTGTAAAAATCTGCAGCATATGCACCGTCCATACGCCCACTCCTTTTATCTGTGTTAAATGCAACGTGACCTCCTCGGTGCTCATGGTGTGCAAAGTTTTGTGTTTGATGGTGCCGTCGGTAAACTTGAGCGCCAAGTCTTTGAGATAACCAACCTTTTGGCCGGATAAGCCCGCGCTGCGAAGCTTATCAACTGGCATCTGCAACACCTCTTCGGGCTTGGGAAATTTGTGTTTGCTCGCCGGCAGTTTTGCATTGTTAAAAAGCGCCACAAACCGCGCGTATATGGTGCCAGCGGCTTTGCCCGAGAGCTGTTGGTACACAATGGCGCGCGCCAGTGCTTGAAAGAGATTGCTTCCCCGCCGCAAATCCGGCACTCCGTGCCGAGCAATCAAAGCCGCAAACCGCTTGTCTTTTTTTAATGCCTTGAGCGAAGCTTCCATGCAGGCATTGTACACGAGCAAACCCTCTTTCTTTTTATCGTTTTTTATTGTAAATTGTTTTGGTACGGTCTGTGTATATATAGAGGCCCTATCGTCTAATGGCTAGGACAGTTCCCTCTCACGGAACAAATCGGGGTTCGAATCCCCGTAGGGTCACAAAGGCAAAAACTCTGCACCGCTGCAGAGTTTTTTGCACTTTGTGAAGCCGGAACTATATTTTGCACTGGCAAAATAGTGAGGCGGGGTCGGCGACCAAACTTTGCGACGGCAAAGTTTGACTCGTGATCACAATACATAGATTGGAAAAGCACCGAGTATCAAGTATAATGTACTCATGTCCATCGAAAGCTTACAGGCCAAAATAAAAGAAAACGGTAGAGAATTAGAGAAGGCTCGGGCAAAATTACTTGAAAAAGAGAAGGAGATTGAATGGTTAAAGAAAGGGATAGCAAAATTAGAAGATACCAAAACTACATTAGATAAGGAAGTTGCAGCAATGCAAGACGCACTTGCTAAACTGGTTCCAAAAAAATAATATTTATTTCTAGCGCTTTATCCACTCTTCGTCTTGGCGCACTAATATCTCGCTCGCTCGCTCGGGCTCTGCCATCATCTCTTTAACCGCACGCTCCATGCGCATGCTTTGCGAGCCCTTTACCAACAGGCAGTCGCCGCTTTGTATAAGCTCGGCAAGCTCCTCCCCCGCTTTTTGCGCATCCTCATATTGCAAAATCATATGTTCGGGCAAGCCGCCGTCCTGCGCGCCTTGTGCTATGTCGCGCGCGCGAAAGCCGACCGTCACCAGCATGGTAATGCCGCCCTCCACAGCGGCGGCAACGTAGCTTCCCACTTTGCGATGTTCCTCAACCGACTGACGGCCGAGCTCCAGCATGTCGCCGAGCACGGCTATGTGGCGCCCCGATGTTGGGATTGATTTGAGTGCATCAAGTGCGGCCATAACCGCCGCCGGCGAAGAGTTGTACGTGTCATCGATAATGAGCGTATCTTTAACGCCGCGCACTAAGTGCATGCGCCCTTGCGGCGGCTCGTAGGAGCGTAGCGCATGCGATATATCACTGACCGGCTTGCCGAGCGCAACCCCCACTGCAGCGGCGGCGAGCGCCGGCAAAAGCATGTGCGAGCCAATGGCGCCCTGCACCTCTATAGGCGCAGATACGCCCTCAACCTCAATGCGTGCGCTCATGCCCACGGGCCAGTGCTCGGCACCACCCTCAAAGAGCATACGAACATCCTCGGCGCGCACATCGGCATCGTGTGCAAAGCCAAAGGTAATAATTTTTTTACCGGCCGCGCGCGTTTTAAACTCATCCGCGCGCGCATCGTCGGCATAGAGCACGAGCGTCCCATCGGGGAGAAGCGCATCAATAAGCGCGGCCTTCTCCTCTACTACCTCGCGCGCCGATGTAAAAAACTCCACGTGCACCGGCACCTCGGGGAGGCGCGTGATCACGGCAATATTGACCGGCAACCATGCGGCAACTTTTTTAATATCACCGGGCCTGTCGGCCCCCACCTCGAGCACGAGCCACTCCGGATAACGCGTTGCAAAGAAAATAAGCAAAAGCCCATCAACTAAATTAAGCGCCCATTTAAAAGGATTATTCCATGCATTAGGGCGGCCCAAGATGGTGAGCGGCAGCCCGATCTCGCTGTTAAAACTCTTTTGCGACTTACGCACATGCGCGCCCTCGGCCACCACTTCATAAATGGCGTCTTTGGTTGAGGTTTTACCCACACTCCCCGTGATAGCCACAATGTGCGGCTTATGCCTTAGCACCACCAGGCGCGCTTCGAGCGTGAGAAGTTCAACCAATAGTTTTTTAAAAGCAGATTTCATAGAAAGGGTTATCTATCGGGCGGCAGATTATAATAATTTATCAAAAAACGCGTAATGTTGATAAACGGATCAGACCATGTTTCGGAGGCGTAAGGCGCGCCAACCGGTTTTAACGCAAACAAAAAGATTATAAACCGAGCGTTGCTGCTTGCCGGCAGATAGCCAAAGTAGCTGTGCAGATAGGTATCCGGATAATATGCCCCCGTAGACGGGTCGACGATTTGAGCCGTGCCCGTTTTTGCGGCAATACTGTAATGATCCATCTTAACGGCGCCGTTGTCGAGCACGGTGTCGACCACCGTGGAGAGCATACCCGTCACAGTGGCAGCCGTACTTGGCTTTAGCACTTGTGTGCCATTTCCCCAGTTGAGTGTTTTGGTTATGCCCGTGTCGTATTGTATCGCGCTTGCCAAATGCGGTGTCACCAGTTTGCCGCCGTTGGCGAGCGTTGCAAGAGCGCGCACGGTCTCGAGCGGCGTGATGGCAATACCTTGTCCAAATGATGCTGTGTCGTAGTCTACCTGCCGGTTGTGGCTTAAGTTGCTTACCAACCCCGCTTGTTCCTCGGGCATATCAATGCCGGTTGTCGTGCCTAAATCGTAATGATTAAGAAAATAATCGTTCATGATTGAGGGACCCATGCGTGTTGCAATAAACGAAGCCCCCACATTGAGCGACTGGCTGAGTATCTGCTGCATAGGTATCACGCCGCGCGCGACGTAGTCGTAATTGCAGATTTTTTTGGTATCAACAGTGATGCAGCCGGTGTCGTTGTACGTGGTGGTCGCCGTGATAACGCCCGAGTCGATACCGGCCGCCATCGTGAGCGGTTTTATAATAGAGCCCATCTCATACACGTTTTGCACTAACGGGTTGGCAAAGATAAGCGGATCGGTTTGCGCGCCAAAATTATTTAAATCGAAGGTGGGAGACACGGCCATGGCGTATATCGCACCGGTCTGCGGGTCCATAATAATGCCGCCCGAGCTTGCCGGATGCCACGTGTTGTCATAGGCCACAAGTTCGCGCTCGAGCTCGGCTTGCACGGCAGGCTCGATGGTGGTGATAACATCTCCGCTTTGCGGCGCGCCGCTTATGACCCCTTTTGCGGCGCCAAACAGCTGCACAAAAAAGTTGGCATAGATATTGTCGCTACTTTTGTTGAGCGTGCTTTGATATTGCTTTTCCAGACCGTACCGGCCCTCCTGCGTGTCGCCGTTGTATGCAACAAAACCTATTTCCTGAGCGGCAAGCGAGTTGCCCGGATAATAGCGCCAACGGTCCTCGGCCAAAATAACGCCGGGCAATTGTTTTTGCTCAAGTTGCTGTCCTAAGGCGGTGTCAAGATGATCCGCTATCACGCTATATTGCGTGCCTTGTTTGGTTGCTTTGGCGGTAAAATCGCTCTCATCGAGCGGTACAAGGCTATTAAGAGCGGTGTAGAGCGCCTGCACATCGGTAACTTTGGCGGGATTAACCGCCAGCGTAAAACCGCTTCTAAGCGTAGCCGCGATAATATGGTCGCCGTCTTTATCGGTAAAATAAATCGAGTCGCGCTCGGGCAGAGGGCTTGCCGGCTCCATAAACTGCGCGTCGGCGCGGGCAAGATATAATCCGCCTTGTACAATTTGGAGCAAATACAGCCGGCCGATGATAACAATACCCACAAGCACCATACACGCCGTGAGCATGCGTACTCGGCTGATAAAACGCGCGTTCATTACCCTATTCTAACTCCCATTTTATTTACTCTGGAAGGAAAGCGAGCCGCCCTCTCCGTGCGCGTACACGCTCGTCTCCGAAGCGGGCGTTACAAACCCGAGCGCTGCGGCTTTTTCCGGCGTGAGTGATTGTGTAAGGGTGAGATACTGGTTTTCGAGCGTGCTGAGCTGCTCATTAAGACTCTCGACATTGCGCTCGGCAGTGGTTTTAGCGGCGGCATTGGCAACAGCCTCAAGCAAAAACGCGCTGTACAAAAACACAGAAACCGTAAGCACCACCACCAAAAGGAGAAGCACGCGGCTTAGATACGGCTGATAGGCCACCGCGGCCTGCTCTACTCCCCTGTTTACCTGTTTTGTTATTTTTGTGTACATAGGTGTGGTTGTTATTTAGTAGCGCCTGCCGTTTTTTCTATCACTCTCAGTTTTGCGCTTCGTGCCGATGGATTGGTGAGTGTCTCCTCTCGGCTCGGGACTAGTGGTTTTTTTACTACCAGCCGGCCACCTTCTTTGGCTAACGATAAAAAAAGTCTTTTAACCGCTCTATCTTCGATACTATGAAAAGTGATAACCGCTATGCGCCCGCCCTCGCTCAAGTGTGCCCACGCAGCCGTGACACCCGCTTCAATATTCGTAATCTCGGCATTGACCGCGATCCGGATTGCTTGGAAGGAACGCGTAGCAGGATGCAAGCGGCCGCGGCGATACGCGGCCGGCACGGCGTCTTTGATTATTTCCGAAAGTTCTACCGTCGTCTCGATAGGCTTGACGGCGCGGCGCTCCACGATGGCTTTGGCAATGCGGCGCGCATAGGTTTCCTCCCCATAGCCATACAGCACGTCGGCAATCACCTCCTCCTTCCAGTCGTTTACCACCTCGGCTGCGGTAAAACCGGAGGCAGGCTTTGCACCGTAACTCATATTGAGCGGCTCATCGACTAAAAACGAAAATCCTTTGCCCGCGGCAAGCTGCTCGCGATTCCATCCCAAGTCAAACAATGCTTTGTCGATTGTTTTGAGCCCCGCATGTTTCAACACCTTTTCTAAATCTTTAAAATTGGCCTCTACCACCTCGGCGCGGGCGCCATATGATGCCACACGCACGCGTGTGCGCTCCACTGCGGCGGCGTCGGCATCAAGCGCAAGCACGCGCGCGCCGGTTGTTGCTAAAATCGCTTCGGTATGGCCGCCGCTGCCGGCGGTGGCATCAACTACCAGCTCGCCGTCTTTAATAACCAGCTGCAGAAGCACCTCACGCAGCATGACGCTCACATGCTTACCCGGCTCGGCCTCATGCACTCGCTGCTGCTCGCGCGGATAACCATCCTCCTCTCGAGAGAGACGGTGCTCGGCACGAACAGTAGCCAATGTATGCGCGGTTTTCATATTACAAAATACCTAAATCACCCAACGTTTGTGCCATTTGATCGGCGCCTTTTTCAATCCGGCGCTTATACTCCTCCCAGGTCTTTTCGTTCCAGATTTCTACCCTATCGGAGACGCCCGCCAACACCACGCGCGAGCGCAAGTCGGCAAACTCTTTTAAAAAGTCGGGCACCAAAATGCGTCCTGCGGCATCCACATCGCTCTCCACCGCACCTGCCAAAATAAAGCGGCTCATGCCGCGCGTGTCTGCTCCGCCCATGGGGAGGCTTTGCAATTTTTTTGTAATCTCCTTCCACGCGGCAAGCGGAAACATAAAAAGACACGAGTCGAGGCCGCGCGTGATAACTACTTTGCGTCCGACCTCTTTGCGAAACTTTGCCGGAAGCGAAAGCCGTTTTTTGCTGTCGAGTGTGTGAAGATATTCACCAATCAGCATACTTACCACTCTATCCCACTTTGATACCACTGCATAGCACTTTACCCCACTAAACTGTGGATTACCCCACTTTGTGGGTGCCTTATAGTTGCCCATATAGCCACTTGACAAGAATGCAGTTATAGATTATTATATAAAACAGGTGGATGGGAGGTGTTCGGGCAGACTGGGCCTAATTTAAAGGAACAGCGCCATGAGCACCGGAGTAACACGAACCCTTTCTGGAAATTACGTTGTCGTCGACCCAGGTAAAATGGTCGATACACCGTTATTCCCCAAAAGGGATAGGGAGAAAGAAGAGAAAATTGCATTTCTCTTCGCTATATCGATATTAGTCGTCGCCGTTTTTTTGGCGATTGGTATCGAAAGATTTTCTCCCTGACAACAAAAAGGCCGGCGTCCCATCACGGGATGCCGGCCTAATTCTTTTTTATATAAACATTTTTACGCTGTCACTTCTTGCAAGCGCTTTAATACAAAATCTTTATCAAGCACGGAGAGAAACCATCCTATTTTTGGTCCATACGACTTTCCTAAAAACGAAAGGTAGAGCGCTCCAAACAAATCCTGCGGCTGGATAGCAAGTGATTCTTTGATTTGATGCAATTTTTTCTGTATCTCCTCGCCACTTGGCATGGTGTCGCCTGTTTTTACATATTCATGCAACTCACTGAGAGCCTTTTTTTGCAATGCAGAAAGATTTTTGGCCGCTTCGGGGAGTGTCCCCTGCAAAGTAAATACAAACTTCTCCGGCGCATATTCGGCAAGCCATTTTTTGGCATACGCCGCACGCTCGGCAAGCTCTTGTTTGTCGGCATCGGTAAGCTCGCTGCCTTTTAAAGTGACAACTTCCCTCTCTAAACTTAAATGCGGCATTTGTACCAGAAAAGCCACCTGCGAAAATCGCGGGAAGAAGGTGCCGGCAGGCGGAAGATGCCGGACGTGAACGCTGACGCCGTCTTCGGCTGAGGGTGAGCGGGAGGCATCTTCCGCCGGATGTACAAACTCAAACAATCTTGCGTAGTCATCGTCTTGCACTTTTTGATATCCTGCCGCCAATGCGTCGTACTGGTCGTACAAAATGGGTATCGTGTCGCCCTCCGGGTCAAAGTTAATTGCTTGATTGATATCTTTGCCGAGCAATGCAAGCCTAAATATTTTTGCCGGTAAAAGATCGGCAATTTCTTTGGCACTTGAGCCGCGCCCTTTGCTTGATGACATTTTTTTGCCACCCACCAAAAAAAACTCGTAGGGCACATCAAACGGCGGCTCATATTTAAATACTTCTTTGGCAATATGATTGGCCACCTCGCGCGAGCCGCCTTTGGTGGAGTGGTCTTTGCCGGCACCTTCGACTTTAACACTACACACCTTCCACTTGGCGCCCCACTCTGCCTTCCAAAAAAGTTTTGAATTACCGCCAAAGGGAGACATGCGTCCGTTAAACCCGCAGCCTTTGGTGTATAGCACTTTTGTTTCGTAACAATTGACCTCTACCGTAGCGCCGTCAAAGTTGGTGGCGTCGGTGGTTGCTATTTTGCCGCACTGCGGACATACCACCGATATCGGAAGCCATCCTTCTTTTTTGTCGGAACCGGAAACTTCTTTTTGTATGCGACGGATAGCGTCGGCTCCCTCGAGCGCCTCGCGGATGACGCCGTCCATGGCTCCGCTGCGATACAACTCACTCGCCCAATAAAATTCCGGATGCCAACCGGCACCTTCAATCACTCCTTTAAACTCTTGAGCAAAATACTCGCCGTAGTTTTTAGCCGAAGCGTCCGGCGACGGCACCCTGCACAACGGTTTGCCCAAATGAGGCTCATAGGTGGCACGGTCAAGATATGCCGGGATATCATCCATCGGGTCAAAATCATTGAACTCATATCTAAACACGCCGGCAACGCGCGCATCGCCGAGCGCCTCATGGACGGCTCCATGTATGGCAACTCCGCGCATGGAGCCTATATGGACGCGGCCGCTCACGGTCTTTTCGTCGCGCACGACAAGAGCCTCACTCCCTCCCAAGGGCTGGAAGCGCTCCCGTATTTCTTTGGCTAGCCTGTCTGCCCAAAACATGCACCTATTCTACTCTATTTTGAGGATTTTATACTTGAGCGTGCCTTGCGGAGTGTGGAACGAAAATTCATCTCCCTTTTTTTTGCCCAGGAGCGCACTGCCGAGCGGCGAGTGGTACGAGACCCTGCCCTCGAGGACATTGGCCTCCTCGGCACCCACAATGGTGTAACTATGTTTGTCGACGGAGCCCACTTTTGCAACTTGGACGCTGCTACCCATCCCCACGACATCGCTTTTGCCGCCGCGCACGATTTTAGCGTTTTTAAGGATGGCTTCGAGCTTTTGCACGCGCTCTTCTACCGCGGCTTGCATCTCGCGCGCCTCTTGATACTCGGCGTTTTCCGATAGGTCGCCGAGCGAGCGGGCATACTCAAGCTGCTCCGCCACCTCCTTGCGGCGTGTCGTGCGAAGCTCGTCCAGCTCTTTGGTTAAGTCCTCAAATTTTTCCTGCGAAATCAGTTCTTCTTTTGGCATAGTGAGTGGTTAGTGTATCTGAAAATAGGCAAAAGTCAACGTAGGCAAAAGCCTGCAATAAAAAATCAGGCGTTATTATTGCAGATATTGTGGGTCATTGGTTTCCATCCATTGGAAAAATGCGCTCATAGCCGAGGGAGATTCTATTTGTGTGCCGGCCGGACCGCGCTCCATGACCATCGCAAAGGCGTACTTTGGATTTTCGTACGGCCAAAAGCCTATCATCCAAGAGTTTTGATATTGGTTTTGCAGACCCACCTGCGCAGTGCCGGTTTTTGCAGCGACGTGCACAAAATCAAACTTGACCGCTCCCGAGATGCCACTTACCACGCCTTCTCGCATGCCCTCGCGTACCACCTCAAAGTTTTGTTCCGGTAAATTAAGTTGCGTAAACTGCGGCGTCGAGGAGGCAATAAGCGAAGGCGTGAGCAGTTTGCCGCTGTTGGCGATTGCCGCCGCCTCGCGCACCGCCTGAAGCGGCGTTATCTGTGTACCGTATTGCCCGATAGCGGTGTGATACGTGTCGCCGAGGCGCCACGGGTCGCCCGGAAAATTTGCCGCCTTCCACGCTATGCTCGAGATAGTGCCGGTGGGTTCGGTAAATCCCGTCAAGCCGGTAGGAGCACCGAAGCCGAACATGCTTAAATATTTATCTATATTGCTGATGCCGATGCCCGGCTGATTTTGATATCCGCCGCCAACCTCATAAAAAAATACGTCAGAAGAAACAGCCAGCGCATCACGCACGGTCATAAGGCCATTAACACGCCAATCTTTAAATATGCTCGGATGCGCCGGGTCGTATGGATTGGGGACGCTAATTGAGCCGGTTGAGAGAATTTGCGTGGTTGGAGTTATTACGCCCTCGGTGAGCCCTGCCATCGCCATGATGGGCTTAACAATCGAACCCGGCGAGTAGAGGCCATCGACCGCACGATCAAGAAACGGCAGTTTGGGATCGTTATTTAATGCGACAACGGCGGCGGTATTGCCGTCGGTAAGATCTTGCGAGGAGTACTCCGGATAGCTGGTCATGGCTAAGAGCTCGCCGGTTTGCACATCCATAATGACGCCGGCGCCGCCTTGGAAACCCGATTGTTCGGCTACCTTGGCGAGCGCGTCGTACATGCCTTGCGTGACGTTAGCGTCAATCGAGAGCGTTATTTTTTGTCCGGGGACGGGCAAACTTTGTGTGCTTTCCGACACCACATTGCCGTGTGCATCGGTTTCGGACAGTTTGCTGCCGTTGGTGCCGGAAAGCTCTGCGTTGTACACCGCCTCGATGCCGTCCATGCCCACAAATGCATCGCGGTAGTAGGTGCCGCCGGAGTCTTTAGCCGGAGGCTTTACATAGCCAACGACATGCGCAACACCGCGTATGCTCGCATACATGCGCTCGGCAAACTCATCGGTAACCGACTGGCGCACGTTGTATGCAAGCGGGATACCGTTTCTGTCCGTGATGACACCGCGGTCGGCAACAATGGTCTGTTGGCTTA
>Ga0182030_10021946_pt1 | contig 11913 bp, 11 predicted proteins | sample 812S3MmetaG_FD_121299 | JGI IMG/M metagenome (GOLD analysis project Ga0182030, IMG submission 121299) | Permafrost microbial communities from Stordalen Mire, Sweden - 812S3M metaG (Illumina Assembly) | ecosystem: Environmental > Terrestrial > Soil > Wetlands > Permafrost | place: Sweden... | reverse complement strand
TCCACGAGCTGGGAGTTTCTCTCTTCTACAACATTTATCTACACCACACTCGCGTCAATTCTTTAACTATTCCTAGGCCTGATAGAAGATAATTGTGCCACAGGATCTCACGTCTAGGCTCTAGATCGCTCAAATAAGCACAGGCTGCTCGACTTCGTCGCCATCTCATGCGATTCCTAGTGGAAGCCAACCTACATGGCCGATCCCAATAACTCGGGTCTCGGGTTCCCAATGTCTCGGTATTGGCGTCTCCCGCTGATGTACAATTGTACTTGGGAGACAGGGAGTAGTACCTGTGGCGCAGGTTTGAATAATGTGTAAGTGGGATTGAGATCTTAGAGATCTTAGAGATCTTTGTGAAAGGTTTGATCGGTGGACTAGGGTCGTGAGATCTCGATCTTGATCACCGGAGATATAGATCTTGATGGTGCTGTGCTTTGTACAGTGGAGTCTAAGGAAGACCACATGTGAAACGTTAGAGATGAAAAGAGAGAGACTTTGCTGTCGCAGGAGATGTGACCACTTGATATTTCGGATGAATCCCGAGCGTAGTGAGATACCTTGCCCTAGATTCATCTCACTTGCCCTAGGTTTGGATGGTTGTACCACTAGTATCTTCAGGTCCAAATAGTCCAAGCGTGCCCTGCCAAGGTTGATCTGTCAAACAACACAATCTCTTCCCGATCTCGCATCTGCAGATCGACTATTGGTAGTAAGCAATACTAAAACCTACTTTCTTCTCGAAAAATAACTGCCGAGATATCGTTGCATATGAAGCTTCGGTCTTCGCGCCATTGTTGTCCCATTTGGGCAAGCGAATGCAGTGAACATTCTTTACGTAGTTGCGCGGCAAAGCAATGCCGATCTGTCAAAACTATCCCCTTCCATGATGTCCTTAAGAACTGTCGGTGAAGGCTCCTCCAGGTGCCAGGAGACCGACGTCGAAATGAAGATGTGCTTAGGCAATAGCCTGTCAGAATGTCAAACTCTCTGTCCCTCAAACGTACCCATATCTAGAAATTTGACTCGACTGCGCCGTGACCGAGATATCGTGATGGATCGATTGATCAGCACAGTCACCTAAATTAAAACCGACGCATCGCGCGATCCACACTCCTAGAACCTTAGGGGAGAAAAAAGTCCGGCTCAATCGACTCGTTTTTCGCACTCCAGTCAATGGCTCTCGTTCGCCAAGGGCCGCTCTCGTAGCAGCAGTTAGTGATGACACTATGAAATCAGCGCATCCCGACAATTCGGGACCAGTGTGGAGCCTCTAAATTGATCCTTGTGTTGGTGTGCTCTCGGTTTGGACCGGGACAGGGCTTTGTAAGAAAGGTTTCTAGAAGGTTTGAGTGCGAGGACAGGGGACGGGAAGGGGGTGTGGGTATCGAATTTATCCTTGGAAGAGGTATCCTGGAAATAGACCGGGGATATTTTGGGCGGCAAAAGCGATGCGAAGATAATTTTCGCTTTTGCCGCCAACGGGGGTGCTCAGCCTTGTTCAGAAGTGGATGGAAAAGTGGAAAAGATCATGAATGTCAGTGCGATAGGATGTCGATTGCAACGACATCTGTTCAATTGTTGGAACGAAGTAAAGGAAAAATGCTTCCGTAGTACGATGGTGCGGGCTGAAATGCATGTCGCTCGTTGGTCTTGTAGTCATCAACCACTCGATATGCTCCACGGCTTTCCGCATATGTGCTTCCACGTTCAACATGCCATACGGAGGTTTAATTTTCTGTTCGCCTCGCAGGTTTGGGTCAGGTGGGCCAACTGTGACGAAAGAGTTGGGATGATTGGATACCAAATACTTGTTGCCGCATATTGTATGCCATGAGCTTCATGCAGCGAAGCAAGAAGAAAGGCTTCTTCACCATATCGAGACGCAGAGGTGCCAAAGCGCTGGGATCGATGTGTCTCAGCCATGTTGGGTTGAAGACTTGGTACCTAAGGACACGTACCACGGAGTACCTGTTGCATGTGGGGGGTTGGTGTCGTGCGGAAGAAGCACCCGAATAGCGATCGCAATGTAGATGTAGACCTCACGCAGTGATCCGTGTAAGGCTGCTTGTTCTAGGCTGTAATGCTGTGCAATAATATATCTTTGGATGCCTAGAGCGAATGGGCGTCAAGTCAAACATTTGACGCCCACATGCAATTTAGATTTCCTTGAAAATGAGGCGTTACGCGTTGGTTGTGATGATATTGAGAAAGGTCTTCCATGCGCGGCAGAAGATGCATAAGATGCATGCGGAGAACTCTAAGCGCTGGTCTGATAGAACTATGTTTCGACGGCGACCGAGGATTTCGAGAATCCCAGTACCAACAAGAGGCGTCATCACTAAAGCGTTAGGGTGAGAAGTTGGAGGGTGAAGAATTCCCATTACCATAGTTCGCATGAACGCTAAATGTTGGTTCTGGACTCTGACGGGTGGTGAGATGTTGGTCTCATTGGCGATTCAGGGCGGAGATTGGTCTGTTTGGTGCTGGTGCGCATAGAAATGACATGTCACAAGGTACAGAGCCCGAGGAAGCCACTGCGTGGCATTGCCAGCATGGGATTGGAATATTGTGTAATTGATTTGGAAGAATTGAGAGAGGCTTGTTCGTGTTGGCATGATTGAAGACGAGACCAGAGTGGCGGTAAGATGTTGGCCAGCGAGTTTGTTGTGGTGTTGACACGTTCGAGACACCTCTCACAGGGTCACTTCGTCACTTCATCACTTCAAAATACTTGCCCATGTACTTTTCCTTTCCATGACTCTGACATGTCCCCAATCAAGAAGGATCATGCTTGAATTACCAACTGAAAATCAACGGCACGGCTCACGGACGCCTCGCGCCAAGCCCAACTGTGCCCGTCCCAAACCATCGGAACACCTGAGGGCACATTACAGGCTATGTTCCAGCCAGCCAAGTGGAGCCTGGCTCAATTCAGGATTTTGTGTCTCGGCGAAAAGATTTCCTGGATAAGGATAATCTGGGATTTGGTGGGTGATACGGCATGTGCTTGCACCGCATGGGATGAAATTGGGAATGGGGACTAGAAGAGGAGACGAATTTATGTGAGTACTAGTACTAGCACTAGTACTAGTAGTGAGAATTGGGTAACTTCAATGCCACTTGTCGAACATACGTACATACACATACATACATCCCCACTTATATATATATCTATATTAATATATAATTGCAGTTTTGATTCGATGGTAACCTGTATCGCTAACACAGTATGAAAAGATGATCCCATGATGACCTGCTGCTATTGAGATATTTGCATCGCAGCGTCGATCTCCAATAAATCTTGTCATTCCATTGACCCCCCTCTTAAGATTGACCTCGGCGCCCGATGGTAAGTGAAGCTTATCACCCCCAAGTCTGAGATGTATTTCAGATCACGGAGATTTACAAATAGAATCATACAGATAAGATTCTTGTCTCGAATGAGACCTCATCTCCTCAAATCAACCCCTTACGCAGGGAAAGACCGAAGTCCAACCTGATACTAACAGCTACCTCCCTGCAAGTGACTATCGGCGTCTATATCGCGCCTGATATGAATCTTCTACCGCGGCCATATTCTTTTCCCAGCAATCTAAGTTACCCTGTCAGAGACTGTGTACCGTATTTTGTCCCCCTGCCCCAGCCATTTGGATCCCTGCAACACAATGTTCCGATGGGCCAGGGCATCCAGCGGCAGTCCTGGCGCACAGAGACTCTGATCCGAACCCCAATTTTTATTGCTCCGTGACGGAGAAGATGCTACTTGCAGCTTGCTGCTCCTTCTTTCTGACCCTGCCCGTGCGGTGTTTGAGTGTGTGTGGCGCTGCAAAAACAAGACCATTTGTTGGATTTGTTCCAACTGATGATCCACAAACTGGGCTCTGTCCATGGCGCATACCCACCACAATTGGGTTCTGAACTCCTGGATCGTGCTCCCATGTCTGTGATCATCCCAATGAAATAAATAGAAATCGGCGCCCCCCCATCCCTTGAAATTCGTTTCGTCTCCTCCCTTTCTCCCATCCTTCCATGCAGGCCTTCTAAAACTGTACGCTGTTGCCATACCCAGGGTGCTTCACCGTCAAACCTCATCTCAACACCTACAGCTCTCGATCCATTTATCCCTCAAGCGCAAAACACGGAGAAGCACACAGACCGCAAATTATCTTCTAAATTCTTGTCATACTTGTCGTCCTGGTCAGAAGAATAGAAATAATTGGGAGTCAGCCCAACATCGCGGCCAGGAATAAGACGCTGAGGCAGCACCAAAAAACCTGGGGGAAGCGTAATTTTTGTTTCATAGGCGATTGGATTCCCACTGCTTGGGTGACGGCCGTAACACAGCGCTGAGCGGGCGACACGCATCATTCGTGCTGGGATATACCTTAAAACAATCGGCTCTTGTTGGATTTGATATATATTTGGACCTCTTCATTTCCGCTCCCAATTCCTCACTCCTTTTTTGGATATTCATAAATACTCGTGGACATCACTCCCTGCCCATTGCTCGAGTGCTTGCGCAGATTCGCAGATTCGCAAAGCGCTCTTTATTCGGTCAAATTTACCATTCAGCTGGAACGGCTCCCGCGCATCCTTCAAACAACCACGCTTGTGACGCCTGTAAAAGGCCGGCAAGTCAACGAAACTTTCTCGATCTGATCTATTCTCCTTTCCAACTAGAAACAGCGCCGGCGAATACAAGAGATTGTGCCACAAAGTCTAAATCATTGCCCACCCTCAGTCCTCGGTGCCTTTCCCGCGTCCAGTCCCAGCATTGGAATTCCAAGGAAGGTCTGGTGTCCGTTAGTGGGCTGGTTACATCCCGTCTTCAGCGCTCCAAAATCTGCAATCAGATTAAGAGAAGTGCCCGTGGCAGCGAGAGAGCGGGCCCCGAACAAAACCGACTCGATTCCCAGAATTCCAACCCTCCCACCCAATACCACCGGATTACGCCAAATCGCTGACTACCAGTTAATGCCTCTCTTCCTCTATATATTTTGCTCCGATATTTACATCCAAGCTCGACATATTCAACCTCGTTCGAAGAGGCCTTTGTAGCATTTCTCAAAGATTTGTTACGATAGGGTTCTAGGAAACAATTGTCTCAATGACTGTAGCTATGGCAAACAACCTTAATGGGTACGTGCTTCCCACAGCTGAAAGGTCGGGACCAATCCCAGCAAACCTCCTCACATTCCAGAACCGATAATATCATATTTCGCATCTCGAACACATCCCAGCGATACGGAGCAGGAATTCTTCGCAATGCCATCATATGCTAACTTGTGCCGCGCATAGAATCCTTATCCCCGCCCCTCCTCCCGCGATGTCACTGCCTCCAACAATACCAGGACACTACTATGAAAATGGGCGTGAGTATCATGGGTTTCGGAAAGGAAAATACATGTTTCCATGCGACGAGGTGAGTTAGGTTTACAACCAGTGTGGCAGAGATTTGGGCTGATGGAGAAAAACTGCAGCCAGAAAAGGATCGCATGGATATCTACCACAAATTCTTCAGCGTAGCAAGACGCGGGTTACATCATTCTACACCTTTCACGCCGAATTATGATGCTGGGCCACGAATCTTGGATTTAGGGACTGGCACTGGAATTTGGGCAATTGAAATGGCAGAGTAAGCATAATGGAAACAAGACCCAGATTGCATTGCTAAGTCGTGCATAGTAATTATCGAGATGCGGAAGTTCTTGGAATAGATCTGGCACTTATTCAACCTCCTAGGTAAGCTTCTCATCAATTCGTCCCAGCTTCAAATTTTAACTATAATTCTTCAGGATTCCTCCAAATGTTACCTTCTTGCAACGAGACATCGAGTCACCTTGGCACGGTATGGATCTAGACTCTTGGGATTTGATACACATGAGGATGCTATGTGGTAGCATCGCGAGTTGGCCAGAAACATATGCGAAGATTTTCAGGTAGGACAGCTTCTGTTCGAGGTATATCCCAGCTCTGACCTTCTCACAGACATCTCAAGCCAGGATTTGGATGGCTCGAACACGTTGAAATTGATATCGTACCTCGATGCGACGATGGATCCCTCCCACCGAATTGCCCACTTGTCAGTTGGAGCAGATATCTTTTGGATGCAACTGCACGAGCACATCGACCTATAGCTTACAACCCGGATACACGAATGATGTTGGAAAGGCAAGGGTTTGTAGAGATTCAGGAGCAAGTTCTAAAGGTTCCCCTGAATCCCTGGTCCTCGGATCCGCATCTTAAGGATGTTGGGAGATGGTATAATCTTGGTCTTACGCAAGGCCTACAAGCTTTGACTATGGCACCGCTCACAAGAATGAACGAATGGAAAGCGTCCGATGTTGACGCCTTCATCGCAGAAGTCCGGAGAGATGTCTGTTCTAAGAAATATCACTCTTACTGCAATATGTAAGTTTCCTTTTTTTTTTCTTCGGTCAGGTCCGGTCTTCGCAATTTACTCATCCTTAAATAGGCACATCTGGACCGCCCGCCGACCAGCAGAAGCTTGAAACTACCTATTGTCCATATTCAGAATTCAAAACGCTAAATCTGCACATCATCCCATGTTCCTTTCCCGATGGATGCGACAAAAATAATTTACCCTGCCCTCATCCCGGGCAGCGATTACCCTGCCGAAGCCCGAATCGAAACAAAGACGAGACAAAATTATCCCAACTGCATCAAAACACATGCGCGCGCGCATACGAGAAATTGCCACCTGCACATCTAAGCGCCTGCATCGCCCCGCTTCAGGCAAATCTCGGCAAGTGCGCATGTTCTACCGGAGGACCCACGTCACATCCGCGAGCAGGGTGATAGAAAGAGGAAGGTGGGAACCCTGGATAATAGCAGGGATCGAACGGCATATCAAGCGATTTATAACCAATTGTGCCACCAACCAGCAGCGGACCGCTGATCCCAACCCATGGTAGTTTTGTTGGATTTGGGGGAAATGGTATTTATTTTTAACCCTTGGGTTTTGAGTCAGGGAGGTTACACCAATGGCCAGCCAGGCCTGGAGGCGTCTCATCTTCATTCCTGCATACGTTGAGCCACGTCCTCGGGTCTGAACATGTTTCTCGGCTACCGCACATGACAAGGATGGGTCCATGACGTGTCGATCTCGGTGTACAAAAAGAGCGTTCGATGAGTTGGCATATGTGGATGGGAGGCACGAGAGAATCACGAGAGCGCGGACAAGGACCCCGAATTCCGTTTCGATAGGAAATTGCCCGACTCCAGGGTCTAGGGACCGAGGACGCCTAATTAGGAGGCGATCGAATGGCATGAGGTTATGAATTACTTTCGCGTCATATCAATTTTGACCATTGCATTGTCGGAGCCTTGGCAACTAGGATTCGGGGTTTTCTCTCTTGACGCCTAATATGGATGTCTCGCACGTGTTGTGGCGCGTTCCATCCGGATGGGGCAGCTCTGCCGAATACCTTGGGATGTTTATTCCGGTTTGGGAATGTCTCCTGCAAGGGGAGTGTCTCACAACCGCTATACGAGGTCTGGGCTGGGATTTTCCTAGCTGTTGCATATTTCCAGTCCCAGGTTCTGGGAATGTTCAACGGCCCAGGCCGAAGGATCTGATATCGAGTACAAAGTAGTTGAACAGTTATTATTTGCAAGCATGGAGTTAGGAGCATCATTGCATAATGGAGCCAGTCGGCGTACATGGAATGGAGCAAGCGAGCGCGTGTCAATTGTTTGTACATTTATTAGCATGATCATATTTGGTGGCACGATTTTAAATATCTGAGCAATCAGCGAAATTTTCCAGGTGGGAAGGAAAAGGGAGCGAGGCGTATATAGACTTGTCATATTTTCAACATAGCGTATGCTTAATACCACTCATGACCTCAACTCTTTCCATCTCCATCAATGCATGTGATTTCTTAGATAATGGTGCGCAAGTGATTAGATTAACTGAGTGAGTCGACAGTTCTTAAGATAAGGCTAAATGCCACCTCACCTCTCATCACCAAAAGACCATAGATAGTTACAACGAATCGCATTACTCAATTCTGGAAGAATGAAGTATCCAACCTTGCATGAAACATTTTCATACACCTCAAGTCCGCACAGCGGCGAGCGTATATAATTATGCTGGGAAATCCCTTCCAATTCATTGGATCATTAGTAACGATCCGGTTCCATTCTTTTCGTCACGCATCATATCTTCTCTCGTTGTACCTAGGTTAGCTACACAGCATTTTCATTTTTGTATGATGGTAAGATCTGGGAGTATGGTATCTCTGAGAAAGGCAGGGCATGGCTTGAGCAGAGAATGAAGGGTCTGGTAACTCTTAATGTTGGGATAGGAAGGTTCAAGTGATTTATTATTGCTTCTGTGTTAAACTTGGGTGGGTTTGGGGCGTTGGTGTGGGAAGTGTGTATGTTAGGGAGTGCTAGGGAGGGGGTTGTGGGTTTGGTGAAGGTTGAGATCGTGATGTGGTGATGTGGTGATTTGGACTTTGGAATTTGGATTTTAGGTTGGGAAGGGACAGGGGAGTGGGGTGGGAATGAGGAGAGGTATTAAAGCACATCTCCTATTCCTCACTTTATTCTACGAAACACAAAAGACAATCCAAGACCATGCATGAATTAGAGACGTTGGTGGGTTGAATATGCGGTGTTTGGGTGTGGGTTGGTGTTGGTTTATTTCAAGGCCTTGTCATTCGGAATGGAAATCAAGATCTAGATTTATTGATTTTAGGGAAGTAAGGTAGGAATTGTTGTTGCTATCTTAACCCCGCTGTTATGTATTCTCTCGTCATCTCCCTCCCTGCAAAATTCTCCCAATATCTAAGAGTTTCTTTCCAACTCCCAAAATAAACGCCAATCTCATATCATGCCATAAATTCAACTAAATCAACGCAGCCGAAATCCTCACCTCCTCTGGAACGTACACCAAGAGCCCTGTGGTGTCGTCTTCTCAAATTGTGGCCATAGGTAATTTTATAGTATTTTGGAGGGGATGGGATTGTGGTACAGGTCTTGATTTCGGTGTGACTTTCTTAGTCAATTGTAGCTAGAGAGCTATGACTTTAGTAAAGGATGTGATGTATATAAATAGACGTCTATCTCAAACCATAGATCGTCAAAGCCGCATTATATCTGGATACAGATTCTAAGGTTGGTTGTTGATAGATGGCAGATATAGTTGTTTGGAAGTACTATCCCCCCCTTTTTTTTGTCCTTGAGGTCTGTGGGATACGAGTGTAGGGATACCATGGGTTTATGAGCGGTGGGGTTACTACTGTCATGAGGATATCTACTGTTATATATTCTCTCGCTGTTATTTATCTCCCTTCTTACCTATTTCTTGCCAGGGCTGCACATCTCTGCTCGAAAGGCCATAAAAGGTATGAATTGTCAGCTTTAAGTCAACCTCCCCTACAAATCTTTTGACAGGGTATACCACTGCTCACATAAAGTTAAACATTGCGCGTGTGACAGTTTAGTGAGTATTAATTTTCTGGCGCATTACGGAGATTTTGTTCTTGGCTTCGGAGACTGTGGGGTAAGGGCCTTGGGTAAGTGTTTAGAGATTACGATGCGATTTTGCTACAACCGAATTATTTTGCTTTTGTAAACTCACTCGTTCGATGGCAAACAACACATACCACCTTTCAGTCGTAATCTGAAGGAAATACCATAAATACGCGAAATTCCCTCGCAATAATCCTTCATCTGAATCCAGAAAATGGAATTAGAGTAACTAGAGAGCGGGTATTCTGCTCCAGGATCCGGAGCATTTTCCCCTTAGGATTTAATACACAGAAAACCAGTTTCTTGCTACAATATACTAGGTTAGGGAGGGGAGGGAGAATATGTTGTCATTTGAACTTCTGTTGTCGTTTGTTTTCTTACTGTCACTTCCCTCTGTTCATCTTGCATAGCTAGAAATTCATGTCTTCTACTTCGGTACGCTTCGCGGTCAAGTAAGCTGTCTTGTCCTCGTTATTAGCCTTCTTCTCGAGCTTGGCGACAAGGCGAGTTTTGCATTCGGCGCGCTTGGTTGGTGCCATGGTGGTACGAAAGACGCTTCAAGTAAGTTCGCTTACTTATATCATGATAGTTCAAAGCAAAAATTTGTGGTAGATTCACCCCAAAATATGAAATTTATCCTCCTTATTTGTCAACTAGTAGAGGAGTTATCCGACGAAGCGCTGCCCTTTATGAAGATATGATGTGGTTACGGAGGTTAATACTGAGACAAACGTGGTAGGATATTCAGGTGCCATCTATGTATTGCAGTGTCGCGCAGACAATATGCCAATAAGACTAAGATCTATAAATCCTAGGTGTTTTTCAAGCTTATTAGGATATTTCTTTGGGTGCTAAAAAGTGTGAAGGTTTGCTGTCTGCACTTGAATTTACAGAGAAAGGTCCAGAGCGCCAATCTATTTCAACATCCTGTTTGACTTTAGTTCAGTTATTGTCATATATGCTCTTGCTGTTAATTGTATTCATCCCTAAAAATAATGAAACTTAAAAGTAGGTTCGAGAAATGAATGAACCCCGGTAGAGACTCGAAGATTCCCTTAGCAATTGACAATGGAAGCTGGACTTTAATCTTCCCATCTTCGTTCCAAGGTCGGTTAATAAGCCCAGCTGCTTCTACTCAGACGATAATCCTCCCCAACTCACCCTCGGCTTACGCAGCTAACTTGAGTTGCCTGAGCAGGCAAGCCTGGGCACAAACAATACCTAACTAACATACATCAAGGATCTGTTTTCCGTATTTTTAACGGTGAATAGGCCAACACTCTTCAGATTCTGTTACGACTTTAAATAATATTCCTTTGTCTATGGATCCTATTCTAGTTCCATTTCAACTGAGATTCTATAGGGAATATTTTCGGATCCGGCAGAATGACATTTCCAAAGGCTGGGTCACGTGCCACTGGAGCCACCTGTTAAAAGAATTGCTGCCGACTTTGACAATGCTTGATATAAGCATCCATAGCTGCAGTCTTAAGATAACAACTCTTCCGTAGCTAATCTATTTGAATAATTTAGTACCCTGAAACGTAACGTGCTTTGATGACACAGCGAAAGGATAGACATTTTGTGTGCAAGCCATCAAAATTTCGCTATTAACAATACTGTCTACTAGTAAGGATGGACGTGAATCAGATGTCCTGTGATTCAAAATGTAGATGCCACGATCTTCTTCTAAGCCTGCGATTGCCAGCGACAAACTATGCCATGGGGTATTTCACTGCATATATATTAGCATATCGAGGTCATCAGCCATCCAAACATTATAATGAATTCCTGTTACGGTGAAGGCCGGTATCCAATGTTAAAGCGGCCGCTTCTCACGCCCCAAAACTAAAACAGAACTAGCGACGATAAGGAGAGGGGCTCGCTTAGGACGCGGAAATAAGGACTTCTAATACCGAAACCATGCATTGAATGAGCAGGATAAGAAGAAACAGCGTGGGATAGTTTGATTACGCCTTGAAGAGTACAAAGGTCTACATATACTGGGACTGTTGTGCTAAACCTCGAAAGACTAATCCTGGCGAATGCGAATGCCCTTGCATAAGCTGTCATGACCTTTCCGAGTGCAGGGTGTCGGACATGCAAGACGAGGCGGATCAAGGCATGTAAACAGCTATACTGAAAAGGCAGAAAGCTGACTAACTCCCGCAGTGCGATGAAACTCAGCCAGCATGCCATAATTGCATTAAATCCCGACGAGATTGCCACGGCACAACATCAAGGAAAGCCTGGTCCACCATTCATCTGGAAAACCCATACGCAAGCGGCCAAAAGAATCGTCCTAGGGGGCCTCGGTCCAATCGCGTAGTAGAGCCTTTACCTACCAGCCCTCGTCTCCCACTTATTAACTTAGAAACACAAGCAAATTTGTACTTCTTGCGATATCAT
>Ga0182030_10021945_pt1 | contig 11914 bp, 6 predicted proteins | sample 812S3MmetaG_FD_121299 | JGI IMG/M metagenome (GOLD analysis project Ga0182030, IMG submission 121299) | Permafrost microbial communities from Stordalen Mire, Sweden - 812S3M metaG (Illumina Assembly) | ecosystem: Environmental > Terrestrial > Soil > Wetlands > Permafrost | place: Sweden... | reverse complement strand
CACGTCATATTCCCATGGATGTGATTGTTCAGGATTGGTTTTACTGGAATCCACTCCCCTGGGGATCTCATTATTTTGATCGCCTGCGTTATCCGGATCCTGTTAAGATGATAAATGATGTTCACAAGGCAAATACAAAAATTATTATTTCGGTGTGGAGCAAATTTGCCATTGGAAGTCCAAACAGAAAAGAGATGGAAGATAATAATTGTTTATTACCACCAATCCAAATGGAATATGATCCGTCAACAACACGTTATTATGATGCACATAGTAAGAAAGCGCGTGAACTATATTGGAAGCAGGTTCATGATTCATTATTTGTAAAAGGAATTGACGGGTGGTGGCAGGATGCTTCTGAACCTGAAATTGGAGATATGTCATCAGATTCAGTAAAGATGGGTATGAACAATGAACTGGGAAGCGGTGCCAGGTACCTGAATTCTTATCCCCTTATGACAACTACGGCTATGTTCGAAGGGCAAAGAAAAACAACTTCAGATAAGAGAGTCTATATATTAACCCGTTCAGCTTACGCGGGACAGCAGCGGAATGCTGCTACAACCTGGTCAGGGGATATCACTGCCTCCTGGGAAGTATTCTCAAAACAGATACCTGCCGGAATCAATTTTTGTTATTCAGGAATTCCTTACTGGACAACAGATGCAGGTGCTTTTTTTGTGAATTATATAGGTGGAAATAAAAACGATAGTTACAAAGAATTATTTGTACGTTGGTTCCAATTTGCTGCCTTCTGTCCCATATTCAGAACACATGGAACCAATACTCCCCGTGAAATGTGGTGCTTCGGTCAACCCGGAACCTGGGCCTATGATGCTTTGTTGAAAATTGATAAACTTCGTTACAGACTGATGCCTTATATCTATTCTTTGGGATGGAAAATTACAAACGACAATTATACAATGATGCGTGGTCTTGCATTCGATTTTGCCTCTGATAAAAATGTGTATAATATTGCCGATCAGTATATGTTTGGCCCTGCATTCTTAGTCAATCCGGTAACCAAACCGATGTATTATCCTGATGCCGCCTTGGGATTAGGTGAAATGATACCGTCTTCCTGTTTGTATTCAAATGATGACAAACAGGGTGGTCTGACCGGGGACTATTTTGCTGGTCAAAATTTTGAAAAGAAAGTAGCTACACGTGTAGATTCAAAAATTGAATTTGACTGGGGATTGGCTTCTCCTTTTGAAGGTCTTTCTTCCGATCATTTTTCTGTTCGCTGGACGGGGAAGATAATGCCTCAGTACAGTGGCGAATATACCTTTGGCATTGCCTCTGATGATGGCACCCGTTTATGGATTGACAATAAACTTTTAGTTGATGACTGGACACAGCATGCTACTGAATACCGATTTGCAAAAATGAAACTTGAAGCAAATAAAAAGTATGATATTAAACTGGAGTATCTTGAAGTGATCGGTCAATCCAATGTGATGCTGAAATGGGGATTGCCTGATTTTGTAAAAAAGAAAAAATCAGATGAAGTAAAAAAAGAACGGCAGGTTTATTTTCCTGAAGACACCAACTGGTATGACTTCTGGACAGGGGAAACGACAAAGGGAGGTGTAACAAAAAATGTAGATGCACCTATTGATATTATTCCTTTATTTGTGAAAGCCGGTTCTATAGTTCCGATGGGACCCTTTCTGGAATACGCAACGGAAAAACCCGCCGATCCTATTGAATTGAGAATTTATCCGGGTGCTGATGGAATTTTTATTTTATATGAAGATGAAAATGATAATTATAATTATGAAAATGGACAATATGCAACCATTGGTTTTAAGTGGATTGATCAGGACAAAACAATCACTATTGAAGACAGAAAAGGTTCCTTTAAAGGAATGATCAATAAAAGAAAATTTAATATTGTAGTCGTTTCAAAAAATCATGGTACGGGCTTGAATGGTACTGAAAACCCTGATAAAACAGTTGAATATACAGGTAAACAGTTGATAATGAAATTCTAAACCAAAATATAACAAAAGATAATCCATGTTATCATTGATATGATTGCAAAGTGATGCTGATAATGCCTTTGTTTTTCTATCTTTTGGTTGAATCCCTGATGACAAGAGCAGATTCCAAGACTATTTTTTTATCTTCATTAATGGGAATGTCACCATTGATCATCTGAAGCATGATCTCCAGACTTTTCATTCCTATCAGATAAGCCGGTTGACCAACTGATGTCAGTGAAGGTTCAAGAAATGAAGAGAATGGTTCGTCAGCAAAACCTGCAACAGCAATATCCTGTGGTATCCTGAATCCTTTTTCTTTGGCTATTTTCATGGCAACCATTGCTACCATATCATTATTTCCGATGATTGCATCAGGTAGTGGTTTCTTTTTCAAAAGGTTTATGGTTGCTTCAACAGAGGTGGAAATATTCATATTCCCATGAATGATCAGTTCGTGATCAAGGGGAATATTATGCTTCTTCAACGCCATTTTGTATCCCTCATATCTTAAGCGACCTGCCGCTAACGGTTCCAGATTGGTGATAAAAGCTATTCGTCTGCATCTTTTTGAAATCAGATGTTCTGTAACTTCAATTGAAGATTTAATATTATCTGTGACGACTTTATAGGTAGGTATCTCTTCCGGTTCCCTTTCAAAAATTACCAAAGGAATATTGTTGTCTATAATATCATAATAATGCGTAAAATCATACAATTCACTGGAAGGACAAGCAATAATCCCATCAACTCTTGAAAGCATTAATTCCTGTATAGCCAATATTTCATTTGTCTGATTATCATTTGTATAGCTTACAATTAACCGGTATCCAGATAAAGATGCTACGGAATCCATTCCTCTTAGAATTGTAGAGTAGAAATAATTTTCAATTTCGGGAATGACTATACCTATCGTGCTCGTTTTTTTATTCAGCAATCCGGTCGCTAACGGATTAGGCCTGAACTTTAGTTTCTTGGCCAGCTCAATAATGCCTTTCCTGGTTTCAGGATTAATCTCTCCCTTGTTTCTAAGTGCTCGTGAAACAGTTGATATAGAGACGTTTAATTGTTTTGCAATATCTTTTAAAGAAACCGGTTCTTTCTTCATTATACTTTAAATTTCCTGAGAGTTGCCCCAATAATATTTATTTCACTTGCTGTAAACATTCTCATCGTTAAAACATTTTATGTTATACAACATATTTTATTCTTGCAAACCTTTCCGCAAACCTTTGCGGTAAAAATAAAACAACTCTGTGAAATACATGTGCTTTACAGGATTCTTTTTAGCTTATATTTGTAACAAAAAGCAAAATGAAGTATAATAAACTGACTATTTCCGACCCAAAAAATTTATTTTTTGGAACGGCTCCCTATCCGGTAAAAACTGCTCGTGGATTAGTTATAGGTGGAGGAATCGTATATCCTGAATTGAATTTTACTTTGCCGCCTATGTCAATCAATAAAGAAACAATCCCGGACGTTATTAATCATTATAAAGAGATTGTATCAGGAGCTCTGGAACATGCTGTTCATCTTGACAGTAATGGTGTTGTTTTTGAGTTTGAAACATTGATCGAGATGACTAAGGATCCTGATTTAGGTGTAGAACTGGTGAAAGTAATGAATGAATTATGTGAAACGTATTTTCAGAAAGAAGGATTAAAGAGTGAAATACGTCTCACACCAAATGATTTGCGTGAGTTTGAAAGACCCCCAAAACAAAGAACATCTATGTTATTACAACCTATGCTTGAGTTATTCGAGAGGGGTGCATTGGCGGGAGGTAACCTTCTTTCCATCGAATCAACCGGAGGAAAAGAAATATCAGATGATGCACTGATGACGTGCGATATCAAACAGTTTATCTTTTCTCAGGCTGTTCTGGGTACGCGTGACATGCATATGCTATGGAGAAAAATTGTCGATATAGCTGCAAAAACCGGTAAGATCGCCGGAGGTGATACCGCCTGTGGTTTTGGAAATACAGCCATGGTTCTTGCTGAAAAAAAATATATTCCCAAAGTTTTTGCTGCTGTTGTCAGAATTGCAACTGTTGTGAGGACATTGGTATCAATTGAGGAAGGAGCAACTGGTCCTGATAAAGATTGTGGCTACGAAGGCCCCTTTCTGAAAGCCATAACCGGAATACCTATTTCTATGGAAGGAAAAACATCTGCCTGCGCTCACCTGAGTCCGCTGGGTAACGTAGCTGCTGCCTGCGCTGATTTATGGAGTAATGAATCGGTTCAGAATGTGAAATTACTTGGAGGAATGGCCCCGACTGTGTATCTTGAACAACTTGAATATGATACCCGTTTGATGAATCAGGCTGTCAAAGAAGGGAAAAACAGTATTCTGAATCTTCAGAGATTATTAGTCAATTCCGACATCTACCATGATCCTCAGGCTTTAATATTGTCTCCGGAACATGTAATTGCCATTTCAAAAGAGATTGTAAAGGGTAAAAATTATATAGATGCTGCCATCCGGGGGTGTCAGAAAGGACTTCAAATTATCGAAGAATCAATAAAAAATGGTCAACTGAAACAGGATGAGAAAGAAACAAGTTGGATAGATTCCTTAAAAACAGATCTATCGGCAATTCCTGTTGATGAAGGAAAACTAACTGAAGAAGTGATGGCAACAATTGATTCGTCAAAAATTATTTTATCAGAATACGGACTTTAAATAAATATTGTTATATTTAGCGGTGAAATTTAATATTAATCTTATGAATGAAATAATAGAGAAAATAGCATTGTGTGTTGAATTCGGAAAAATCAACAAAGTATCTCCATATCCGCCCGATATGAAAGGACAGGATGGAACAGATGAATTAACCCAACAGGCTTTAAAGGAAGGTATCAAACCTTCTGAGATATTGGAAAAAGGATTCGTTGTAGGAATGGACAAGGTAGGAAAGAAATTTTCTGAAAATAAGGTGTTTGTTCCACAGATGCTGATGTCTGCTAAAGCGATGAGTACTGGATTGGTTCATTTAAAACCTTTTTTTAAATCAGGCGAAGTAAAACGTAAAGGGTTATTTGTCATTGGCACGGTTGCCGGCGATCTTCATGATATAGGAAAGAATCTGGTCTCTATGATGGTTGAAGGTGGAGGCTGGGAAGTAATTGATCTGGGAACGGATGTGAAATCGGAAAAATTTGTTGAAATAGTGAAACAACATCCCGGATGTATGGTAGGCCTTTCTGCTCTTCTTACGACAACCATGGTGAATATGGAAAAAATAGTAAAAGACATAAAAACAGCCGTACCAAACACAAAAGTACTTATAGGTGGAGCACCTGTCAATACTGATTTTTGTAAAAAAATAGGCGCAGATTATTACTCGCCCGATCCACAGGGTGCAGTTGAGTATCTGAATAAAATGGTAGCTTAACTGATAAGTTATATCTTATAATCCGGTAAATTGCCGGATTTTTTTATGGAAGATAGGCTAATTATTTAAAAATCAAATAAATGAACGGTTACGAAAGAATCAACACAGTCCTGAAAGGGCAATGGCCGGACAAAAGACCTATTATGCTTCATAATTTTATGCTTGCCACACGGGAAGCGGGACTGAAAATGAAGGATTATAACAGAAGTCCTGAAAATATAGCTAAAGTGCATATTCAGGCAGTTGAAAAATATGATCTGGATGGTATCCTTTTAGATATTGATACCGCGATCCTTGCCTCCGCTGTTGGTGTACCGGTTGATTTTCCTGAAGATGATCCGGCAAGAGTTCATGAACCTGTACTCTTGTCTCTCAGTCAGGTTAAAGATTTAAAACCTGTTGATGTTTCAAAAAATGAGAGGATTCAGATTGCCTTAGAAGCTGCAGGAATATTGAAAAAATATTTTGGCAACGAGATTTATATCAGGGGAAATTGCGATCAGGCTCCATTCTCATTGGCAAGTATGATGAGAACTCCTGCTGAATGGATGATGGATATCATGATGGGTGATGAGTTGGTTTTCAGATTGCTCGATTATTGCACTGATGCCTGTATTCAGTTTGTGAAGCTTATGGCCGGAAAAGGTGTACATATGATATCCAACGGGGACAGTCCTGCCGGTCCTGAGATGATTTCACCTGAAATGTATAAAATATTTGCCTGGCCGTATGAAAAAAAAATCGTTGATTGTTCCCATCAGTTGAAGCTTCCATACATGCTTCATATTTGCGGTAATACGAATCTGATCTTACAGGACATGCTTGAAACAGGATTGGATGCAGTAGAACTGGATTATAAAACGAACCTTCAACTGATCCATTCAATTTATAAAGATAGCGCCGTGGTAAGCGGAACTGTTGATCCATCGGGTGTTTTTGCATTAGGATCTCCCGAGTTGGTTGAAGAGAAGACAAGGGAAATATTGGAACTGTATAAAGACAGTCCCAGACTTATCATGAATGCAGGATGCGCTATTCCCCCAAATACACCTGAGGAAAATATTTGGCGTTTTATTAAAGTGTCCCGATCATAAGAATGGTTTTTTATTGAATAATAAAAAAATAAAATTAAAGAAAATGAAAAATCTGTTAAACTATTATGCCGTTGCCATATTATTTTTATTGGTTCATTGTTCGGAACAAAAGCAGAAGTCTTCTCAGGATGATTTAATCAGGTATGTAAATCCGTTTATTGGTACTTCAGAAGGTGGAAACTTGCAGCCGGGAGCTCATCTGCCTTTCGGAATGGTTCATTTCAGCCCGGTTAATAATGGAGATTCTTTTTGCGAAGCGGCCAATTATATTTATAAAAACCCATTCATATATGGATTCGGATTGCTTAATATTAGCGGAACAGGTTGTGCTAATTATGGAAGTATCCTGATCATGCCTGCTTCGGGGGAACCTACTGTTAAAAAACGGTATTCAAAATATAGTGATGAATTTGCTGAACCTGGTTATTACAGCGTTATGCTGGATAGTCAGCATATTAAAACTGAATTAACAGCAACTTTAAGAGCCGGATTCGCGAGATTTACTTTCCGGAAAGGAAAAGCAAATATTTTTATAGACCTCTCCAGAATGGGAAATCAGGATACTGCATTTACCCTTAATATTGAATCAGATAAGGAAATATCCGGCTACAGAACCGATGGTCAGTTCTGTGGAAAACCTGGAACTAACAAGGAGTTTTTTATCATCCGTTTTAATAAATCATTTGCTTCTTCCTCCTTAGTTAAGAATGATCAAATACTTAATCAGAGAATTATCTCGGTTCAGAAAGATAAAATTCTTGCTCTTGTATCTTTTGAACTGAACAAAGATGACAGCATTGAAGTGACTGCCGGAGTGTCTTTTGTAAGTATCGCTAATGCAAAAGAAAATCTTGAAAAAGAAATTGCTGATAAATCATTTGATCAGGTCAGAAGGGATGCAAAAGCCATATGGAATGAAAAATTATCAGTCATATTAGTTGAAGGCGGAACCGATACAGATAAGATAAAATTCTATACAGCTTTGTATCACACCATGAGTCATCCGAATATATTAAGTGATTGTAACGGTGAATATCCTGCCATGGATACTCACAAGATAATGAAAACAACAGATCACAATCGTTATACCATATATTCTTTATGGGATACTTACAGGACTTTTCATCCGTTCATGACTTTGGTTTATCCCGAAGTTCAATCTGAATTTGTTAAATCAATGCTTGATATGTATAAGGAATACGGTTGGTTGCCTCACTGGGAGCTGAATAGTGTTGAGAAAGGAGTGATGAACGGAGATCCATCATTGACTGTAATTTCGGATACATACTTTAAAGGTATAAAAGATTTCGATACCACTTTAGCGCTGGATGCTATGGTCCATAATACTGAGAAATGTTATGAAAAAGATGAAGCAGACAGGAAAAACGTTCAATATATCAGGAAAGCAAAAGATGAATATAATAAAAATAAAGGTTATATAACACAGGATTATAAGGCATCCGGACACGATGTGTGGGGTGTCGTATCAACCACTCTCGAATATAATATAGCAGATTGGAATTTATCACGATATGCAAAAGCGATGGGAAGGGAGGATTTATTCAAGTTATATAATGAACGATCACACGGTTACAAATTTTTTTATGATTCAAAAACGGGTTTTCTTCGACCCCGCTTTGCCGACGGGCATTTTATTGAACCGTTCGATCCCTTGGCTTCAACTGGTGAAATGTCCTGGCCTGGCTCAGGCGGACCAGGTTATACAGAAGGAAATGCCTGGCATTACCTGTATTTTGTTCCTCACGATATAAAAGGATTGATTGAACTCATGGGCGGAGAAAAAAACTTTACTGATAAACTTCAGGAATGTTTTGATAAAAAAATATATAATTCTTCTAACGAGCCGGACATTGCATATCCTTTTTTATTTAACTATGTAAAAGGGGAAGAATGGAGAACTCAGAAAACTGTACGCGATTTAATTTATTCTGAATATAGAAACCGTACAGATGGTGTTCCTGGTAATGATGATTGTGGAACCATGTCGTCATGGCTGTTATTCGCTATGATGGGCATTTATCCCGATTGTCCGGGGTTCCCCGCCTATCAGCTTTGCTCTCCTATTTTTGATAAGATTACCATTAAACTAAATAACAAATATGATCACGGATATACATTTGTGATCGAAACAAAAAATAATTCAAAAGAAAATAAATATATTAAATCCATTTCACTGAATGGAAAGAAATATGATAAATTCAGTATCAATCATTCTGATCTGGTAAATGGTGGTAAACTTTTAATTGAACTTTCAAATACAAAATAAAATGAACAGGTTATTGCTGGGGATTATGCTGATTTTGTCGGTTTTAAATTTACAATCTCAGATTGTAACTGAATTAAACGTACCGGTTGTCAGGTATCCTATTTCTACAGGACCGGGATCTGCTCAATGGATTACCAACCCTGATATTAATCTGAATGAATATAATGTGGTCCTTTTCAGAAAAGAATTGAAATTGAAGGAGAAACCGGAACAGTTTATTATTCATATTACAGCAGATAACAGGTATAAATTATTTATCAATGAAAAATTAGTATGTATAGGACCCCAGCTTTCAGATATGCGTCACTGGCGTTATGAAACGATTGACATTTCATCGTATCTGAACATTGGAAAAAATATTGTGGCAGCAGAAGTTGTCAATTGGGGAAAAGATAAGTTTTTTGGAATCATTTCAACTGAAACAGCTTTTCTTCTTCAGGGTAATTCACAAAAGGAGTCAATTATAAATTCAAATGATACAACATGGAAAACTTCAGTAAATAAAGCATATTCACCGGAACCGGTGAACTGGATGTATGGAGTGGATGTCATTGGCGGATTTTATGCATCCAATCCGGGTGAACGAATTGATGATTCGAAATATCCTTTGGGTTGGACAACATTGGATTTTAATGATCATGATTGGAATAAACCGGTATGGGCGGGAAGTACGTCTTTAGCTGAGCAGGGTGGTATGTTGTGGCTACTGATGCCTCGTTCTGTTCCGCTGGTTGAATATAAAGAAACACGTTTTTCAAAGATTGCCCGTATCACAGGAATGCAGGCAGGTGATGATTTTCTGAAAGGCTCTAAACCACTAATTATTCCTGAGAATGCTGTTGTTTCTATACTGATTGACAATGCTGTTCTTTCAATAGGATTTCCCAGGATTGAACTCTCCGGCGGAAAAGATGCTTCCATAAAAATTACTTATGCTGAAAACCTGTTTAATGAAAAACAGGAAAAAGAAAACCGGAACAAAGTTGACGGAATGCATATTATTGGTGTTCATGATATTATTTTACCTTCAGGAGTTCAGAATAAAATCTTCACACCTTTGTGGTACCATGCTTTTCGCTATATCCAATTAGATGTTCATACCGGTGTTGATCCGTTAATTATTAATGATTATTATAATATGGCAGTTGCTGCCCCTTTGGTCAGGAAAGCCGAATTTAAATGCGATGACCCGGAATATTCTAAAATTATGGATATATGCTGGCGCACAGCAAGTATATGTGTACAGGATAACCTGATGAGTGATGCTTATTATGAAACGATGCAATACGTTGGTGATTCAAGGGTACACACCAATGTGCTTCATTATCTTACCGGGGATACCTTGTTCTGGAAGAATGCAATTACCCAGTTTAACTACTCCCGGTTGCCCGATGGTATGATCACCAGTTGCTTTCCATTGAGAGCCACGTTTATACATCCCACATTTTCTTTGATCTGGGTTGATATGATCTATGATTATATGATGCAATGCGGAAATAAAAGTTTTATCCTTCCCTTTATTAATCCGATCAGAGCCACCCTGGATTGGTTTGCCAATAATATAAATGAAAATGGATTGGTTGGGAAACCGGTTGGATCTTATTTTGTTGACTGGTATGAGAAGGAGGGTGACAATGGAAGTCTGAAATCTTCATTTAATGGAAATTCAGCAGTAGTTACCTTACATTATGTTTATACTTTGCAGAACGCGGCAGCCATATTTAAGTACATGGGTAAAAATACCGAAGCAGACGAGTATCTGAAGGAAGCCGATCAGTTAAAGAAAAATGTATATGAGAAATGTTATGATGTCAAACGTGGACTATTTGCCGAAAATCCTGGTAAGCAATATTTTGACTCAAGAGCCAACATCATGGCAGTATTGACTGATGCCATTCCTGTAGATCAGCAAAAAGAACTGTTGCGAAAGGCAATAACCGATACGTCCCTCAGTGAAGCCGGTTATTATTATCGTTTTAATTTTTTCAATGCCTTACATAAGGTGCATGCCGGTGACTATTTTGACTGGGTACTCAAACCCTGGAAAGGATTGACTGATGAAGGTCTGACGACCACCCCTGAAAAGTTGTACAATCCCCGCTCAGAGGCTCATCCCTGGAGTACAGCTCCTGCTTATGCTTATTTTAAAGTGATTTGTGGTATTGAACCTGCTGAACCTGGTTTCAACAAGGTTATTATTGCCCCTGATTTTGGAAAATTAAATTATATTGAGGCTGTCTTTCCTCATCAATTGGGAAATATTATTATAAAACTGACTAAGAAGAACAATGATGTCCTTGAAGGAGAAATAACACTTCCGCGTGCTTTGACTGGTAAATTTCTTTGGAAAGGAAAAGAAGTTCAATTGAAGGAAGGATTACAGAAGATAAGTTTGTAAAAAAATACAATGAGAACGAAGTTATCAGTTATCATTTTTTTAATTTCATTCGCACCCTCTTTTTCCCAGCAGATTCTGGAAACACCTGCCTGGGCAAAGGATCTGATCATATACGAAATCGCGCCAAAAGGATTCACGTCTCCTGACGGACCTGAAAGCGGAACATTTAATAGTCTGAAAGAAAAAATACCTTACCTGAAAGATCTTGGTGTGAATGGGATATGGCTTACTGGTTACTCATGGTCTGATACGAGTCATTTTTATGGTATCTGGACGCAATATGCCTGTATTCGTCCTGACAGTATTGATGCTTCATTGGGTACTCCTGATGATTTTCGGAAACTCATTGAAAAGGCGCATGATTTCGGGATCAGAATATTTCTCGATGTGATCACTCATGGTGTAATGAAGAACAGTCCTCTTATTAAACAACACCCGCTGTGGTTTAAAGGAGGATCGTGGGGAATGATAGATTACGATTGGTTTGGCTTGCATAAAGATTTGGATGACTGGTGGGTGAATACCTGGGTAAATTATGTTGAAACATATGGCGTTGATGGATTCCGTCTCGACTGCGATATCTACCGTCCGGATCTTTGGGCTGCCATTAAATACCGGTCAAAGATGGCACGGCATGAAATTGTTGTTTTTGAGGAAGGCCCCGTACGGTTTTCCGGGGCTACGGATTTCAGACAATATTCTATCAACCTGGCTAGTCACGAAGGTCTTGTTCTCAATCATCCCTTT
>Ga0182030_10021943_pt1 | contig 11915 bp, 6 predicted proteins | sample 812S3MmetaG_FD_121299 | JGI IMG/M metagenome (GOLD analysis project Ga0182030, IMG submission 121299) | Permafrost microbial communities from Stordalen Mire, Sweden - 812S3M metaG (Illumina Assembly) | ecosystem: Environmental > Terrestrial > Soil > Wetlands > Permafrost | place: Sweden... | reverse complement strand
GTTCCCACTTCCAGCCAGTATCAGTTCCAACTTCTGTTTCTCGGTTATAATGCCAGCGTGACAGCCACTCCCGAAACGATTCTTTTGGACAATCTTCAAATAACAGTGGCCTCGAACAACTATCCGTATCCGAACCCACCACCGTCCGGGACGAACATAACCGCACCATACTATGTCAATCCACCCATTTACGCGGATTATCCTGATCCCGACATCATTCGCGTTGGAAACGACTTTTACTTCAGCACGACCACGTTCATTGATGTGCCAGGACTGACCATTTTGCATTCACAGGATCTGGTGCATTGGGAAATTGTCACCCATCTCGTTCCCCAACTGACTGGCAGCCCGAACTATAACATCACCAACGGCGTCCAAAATTATCGCAACGGTGTTTTTGCTTCGAGCCTGCGGTATTACCACGGAACATTCTATTGTGTGGAGACGCCGAATGGCCAAAACACCACTATTTATTATACCACAAACATTGCCGGGCCGTGGCAGTCGCATCTGCTCAACACCGCCGCGTTTGATCCGGGACTTTACATCGAGACTAACGGCACGGGCTACATCGCCACGGCTGGCGGCTGGCAAAACAATACCACGTTTCTGACCTTGGACTCCACTTTTTCCTCGGTCGTTGCCACCCACGTCATAACAAATGGCTTGGCGCTTGAAGGCTCTCATGTGGTCAAGGTCGGCAGTTATTATTACGTTTTCAATGCGCAGCCGGCGACCGGGGCGTTCTATGTTTCCCGTTCAACGAGCCTTTTTGGCCCTTACACATTCTCGAATATTTTGAATAACATGGCGGGCGGGCACCAAGGTGCCATCGTGGATATGCCGGACGGCAGTTATTATGGATTTGTGATGAAGGATAGCGGCGCCATCGGCCGGGTGACTTACATCAGTCCCATTTTCTGGATGAACGGATGGCCGGTATTCGGCACGGCGAATGCGCCTGGACAGGTTCCAGCCACGGCACCCATGCCGATTGTGGGGGCACCGACTTACAAGGTTCCGACTTCGGATGATTTCTCATCTCCGACGCTGGGCCTGCAATGGCAATTCAATCACAATCCCGACAACACGCGCTGGTCGCTCACCGAACGGCCCGGTTTCCTGCGGCTTTATCCGACGGGCGCAACGAACTTTTGGTATGCGCGGAACACCCTCATTCAAAAAGGTCAGGGATCCTGGAGTGGCGCGGAAGTTAAATTCGATCTTAGCCATCTCCAGTCCGGCGATATTTGCGGATTGGGCACGCTGGGAAAGACCAATGGCAACCTTGCCGTCACCTGCAACAGTCCCGGCAGCTTTACTTTAAGCATGAACTTGATCGTGCCGATTGATACGACCGATACCAACCTGGCAACGACCACCGTCGCCACCGCGTTATTCACCGGAACGACGATCTATCTTCGCACGAGTCTGGATTTCATCAAGAATCTGGGAACCTTGCTCTATAGTTCCGACGGCATAACTTGGATGCAACTGGGCAGCCAATTCAATCTGGCGTATGACTGGGCGACGGGGACGTTCCAAGGCGAGCAATTTGCGCTGTTCTGTTACAACCCGCAACCCGGCGCGGGTTACCTGGATGTGGATTGGTTCAGGTTCACGCCGCCGGCGTTCATTAACAGCATTAGCCAGAATCCGGACTCCAGCAAAAGACTGTATTTTGCGAACAGCCCAGGCTTCACGAACATCATCCAGACATCTCTCGACCTAAACGCGTGGCAGAACATCTCCACCAATATCGGCGATGCGAACGGCTTTTGGCAATTCACCGACACTAACGCGAACTCGGTGTCCGTTCAATTTTACCGTTCTTACATTCGCTAGGAATGTTTTTATTTTCCACCTTTTATAAACCGTAAAACCATGAAACATCTTACTTGCCTTATTGTAGCCGGGGTTGCCTGGCGCTTTGGTCATCGTCGGCCCCGACCCAACTGGCTCACGGTGACATCACCAGCGCCGCAAATTGTCAGTGGCCAATGACGTGTGATTTGGCCGCAACCCACCAACGTCAGCGCAACATTTTATCGGTTGCTGAACTGAATCTCCGGGCCTGCCCGCGCTAAATTTTTGCCTGCGCGCGGTTCACGGTTTGAATTCCGGTCACAGGTAAGCGCTGTTGTCAAAGGCGAATTTCAACAGGCTATGCGTCCCGTGTAATTTCAGTTTGTTGCAGATGTGCTGACGGTGGTTGTCCACCGTGCGGACGCTCAACTTTAGGCGGTCGGCGATTTCCTTGCTGGTCAAATCCTCGCCAACGAATTTGAGGATGCGGCGCTCGGCCGACGTCAGCGATTCGATTTGCGGTTTGTTCAACAGTAATTCCTTCACGCGGTCGCTGCGCCGCTCTCCGGCCTCCAGCATCATAGCACTCGTAAAAGTTTCACCGCGATCCACTTTTTCCAGCGCCGTCATGACGTCATTTGCGGCGTTCTCTTTCAAAACGTAGGCCTTCGCGCCCAAATCCATCGCGGCATTGAACATGTCTTCCTCCTTATACATTGTCAGGATGATCACCTTCACCGGGAAGGGCAGCCCGCGAATCACGCGGATGGTCTCCACCCCATTGAGTCGCGGCATGTCAATGTCCAGGATGACGATCTGAGGTTTCAGGGAAGCGATTTTTCGCAGCGCCTCTTCGCCATCGGATGACTCGCCGATGATTTTGAACCGCGAGTTGCGTCCGATGACATCACGCAGGCCGTGGCGGACCAGTGGATGGTCGTCTACGATGAGCAAGGTTGTTTCCGGTTTCATGTTTGCGAAATGCGAAATGGAATTTCAGCCGTCAAACTGGTGCCCTCACCGGGCCGGGAGTTAATCGTGAAGGTTCCGCCCAGAATCCGCACCCGCTCGGCGATGCCATTTAGCCCGAGACCGAGGTCGTGCAGTTGGGACCAACTTTTCGCCGGGTCGAAGCCCTGGCCGTTGTCCCGGATGGAAAGTGAAACGGACATTTCCCGTTTTTTGACCACGACGGCGGCCTCGGTCGCGGCGGAATGTTTGACGACATTGTTGACCGCTTCCTGCACGATGCGATAGACGTGAATCTCGCTGTCTTTGTCGAACACGGTGTCAATGTCCTCGACCCGGCTGGCGAACAGAATCGCGCCATTCTTCGAGGCGCTGTTGACCAAGGCGCGAATCGCCTGGGTCAAGCCCAGACGATCCAACTGATAAGGTCGCAGGCCGCTGGTAATCCGCCGCACTTCCTCGATGGCTTGCGATGTCGTGCCGGAAATTTCATCAAGGCGGCTTCGCAAGCCCGGTTCTTCGGACGGTGACTGGGTGGCCAGCAGGGTGTGGTTTTTGATCGCGAGCAGCATTTGTCCGAGGCTGTCGTGCAGGTTGATGGCGATGTGGCGGCGTTCTTCTTCCAGCTTTCCAAAAACGTGCCGCGAAAATGCAAGCTGCGCGGCCTGTTGTCGTTCCAGTCGCCGCCGCAGCAGGTGAACCCACAGCAACGCCACGGCCAAAATCGCCAGCAACATCCCGACCAGCGTGGCGGTGCGTTTCCAAGTCCACCACGGCGGCCCGCTGATGACGGCCACGTCCGGCGGTGTGCGCAGGAGGATGTTGAGCGAAGAGAGCAGTTGCGCCCCCGGCGACTTTTCGCCGGAAGTGGACAACGCCGGAGTTTCATCGTCGCAGACTCCGGTGATTCGGAGCCGGCTTCCCGGCAGCAAGACCGGCAGGCGGCCTTGGTTGGCGGCGAGCGTGGCGGTGAACACGCGTTGTTGTTCTTGAAGCTCCAGCACTTGATTCACGCCATTCGTCCGGCTCGCCAGTAGCGTGGCGCTGACGTGAACCAATGTGCCGCTTTGCTTGGAGGAGAATGCTTCGCTCAAATCCAAGTCCGTGGGACGGACCGGCTCCACCGCTGCGGCTTGGCGCACCAATGCTTTGGTCAAAATATGTGCGGAACCGCTTTGCGCCAAAAACGCAACCACTTCAACCGGGTCGCCAATTTTTGCCGCTGGTTGAATGGAGGTTTGCACGCGGATGCCGCCCGAAGTGTCCTGAATAAAAAATGATTGCGCGTCCCGATAGGTGATTTCACCGGCCACGCGTTTCCGATGGAGTATCGAGTCCATGTCTTTGGAAAGAAGCCTGGCAATGGAACTTCTGGGGGCGGCAAAAGGATTTTCCGGCGCGGCCTCTTCCACATCAATGAAATTGCGGGACGGCACAAGCAGAAGGGGCATATCCAACATGGACAACATGAGCACGCCGCGCTCGCGCAATCTTGCATCCACATAACGCGCGAAGGAATCGGCAGGAGTCTGGCCGATCCAAAGGCAGGCGGAGCCGAATTTTCCCTCGATGATGAGCGTGCCGTTGGTGTTCACAGAACGCACCACGCCTTCCAGTTCAGTCCATTTGCCCTCCAGGTTTCCCGGACTCGAAAAATTGACGGGGTTGATGATGGGCGATGGCATCGAATACCAGCCGAGCTCCGTGACGACGAGTGGCGTGACAACGGAGAGAAATCTACCCGGTGCTAGCGCGCCGCCTATGTCAACGCCCTGTCCGACCTTGAGTTGGTTTTTGAAGATGTCATTGTCGAGCGCGACGCGTACGACGGCGTTGTCCTCTTGGACAAAAATCAAGTCGCTGCCAAAAACCCGGTCATTGAACATCACCACGCCACGCGTTGAATAAAAACCCTGGAAGGCTGGCTTGGCGGCGGCCGGCAATGACGATTTTTGATTGGTGGCCCGGTTGCTGGAATTGGTCGCTCCGGATTCGGTAAAAGAGATGTTGCTTTCTCCCGGAACCCACATTAGCCCCGGCATCAGCGCCCCATTTTGATCCAAGATACCTTCGCTTACGCCCTCGACTTGGACGGTGACATTCGTCAAACGCTCCAAGAACTGCTGGCTCCATTGTGCCACCCTCACCTGCAACACCGACTGCCCGTCGGACAATTCCAGAAACGCCGTTTTTCCGTCCGTGGCCTTGAACTTCACCACCCCTTCCGCCTGCATCCAGCGATAATTGTCTTCCACCGGCAATTTTTCTTTCAAAACCATTCGACCGGGCTTCGGCCATTCGGCTGGCGCGTGTATGTGCGCCCGCACTTCCTTGACACTCAAGGCGGATGTAAACGGTCGCGTCCGCTCAAAGTCGCCTAAATTGCCGGCGGAATAATTCGTCCAAATTTCGCGCAAGATACCGTTCGTTAAAAAATTCGCGGCGGCACGACCCTCGTTCCACGGCGTCAGGTAACGTCCGGCAATCACAGTGATGGCCGTTTCATTCGGCAAAGGGCCTTCCCAGGCGACGGACAAATTTTCGCCGAGGGTCGTCTGCTCCTGTAACGCCTCGATGTAATAAGATTCTCCGGCTGTCAAGTGAATCAGCTCGGAATGTTGGGAAGGGAAACGCGACCAATCGCGCGGATTCACCCAGTTGAAACGCGAAACCGAAGCAATCATTCTTGCTTGGGACGGTTTAGCGTCCGTGCTCAACCACAACTCCGACGAGTTGTCGCTGGCGATCCAAAAGTTGTATTCGCCCGTGACCTGCGGACGTAGAAAACCGCGCATCCGGGTCAGGTTGTATTCGCCCCAATCAGAGGGTGTTTCAAACGAACCCAGTATCTCCGCACTGGCCGGGCGAAAGGGAAAATTCGGAAAACTGGGGATCAACGGCGAGCAGTTTGTGCCGTGCAAGGTGACGAGCTGTCCCGCGCGCCAATTGTCTTCGATGCGGAAATTCAGCGCCACGGCTCCCGTTGCGTCCTGCAAAACCAGCAGGTCGCGGTTCGTATCCACCAAAGTGACCATGCCGGTCAGATGAAAATCGCACCCGGCCAGAAAATCCGCGCCGGATAAACTTTTGAACTGCGCCACGTTCGTCACACAATGGGCGGAGTTTATCATCAAAACAGTTTGATTCTGGCGCGACAAAGAATCTGCCGCCCCGCACAGATTTACGCCGGCCACCCCCAAAAATAGCACGGCTGATTTCGCAAACATTCGCCGGCCATGAACCGATGGCAGCAATGCAAAAATTTTCCGGCAGGTGAACATTCAGGTCATTAGTTTTCTGGCAGATCATTTCACATCACTTTGCCAGATGCGGGCAAGCGGATTCGCATCGCGAGTCCTGGCGCCCGAGTGATTTTATCAAGCAGTCGGTCGTGTTTGTGTAAATATATTCGCGATAAGAAACGCCAGATTTCCAGCATCCATGCGGTCAACGCGTGACACCGGGCTGGGGGAAAGGTTGGCCGCTCTCTAATGTGGTGATTTTTGTGAGTAAATCTACTCATGTCCTGCGCACGGTTGCATATTCCCAAATCGGCGGAGAGCAATAATTGTCCAGCGGCAATGTGCGCCGCAAGGAAGGCCGGTGGCACAAACTTCGCCAAAATGAGTATTGCTGCTCATTTCAAATTGCCGGTGGAATGTTAAAGTTAAAAAAGTCCCTGACAAAATGTTATTTGAACAATTGCATCCAAGCATGACCGACAAATTATGACCACCAGCACACATTCAAACTGCCAGCCGCAAGGCCTGCGTCGCGCAGGTTTCACATTGATCGAATTACTTGTGGTGATCGCCATCATCGCCATTCTGGCGGCGATGTTGCTGCCGGCTCTGGCCTCGGCCAAATCAAGAGCCAAGCGGATCCTCTGCTTGAGCAATGTGCATCAAATTCAAATTGCCCTGGCGGGTTATGGGGTTGAAAGCGAGGACAAATTGCCCACCAAGGCCGGATGGTCGGGAGCGGCTTATAATGTATGGGATTGTCCGTCTCCGGTGGCGGCTTCAGTATTGAGCAGCGGGGTCACGAAAAAAGTTTTTTATTGTCCCAGCACCGCTACAGCGGTCGGGAAAACTCCGGCTTATGACGATGATTTGAATTTTGCCAACACCCCCACTACGCTGCACCACAGTCTGTGGTTTTTTACTCAAACGGTAGATCAGGGCCAGACCGGGTGGAATGCAAATGGGATCAATCTCATTGGCTATGCCTTGTCGTTCCCGGGCATAACATTGGAACCCACCAATGTAAACACCCGGTTAGGTTCCGAGATGATTAGTGATTCGTCTAATCGCTCCATGCCAGCTTTTCTCGACCATCCATCGGATCGGGTTCTCATGGCGGATAATATCATGAATGGCAATACACTTGCTGCTCCAAAATATTACGATTTTAGCGGGAGCTTTTGGAAAAGTCACCAAAGCTCGCATTTGAAAAAGGGGGTGCCCGAAGGTGGCGATGTAGGATATAAAGATGGTCATGTGCAATGGGTTAAATTTAGTAATATGCTTCCCCGCACCACCACAGGCTGGATTTATTATTGGTGAGTGTTCATTGCAACTTTTAATGATAACACGCTGCCATTTTGCAACCGCATCCGCTTGATGGCTGCATCCTGTGGATTTACTGAAGTTCTTCAAAACGCTTTTGTTTGCAGGTTGGCGCTGTTATCAAAGGCAAATTTCAACCGGCTATGGTCATCAGAAGCATAATAACTGTGAAAACTAACCATGAAAAAGCAAAGCATCTGCTCCATGGTGTTTTTATAATCATCGCCTTTGCTGTCGGCGGTTTTTGTGCGCGCGGACAAATTGCACTCACCAATTACAACGCCGCCAATCCGCTGAAGATCATGGCCGTTATGTGTCGCCTTTTTTGTTTTGAATTGAAACGGGCATGTGGATCTCATTGTTCCGAATTGCACACCCCTCGAATTTGGCATCTGTGCAGCCTTCGCCGTATGAGTATTGCTGCTCATTGCAACTTCCCGGTTGAATGTTAATGTTAAAAAAGTCCCTGCCAAAATGTTGTTTGAACAACTGCATCCAAGCATGGCTGACAAAATGTGTTCGTAGAAACAAGATACTAAAAAACCTAACCCCTCGCATCAATATGAAAAACAGAAACCCTCTAACCCGAGCCTGCGTGGCTGTCCTGGCGATTGGCGCTGCGGCCATCACGTTGCTGCCAACCGCAACCCACGCGCAACAAATCGTCTGGGGAACAAACTTCGATAACGAACCACTGGGATCATACGGGGCTGTAAGCGGTAACGCCAACCTGGCAGCTAACATCGTCACTCCTGGAGAGGCGGGAGGCGATCAGGCATTGGAACTCACCTGCGACCCTGATAGCACCACCTACATTAATTGTTTCGCGACTCTTCCGGCTTATACGGCCAGCGGCAACACCAACACCGTTCGGGCGAATTACACCCTTGACTTCGATATGCAAATCAATGGCAAGACTCCAGGATTTGCCATGCAGTTATATCTTTACATCCCTGGAAATGGCAGTGTGTATGGAGGTCAGGCAATGTATATTGTGATGCCAACTGCTGATATTCCGGTTGCGGGGTCGGGATGGCATCATTTGTCATATAATTTGAGTGGCTTTTCTGCCTTGGGTGGTGGTTATCCTCCTATGACCAGCTCGACATACCAATGTCAAATTCTCCTAATTCAATATAATTCCGGTATAACTCAAATTGGTGAAGCAATTGATGTCGACAATCTTTACTTGAAAATGATTACGAATAGCGTAGCGCCACCCCCACATCCTAAAATGACCATGCTGCCTGCCAAACCAGGGTTGAGAATTTTTCAAAAGGCATCAGACGCTACATATACTCAGGAAGGGATGGCAACAGTGGATCTCAACCAGTCCTGGGTTGGGGCGACTCCAAGTGCCCCGAGAAGCTATGCGATTACGTTTGCGGACTTCGATACCGTTGCCAATTATACGATGAATGTTCAATTGTGTCCGGGTGGTAACCCCGACAGTCCATATAGCGTTTATTTTGGCGCCAATGATCTTTTGTGGACAATTACATCTGGTGGTGGCGCTAGTGGGTTTACGACAGCGGTTGCTTTCAAAACCAACTCGCCTTCGAACGCTAACGGTGCTGAAACGAATGTTTTGCTCGCGGCGATGAGCACCACCAGCACCAACGGTCGCGGCACTTGGACCTTAACCTTCACCACCGACACGAATGGCACGGTGCGCGCGCCGGATGGCACCAGCGGATCCTTCGTCATGGATCCGGCTGCGGCCGCGCAATTCGCGGATCCCTTGACTGTTTTCTTTGGAACAACCGCAGGGGCCACCGGAGGTTACGGTCAGTTCACAGACATCAGTGGCATTCTCATTACGAATGTTGCCGGATTTAACGAGAATGACAACTTCACCAAGGATGACGTTTTAGACACCACAGTTTGGGATCCGGGCTTTTCCAGGGACGCCGGCAGTATTATTCTCGTCTCAAGCAACACGCCTTCTTATTGGGTGAATTGGCCGATTCCCGACGACGGATACGGACTGGAAATAAAAGCCAGCCTGAACAGTGGCACCAACGTATGGTTCTCGCCAAATTACTACGGCAGTGGCATCGGTGCCACAAACACCGGCCCGAGCCTGATGGGAACTTCGCTAAACTGGACTTGGATCCCCAGCGCATGTTTGCCGACCGTGGACGGGACCGTGGGCGGCACGCCTTCAAAAACCGGATTCTTCCGGCTGTCAAATCCTGCGCCAACCCAGTGACAACATTTGTCCAAGTTGACACGGAATAAAACTCGAATCAAAACAAGCAGCCCGACTTTCGCCCCGGCGGAAGTCGGGCTGGAATGTTTTTATGTCGGCGAAGACTTTTTTGGTGTCAGCCCTTTGTCGTATTCTGTTTCGTGCTGCTGCCTGTCTAAGCTTTGGTAAGTATGTCTGCCATATACAGACGGGACGGCGGAAAATACCTTGTTTCCCCGATCCGAAACCAGAAAATTACGGGTTTAAAATCGCTCACTGTTTTTACATCACGCTATTGAAAGAATAACACAAATGAAAAACTCGCAACCTTGTTACTCTGCGCGGTCGCACTGTTTGCCAACCCATCAAAGAAATAGGCCGCCACTCGCGCGAGTTGGGGTTCACTCGACGTAGTGTTGAGTTTGATTGTTGTGGCCTGGGTCGTTTGGTTCTATGACGCATTCTATTAAAATCAGCCCAAATCAGATGATAACGAATTATTCAGTCCCATCGAGCGTGCCGGGAGGTTATTCTCCCAGAGGAATGTTTTCGCCCGGCGGCAATACGCAGTTGGTCTTCTTTCAGGATGGTGCAGGCAAAACGATTGGGAGGGTTGAGCGCAGCATTGCCTATATGCTGGAAAACATCAACCGTCCGCTACAGGTATCAACACTCGCGGCGTTGGTGGATTTGGCCCCGTCTCGCTACTTTCAATTATTCAAGCGCCGGATGGGTTGCACTCCGATACATTATTTCACACGGTTGCGGATGAACCATGCCTCCCGATTGCTAGGGTCAACCTCTGCGAGCGTCAAGGAGGTGGCTGCGGTGCTGGGGTATGACGACCCCCTTTATTTTTCAAAGGTGTTCAAGGCGTTCAACAATGTGCCGCCCAGCCGTTATATGGCAGCTTTATCGAAGGATGTCTTATTGCTGCCGGTGGAGTTAAATAGTCATCAACTCAAATTACGTTCTGTAAGTTAAGAAAATGACATGTCAGCCCACTCAGAGCGAATAATTGATTTTATCACTAAAGTCGCCATTGTCGAGGACAACGTCACGTTGTGTAAATATCTCATGGAATAGATCGGCAACACGTCGGGCGAAACACCGCTGCGTTTGCGTTAACGCGTCGGCGGAAACGGCGGTCGTCGAAATTCTAACGCGCCGGCAGAGATCTCCAAAGGCTATGAGGATTCGGGCTTACCCTGTCGTCAGATGTCTGATTTCATAAAGGAACCGAGCGGATAGAAGTTAAAACCAACGCATAAAAACCTCGCAAACATCATTTTACTCTCGACCAGCTCAATCCGCCCACGACAAACTGGAACTATTCAGTTGGAAAAGGTTCAGATGGCTCCGGCTCATGATATTTAATGACATGATTCAGGCCGGTCAGTATTCTATCATGCTGATATGCAAATTAATTTTCCGGACGCTTCAGTAATGTTGCTGACAGTGGTTTTCTCTATTTCAACTTCAGCGGCGGAGCTGTTGCCGGTCTATCAAAATTCGGAGAAACCGATGGAAACTCGCGTGGACGATTTGCTTTCGCGGATGACGCTGGAGGAAAAAATCTCACAGGTGCATGCGGACTCAAAATTTTCCACCGCCGCCGTGCCGCGTCTCGGCATTCCACGCCGATGGGTGGATGACGGCCCGCACGGCGTGCGTGAGGACGTCGGGCCGTATTCGTGGAATGCGGTCGGCGGCACCAATGATTACGCCACCTGGCTGCCGGTGTTGAGTGCCTTGGGATCCACTTGGAACACGGACCTGGCCACAGCTTACGGCGACGTGATCGGCAGCGAGGCGCGGGCGCGCGACAAGGACGTGATGCTCGCGCCGATTGTGGACATCGCGCGGACGCCGTTGTGCGGGCGCATTTACGAATACCTCGGCGAGGATCCTTACCTGAACGCCCGGCTCGGTGTGAATTACGTCGAGGGATTGCAATCGAACGGCGTGGCCGCGTGCATCAAACATTTCGTCGGCAACAACCAGGAACAGGGCCGCGAAACCATCAACATGGACATGGACGCCCGCACGCTGCGCGAAATTTATCTGCCGCCGTTCGAGGCCGCCGTCAAGGAGGCGCATGTTTGGTCGGTCATGGGCGCTTACTCGAAATTTCGTGGCGAAAATTGCGCTTACAACGATTACCTCATCAATCAACTACTGAAGGGCGAATGGCAATTTCCCGGTTTCGTGATGTCGGACTGGGGCGGCACCCACAGCACTGCTGAGGCGGTGCGCGGCGGATTGGACGTGGAGATGGGCACGCTGGTCGGCTCGGAGGATCCATCGGCTTACAGTAAATTTTTCCTGGCCCAGCCGTTCCTTGCCGGCATCCGCTCGGGCGAATATCCGGTGTCGCTGCT
>Ga0182030_10021942_pt1 | contig 11915 bp, 10 predicted proteins | sample 812S3MmetaG_FD_121299 | JGI IMG/M metagenome (GOLD analysis project Ga0182030, IMG submission 121299) | Permafrost microbial communities from Stordalen Mire, Sweden - 812S3M metaG (Illumina Assembly) | ecosystem: Environmental > Terrestrial > Soil > Wetlands > Permafrost | place: Sweden... | reverse complement strand
TGGCTCCAGATAGCGCCTGATGTTGGCGACGGGCAGGTCGATCTTGCGGTAGCGTCGGCGCATTGTACGCCTCCTTGCTTCGGCTTGTGTGAGTCCGCCTCACATCGCTGATGGTGGGCTCTGGCGCTCGGCCCCGAGGGAATAGGTCACCGCTGCCGCGACGACGATGCGTGCAAACTCACCATGGAGATTCGACAGGGTCATTGCATGGATCTCCTCCGCCGAATGCCGGTCGCCATCGGGACCTACGCGATCGAACGTCCATGTCGCATCGCGGACAAGGCATGCGTCGAAGCCCAGATTGCCAGCCATGCGCGTTGTCGTCTCGACGCAATGGTTGGTCGTGGCGCCGCAGATGACGATCGTTCTGATGCCGGCGTCGCGCAGCCGCGTTTCCAGGTCGGTGCCGATGAATGCACTGTTGACATGCTTCACGATGACCGGCTCCCCGTCCCACTCGCGTGCCTCTGGCTTGACGGCATAGCCCGGCCCGTCCGGTCGGAAGGTGGAGCCGGGTCGCGGGCTGGCGTGACGAATATGGAAGATCGGCGCGCCGTGCCGCCTGAACGCCGCCAACAACTCGGCGATCCGCGCGAGCGCGTCCGGATTGTTGCGCCGCTTGCCGGCTTGCTCCCATAGGTCAAACGCCTGCTGGACATCGATCACCAGCAGGGCGGTGTCGCGTGGCGCGGTGGTGGTCACGCGGTCAATCGGTGCAGGGGGCATTGGGTGATTTCTTTCCGGCCGCCAAACGAGGTGCCGATCGCGAACGCCAGCGTGATCGTGAGCCGACACGTATAGATCACCCCCCAGGGTGGCGTCACCCGCCGTTGCGGGAGCGGCGGATGACGCTGCGCTTTTCCGCCCTACTGGCGCCCTACTGGAACAGCTTCATCGCGTTCATCAGGGTCTGGATCACGCCCCAGGCGAGGGGGATGCCGACGAACCCCCAGGCGAGGAGCAGGTGCAGTGGCGTGGTGCCGTGTGTGGTGTTCATGATTGCCTCCCGTCAGTCCGCCATGCCCATCGCGTCGGATTCGTCCGGCACCATGTGATGGCGTTCGTTCACCGCAGTGATGAACAAGTTGCACAGGAAACCAACGACCAGCAGGGCTGCCATCAGGTACATCGTGATGTTGTAGGCCTGCGCCTTGGCCACGCCGTGATCGACATTGTATTGCCGGATGTAGTTTACCAGCACGGGGCCGAAGATGCCGGCGGCTGACCAGGCCGTCAGCAACATGCCGTGGATGGCACCGACATAGCGCGTGCCGAACATGTCGCGCAGGTAGGCCGGAACGGTGGCGAAACCACCGCCATACATGCTGAGAATGATGCAGAAGCACAACACGAACAGGCTGACGCTGCCGGCCGCGCCCGAATATGGCACCGCCGCGTAGAGGATGACGCCCAACGCGAAGAAGGCGAAGTAGGTGTTTTTGCGGCCGATGTAATCGGAGATGGAGGCCCAGAAGAATCGGCCGCCCATGTTGAACAGGCTTAACAGCCCGACGAACCCGCCCGCCGTGGCCGCGGTGATGCGGCCGGGAAACATCTCCTGGCTCATGGCCGAGGCTTGCCCCAGCACGCCGATGCCGGCGGTGACGTTCAGGCACAACACCCACCAGATCAGCCAGAATTGCGGCGTCTTCAGCGCCTGGTAGACGAACACGTGGCTCGTGGTGACCAGCTTCTTTGGCTGCACCGGCGGCACATAGCCGGCCGGCATCCAGCCCGACGCGGGCAGGCGCACGATCGCCGCGCCGACCATCATGAAGCAGAAATACACCACGCCGAGCACGATGAAGGTTTCGGCCACGCCGACATGGGTGGGTGTGGAGAATTGCGCCATCAGCCACACCGACAAGGGCGAGGCGATGAAGGCGGCGCCGCCGAAGCCCATGATGGCCATGCCGGTCGCCATGCCGGGCCGGTCGGGGAACCATTTGATCAGTGTCGACACCGGCGAGATGTAGCCAAGCCCGAGGCCGATGCCGCCGAGCACGCCGTAACCGAGATAGATGATCCAGAGATTGTGCAGGTAGACGCCGACCGCGGAGATCAGGAAACCGCCGCTGAAGCAGACACCGGAGGCGAACATCGCCTTGCGGGGGCCGCCTTCCTCCACCCAGCGGCCAAGAACCGCGGCGGACAGCCCCAGGCAGACGATCGCGATCGAGAAGATCCAGCCCAGATCGGTGAGCTTCCAATCATCTGGGGTCGAGGTCGTGATGCCCAGCAACTTGGTCATTGGTAAGTTGAACACGCTGAACGCGTAGGCCTGGCCGATGCATAAATGCACGCACAGGGCGGCTGGCGGCACCATCCACCGGTTGAAGCCGGGTGGTGCGATAATCCGCTCGCGACTGAAAATGCCTCCACTCATTCTTGACGTCCCCCGTTATTGTTGCGAGCGCCGTTAAGGCCGGCGATCCGACTGTTCTACGCTGACTGTTCGTTACTATGCTAGGGTCTCTAGGCGGTCGCGTCGCAGTTAGTCGCACGACATGATGTTGGCCCGCATGCGCGGATCCCGGAAGCGGCGCCGATGGGGTGCCCGGCATTTGCTGTCCCGCCCGCGATCTGCTTGACACCATCCGGTGGCGGCAGCAAAGCTGCCAACTGCAATGCAACAATAACGGAGATGCCGAGGTCGACGCTGCATCGGCGCAACCGGAGGACATCCGAGATGGATATATCGCGTCGCGCATTCCTGCGCGGGGCTGGCGGGGGCATGGCAGTGACCGCGCTCGGCGCGCTGGGCTTCAGCGGGATCGAGCAGGCGTTGGCGGCCGACATCAAGCCCTACCGCCTGGCTCGAACGGTGCAAACGCGGAACACCTGTCCGTACTGCTCGGTCGCCTGCGGCATCATCATGTACGCGCCCGGCGACACGGTGCAGGGCGCACCGCGCGCGCTGATGCATATCGAGGGTGATCCCGACCATCCCACCAATCGCGGCACGCTGTGCCCGAAGGGTGCCGCGCTGCTGGACTTCGTCCGCGCGCCGACGCGCACCAAGGTGCCGCTGCATCGCGAGCCGAACAGCAACCAGTTCAAGGAAGTCACCTGGGACTTCGCGCTGGACCGCATCGCGGGGCTGATGAAGGCCGATCGCGACAAGAACTTCATCGCCAGGAACGCCGCCGGCACGACGGTCAATCGCTGGACCAGCACCGGGTTCCTCGCCGCCTCGGCGACGACGAACGAGACCGCTTTCCTGACCTTCAAGGCCGTGCGCGCAGCCGGCATGGTGGTGTTCGACAACCAAGCAAGAGTCTGACACGGCCCAACGGTGGCCAGTTTGGCCCCAACATTCGGCCGTGGCGCGATGACGAATTCGTGGACCGATATCAAGAACACGGATCTCGTCGTCATCATGGGCGGCAATGCCGCGGAGGCGCATCCCTGCGGCTTCAAGTGGGTCACTGAGGCCAAGGCCAATCGCGGCGCCAAGCTGATCGTGATCGATCCGCGGTTTACGCGGTCCGCCTCGGTGGCGGATTATTACGCGCCGATTCGCCAGGGCACCGACATCGCCTTCCTGCTTGGCGTGATGCGCTACTGCATGGCGAACGACAAGGTGCAGTGGGACTACGTGAAGGCGTTCACCAACGCGCCTTATGTGGTGCGTGGCGACTATGGCTTCGCCGACGGGCTGTTCTCGGGGTTTCTCGAGGGCAAGCGCGACTACAACAAGGACAGTTGGGAATACGAGATCGGTGCCGACGGTTTCGCGGTCATCGATTCGACGCTGACAAACCCGCGCTGCGTTTGGAACCTGCTGAAGCAGCACGTCGCGCCGTACACGCCGGAGATGGTGGAGCGGATCTGCGGCACGCCGAAGGAGAAATTCCTCCACGTGGCCGAGATGATGGCGGCGACCTCGGCGCCCGACAAGGCGATGACCTCGATGTATGCGCTCGGTTGGACGCAGCATTCCAAGGGCTCGCAGAATATTCGCGCGATGGCGATGCTGATGCTCATGCTCGGGCATATCGGCGTGCGCGGTGGCGGGATGAACGCGTTGCGCGGGCATTCCAACATCCAGGGCCTGACCGACCTGGGCCTGATGTCGAACCTGTTGCCGGGCTACATGGCGGTGCCGACCGACAGCGAAACGACGCTGGCGAGCTACATGTCGACCCGCGGCTTCAAGCCGTTGCGGCCGGGGCAGACGAGCTATTGGCAGAACTACAAGAAGTTCTTCGTCAGCTTCCAGAAGACGATGTATGGTGCGGCGGCGAAGCCGGAGAACGACTGGGCGTACGACTGGCTGCCCAAGCTGGATGTCGCGAACTACGACATCCTGCGCGCCTTCGAGATGATGCATCAGGGGCAGATCAATCTGTATTTCTGCCAGGGCTTCAACCCGTTGATGTCATTCCCGGATAAGAACAAGATCCGGGATTCGCTGGGCAAGCTGAAATGCCTGGTGGTGATGGACCCGCTGCAGACCGAGACCGCGCGGTTCTGGCAAGACCACGGGGAGCTCAATCCGGCGGACCCGACGAAAATCAGCACCGAAGTGTTCGAGCTGCCGACGACGTGTTTTGCCGAGGAGGAGGGCTCCCTCACCAACTCCGGCCGCTGGCTGCAATGGCATTGGCCGGGCGCCGATGCGCCGGGCGTGGCGAAGCACGACACCTGGATCGTGGCGCAACTGTTTCTGCGCATGAAGGCGCTGTACGCGAAGGAGGGCGGAGCCTTTCCGGACCCGATCCTCAACCTGAGCTGGCCGTACAAGGACCCGAACGAACCGACACCGACCGAGATCGCGCGCGAGATCAACGGCCAGGTGCTGGTGGATGTGCCGGACCCGGCGGATGCGACCAAGAAGCTGCTGGAAGCCGGCAAGCAGCTCGCCAGCTTCGCGCAACTACGCGATGACGGCACCACCGCATGCGGCTGCTGGATCTATTCCGGCTGCTTCACCGAGGCCGGCAATATGATGGCGCGGCGCGACAACAGCGATCCCGGCGATACCGGTGCGTTCTCGAAATGGGCATTCTCCTGGCCGGTCAATCGGCGCATTCTGTACAATCGCGCGTCGTGCGATCTGTCCGGCAAGCCGTGGGACCCGACCCGCAGGTTGATCTCGTGGAACGGCCAGCAATGGACCGGCTACGACGTGCCGGACATCGCGCCGAACGCCAAGCCGGAGGATGTCGGTCCCTTCATCATGAATGCGGAAGGCGTCGGCCGGCTATGGGTGCGCAAGATGATGCGCGATGGACCGTTCCCGACGCATTACGAGCCGTTCGAAAGCCCGGTGATCAACGTGATGGCGCCGAAGATCCAGGGCAACCCGGTCTCACGCGTGTTCGCCGACGATCTGGCACGGTTTGGCGACGCCAAGACCTATCCTTACGCCGCGGTGACCTATCGGCTGACCGAGCATTTCCACTACTGGACCAAGCATGTCTGGGTGAATGCGGTGCTGCAACCGGAGTTCTTCGTGGAAATCAGCCCGGCGCTGGCGAAGGAGAAGGGCATCGAGAACGGCGCCTGGGTCCGCGTCGACAGCAAGCGCGGCTTCGTGCGTGCCAAGGCTGTTGTGACCAAACGCATCACACCGCTGGTGTGTGACGGCAAGACCGTTCATGTCGTTGGCGTACCGATCCACTGGGGCTTCATGGGCGCCGCGCGCGCCGGGTTCGGTGCCAACGCGCTGACCCCGTTCGTTGGCGATGCCAATGTCGATACCCCCGAGTTCAAGGCGTTTCTCGTGGACATCCGTCCCGAGAACCCGCCGGTCGCATAGGGGCAACCGCAATGGCAGCCAATCAGGGCATGACCTTGCTGCGCAAATCGGCTTCCGATGAGAAGCCGCCCACGGTCCTGCCGGGCGACGACGGCGTGGCCAAGCTGATCGATGTGTCGAAGTGCATCGGCTGCAAGGCCTGTCAGTCGGCGTGCCTGGAATGGAACGAGCGCCACGAAGAGGTCGGCTTCAACACCGGCAGCTATCAGAATCCGCACGACCTGACGGCGGAAAGTTGGACGCTGATGCGGTTCTCGGAGTGGGACAATCCGGCGACCGGCAATCTGGAGTGGCTGATCCGCAAGGACGGCTGCATGCATTGCGCCGATCCGGGGTGCCTGAAGGCGTGTCCATCACCCGGCGCGATCGTGCAATACGCCAACGGCATCGTCGATTTCGTGTCCGAGCATTGCATTGGCTGCGGCTATTGCATCAAGGGCTGCCCATTCAACATCCCGCGCCTCAGCCCGGTCGAGCAGGTGGTGCACAAATGCTCGCTGTGCTCGGACCGCGTCGCGGTGGGTGGCGGGCCGGCGTGTGCCAAGGCGTGTCCGACGCACGCGATCAGCTTTGGCACCAAGGCGGAGATGAAGACGCTGGCGGGTCAGCGGATCACCGACCTGAAGTCGCGCGGCTTCGACCAGGCGGGGCTGTACGATCCGGCCGGCGTCGGTGGCACGCATGTGATGTATGTGCTGCACCATGCCGACAAGCCGGAGATCTATGCGGGCCTGCCGGCCAATCCGCATATCTCGCGCCTCGTGGGGGTGTGGAAGGGTGCCGCGAAGGTGGCCGGCCTGGCGGCGATCGGGGCCGCGGTGGTCGGTGCGTTCGTGCATCATCTGCTGGCCGGCGCGAATCGCGTGTCGAAGGAGGATGAGCGCGAGGCGACGCACCTGGTGGAGGAGGCGGACTGATGGTCGCCTCATCGCTGCACAAGGATGCTTCGCATGATCAGGTGGTGGTTGACCGCTACAGTGGTCTGGCGCGCATCAATCACTGGATCACCGCGATCTCTTTGATCCTGCTGGCGCTGTCTGGCATGTCGATGTTCCACCCTTCGCTGTTCTTCCTGACCGGATTGTTCGGCGGCGGCCAATGGACGCGCGTCATCCATCCCTGGTTCGGCGTGGTGCTGGTCTTTTCCTTCGCCGGGCTGTTCCTGCGTTTCTGGCCCGCCAATCTGTGGCGGCGTGAGGATAGCGTCTGGATGGCCAATCCCGCCGATGTGCTGAGCGGACACGACGAACGGCTGCCGGAACTTGGCCGTTATAATGCCGGACAGAAGCTGGTGTTCTGGGGCATGTCGTTGCTGATCGTCGGACTGTTCACCAGTGGCATCACGATCTGGGACACGTATTTCTTTGCCTATACCTCGATCGAAACGAAGCGGTTGGCGGTGCTGGCGCATGCGGCGTTGGCGGTGTGTGCGATCCTGATCTGGATCGTGCATGTCTATGCGGCGATCTGGGTGCGCGGCACGGTGCGCGCGATGGTGCAAGGCTCGGTGACCGGCGGCTGGGCGTGGCGGCATCATCGCAAGTGGCTGCGCGAAGAGGTGGCGAAGGCGAGGCCGGATTAGCGCTGCGTGCGTATTTCTGCGCCCGGCGCGGTCTATACTGGAGCGGCATGACCGAGGACACCGCCCGCCCACGTCCCGCGCCGCGCGGGGAGCTGCACACGCAGTTCGCGGTGCTGCCGGATCCCACGACGCTGTTTGCCCGGCGCGCCGATCGCTTTGCCGCGTGCGCCGAGGGGCATGAACTCGCGCCTTATCTGCATTTCATGGCCGGGATTGCCCGGGCGCAGGCGGTGCTACTGACCACCTTGCCGCCGTTGCCGCCGATTCGCACCGATCATGCGGCGCGGGCCGTTGAGCACGGCATGCCACCGATCGACCGTGCGCGCCTGGCGGATGACGCTGGGTTGGCTGATACCGTCACGCGGTTCCTGTCCGGGGTCGCCGCGCTCGCGATGCCCGCCGCTGCCGCCACGGCGTTGGCGGGGCTGCGCGCCGATGCACGGGCGCAGCATGAGCATCTGATCAACGCGCTGGAAGACGCCGTCGCCGCCGATGGTGTCGCCGCGCATGTCTTCATCGCGGCCGCGCTGCAACTGCACGCCGCGCGCCTGGCTGCCGGACTGCAAGCGGATGCATTGCGACCCGTCGGCATTGGCGTTTGTCCGGCTTGTGGCGGTGCCCCTGTCGCCTCGGTGCTGGTCGATCGGCCTGGGGCGCACAACGCGCGCTACTGCGTCTGCGCCACCTGTGCCACGCAATGGAATGTGGTGCGCGTCACCTGCGTGCTGTGCGGCGGGACCGAGGGCATCGCCTACCATCAGATCGAAGGCAGCGATGAGGGCATCGCCGCGGAGACCTGCGACGGCTGCCACGGCTATGTGAAGCTGCTGTCGCAGGCGGATCATCCGGCGCTCGACCCGGTGGCCGACGATGTCGCGAGCCTCGGGCTTGATCTGAAGCTGCAGGATGCCGGGTGGCGGCGCGGTGCGGTGAACCCGTTCCTGACGGGGTATTGAGGTGGCGCGTTGTGATGGCGTAACGACGGCGCGATGCGAGGGGACGGTCCTGGCGCTGCGGCCCGACGTTGGCGCGTCGGGACGTGCCGGCGACCGGGGTTGCGCTATGCCGGTTGCTTCTCCGTCAGTCGTGCCACCGCCTCCCGCACGGTTGGATCGAGGCGCACCGTATCGCCATCGGGATGCGCAATGATACTGGCGCGCATGCGCGGATCCCAGAAGCGGCGCAAATGCTGCTCGATTGCCGCAGCAGCCTTGTCGTGCGGCTGGTGGGCGTAGAAGCGACCAATCTGGTTGGCCATGTAAGCGAGCCGGTCAGGCGACATGTTCCACCGCGCGCAAGGCGATACGCTCCGCATGGGTGAATATCTCGCAGCCGTCGTGTCGCGCAACACCGATCAGCGTGATACCGGCCTGATCGGCCAGGCGCACGGCGAGCGCGGTCGGTGCTGAGACGGCGACGATGACCGGCACGCCGAGCATCGCGGCCTTCTGCACCAGCTCGACGGAGATGCGGCTGGACAGCAGCAGCAGCCCATCGCTGGCGGCGATACCTTGGCGGGCCAGGGCGCCAGCGAGTTTGTCCAGCGCGTTGTGGCGGCCGACATCCTCCCGCACCGCGACCAAGGCTGGTGCATTGGGATCGTGTGTTGGATGCCAGAAGGCGGCGGCGTGCACCGCATGGGTCTGCCGGTTGAGTACCTGTGCCGCTGGCAGCGCGGCCATTGCGGCATCGATGGCGGCTGCATCGAACCGAGCGGTGGAAGTCACGCGTGGCGGTGCGCGCACGGCGTCAGCCAGGCTCTCGATGCCACACAGCCCGCAGCCGCTGGGACCGGCGATGCGCCGGCGGCGCGTGTCGGCCAACGCGGCGCGCCCGGGCGTCAGCCACATGCGCAGCTCGATCCCATTTTCCTGCGGGACGATGACAAGGTCCTCGATTTCGGATGGCGCGCGTATGATGCCTTCGGTCAGGCTGAAGCCGACGGCGAAGTCTTCGAGATCCGAGGGGCTGGCGAGCATCACCGCATAGGCAGACCGGTTGTAGGTCAGCGCGATCGGGGTTTCCTCGGGGATCGTCCGCGCCCCGCGTGTCAGCGTCTCACCGCGCAGGGCGAGGCGCTGCACGCTCCGCGCGGGCGAAGGCAGGGTCATAGGTGATCACGGGCGCCAGCCCGTTCCATGGGCGTCATGACCGGACTTGATCCGGTCATCATTTTGCCGGCACCAACTCGATCCGGCGGGCGACGCGGCTGTGCTCCGCGTAGCTCTCCTGCCACTCGCTCGGGCCGTTGCTCGGCGAGACCTGCACCGCGGTGACCTTGTATTCCGGGCAGTTTGTCGCCCAATCGGAATATTCCGTTGTGATGACGTTGGCCTGCGTGTCGGGGTGGTGGAACGTGGTGTACACCACGCCCGGTGCCACGCGATCGGTGAGGTGCGCGTGCAGGGTCGTGGCGCCGACGCGGCTGGCCAGGCGTACCAGGTCGCCTTGCTTGATGCCGCGTTCCTCGGCGTCGTGCGGATGGATCTCCAGGAGGTCTTCCGGATGCCAGGCGACATTGGCGGTACGCCTGGTCTGCGCGCCGACATTGTATTGCGACAGGATGCGGCCGGTAGTCAGCAACAGCGGGAAGCGCGGGCCGACCTTCTCGTCGGTGGCGACATATTCGGTGATGAACATGCGGCCCTTGCCACGCACGAAGCCATCCATGTGCATGGTTGGCGTGCCGTGCGGCGCCTTCTCGTTGCAGGGCCACTGCACCGAGCCCTCCGCGTCCAGCTTGGCGAACGATACGCCGGCGAAACTCGGGGTGGTGCGCGCGATCTCGTCCATGATCTCGGACGGGTGGGTGTAGTTCATCGGGAAGCCGTAGGCATTGGAGATCGCCTGGGTCACTTCCCAATCCGCCATGCCGGCGCGGGGTGCCATCACTTTGCGCACGCGGTTTATGCGACGTTCGGCATTGGTGAAGGTGCCGTCCTTCTCCAGGAAGGTCGCGCCGGGCAGGAACACGTGCGCGTAGTTCGCCGTTTCGTTCAGGAACAGATCCTGCACGACGACGCACTCCATCGCCTCGAGGCCGCTGGTGATGTGGTGCGTGTCGGGATCGGACTGGGCGATGTCCTCGCCCTGGATGTAGATACCGCGGAAGCTGCCGTCGATCGCCGCGTCCAGCATGTTGGGGATGCGCAGGCCCGGCTCCGGATCGATCGGCACGCCCCATTCGCGTTCGTAGATCGCACGCACGGTGGGATCGGAGACGTGGCGGTAGCCCGGCAGCTCGTGCGGGAAGCTGCCCATGTCGCAACTGCCCTGCACGTTGTTCTGGCCGCGCAGCGGGTTCACCCCGACGCCGAGCCGGCCGATATTGCCGGTCGCCATCGCCAGGTTGGCGATCGCCATCACCGCGGTGGTGCCCTGGCTGTGCTCGGTCACGCCGAGGCCGTAATAGATCGCCGCATTGCCGCCGGTGGCGTAGAGCCGCGCCGCCTGGCGGATCGTTTCGGCGGGGACACCGGAGAGTTTTTCCACTTCCTCGGGGCTGTTGCGCGGCTCGGACACGAAGGCGGTCCATTCCGCGAAAGCATCGTCTTCGCAACGAGCGCGGACGAACGCTTGGTTCACCAGGCCCTCGGTGACGATGACATGCGCGAGCGAGGTCAGCACCGCGACATTGGTGCCGGGGCGCAACGGCAAGTGATAGGCGGCGTCGATATGCGGCGTGTGCACCAGGTCGATGCGGCGCGGATCAATGACGATCAGCTTCGCGCCCTCGCGCAGCCGCTTCTTCATGCGCGAGGCGAACACCGGGTGGCCGTCGGTCGGGTTGGCGCCGACCACCATGATGACGTCGGCCTGCTCCACCGAATCGAAATTCTGCGTGCCGGCCGAGGTGCCGAAGGTCTGGCTCAGCCCGAAGCCGGTGGGCGAATGGCAGACCCGGGCGCAGGTGTCGGTGTTGTTGTTGCCGAAGGCGGCGCGGGCCAGCTTCTGCACCAGATAGGTCTCTTCGTTGGTGCAGCGTGACGAGGTGATCACGCCGACCGAGCCGCGGCCGTGCTGCGCCTGGATGCGCTTGAACTCGCTGGCGACGTGGGCGATCGCCTCGTCCCAGGTGGTCTCCTGCCACGGGTCGGTGATCTTGGCGCGCACCATCGGCTTCAGGATGCGCTCACGGTGCGTGGCGTAGCCCCAGGCGAAGCGGCCCTTGACGCAGGAATGGCCGTGGTTCGCCTTGCCGTCCTTGTACGGCACCATGTTGACGACGATGTCGCCGCGCATTTCGGCCTTGAAGCTGCAACCAACCCCGCAATAGGCGCACGTGGTGACAACGGAATGTTCCGGTTGGCCAAGGTCGACGATGGTCTTTTCCATCAGCGTCGCGGTCGGGCAGGCCTGTACGCAAGCGCCGCAGGAGACGCATTCGGAGGTCAGGAACGGCTCGTTCATGCCGGCGGCGACCTTGGAGGCGAAGCCGCGGCCCTGGATGGTGAGTGCGAAGGTGCCCTGCACTTCCTCGCAGGCGCGGACGCAGCGCGAGCAGACGATGCATTTGGAGGCTTCGAACTGGAAGTAGGGGTTCGAGGTGTCGGTGGGCGCGTCGAGCTG
>Ga0182030_10021940_pt1 | contig 11916 bp, 7 predicted proteins | sample 812S3MmetaG_FD_121299 | JGI IMG/M metagenome (GOLD analysis project Ga0182030, IMG submission 121299) | Permafrost microbial communities from Stordalen Mire, Sweden - 812S3M metaG (Illumina Assembly) | ecosystem: Environmental > Terrestrial > Soil > Wetlands > Permafrost | place: Sweden... | reverse complement strand
TCCGGCCGGCTTCAATCTCGGCCAGGTATGCCCGGGCGATCTTCGCCGATTTGGCTAGCTGTTCCTGGGTGAGCCCGCGATAATCACGAAATACCCGAATGGGATTCTCGCCGGCCACCAGTCGCTTGGCCACATCGGACGGGAACGCCTCTTCTTTCCGCGTCTTGGCCGCGTCGTAGGCCCGGATGTCTTCGAGCATTTCCGCATCATGCTTGAGCCGCTCGAAATCCTTCAGCGGCACCACCGCGAACCGCCGGCCCTTTTTTTCGATGATCTCGGTCTTCATTGATAAGCGCCTCCACGCGGCTTGATATCCAACACCAGCAATCGTTTGTTCCCCAGTTCATACAACACACGCCAGTCCCCAATCCGCAGCCGATATCCCGGTCTCCCCTGCAACCTTGTCGCGTTGTTGTTGGGCGCGTAGGGATCGGCGGCCAGGGCGACGATTTTCCTCTCGATCGTCTCCGCGACATTTCGCGGCAATTTCCGCAGGGTCCGCAGCGACGACCGGCTGTACTCAATCTTCCACACCGATCCCAATTGTAGCTAATAGCTACATTCATGGCAAGCCGAAAGCGCCGGGTCAAAATCCTCGCGTTTATTATTCGCGAGGCTGACACTACAGGAAAATGGGAAACGCTCTGACCAGCCTAGGGCGCAAAATTGAACTATTCTGCGAAAGCAGCGGCATTGAAATCGTGAATTCCGAAAGCTGACTTCAACCCGCCGATTGGCAATCGGCAATCCCCAATCTTATTATCCCCCCCATGTCCGAACGCGTCACAATCATCGGCGACGGCGCAATGGCCACCGTCTGCTCGCTCCTGCTCACCCAGGGCGGCCACGACGTCACCATCTGGGGCGTCTTCGAGGAGTCGATCAACCGCCTCATCCAAAACCGCGAAAACCAGCGGCTGCTGCCCGGGGTCAAACTGCCGCGGAATGTTCGGTTAACGGCCAACGATTCGGAATGTTTCGACGGCTGCACGCTGGTGCTTTCCGCGGTGCCGACTCAGTACATGCGGAATGTCTGGAAGCGTCTTTCACGGTATTTGCCGATCGGCGTGCCGATCGTTTCCGTCGCCAAGGGGATCGAAAACCAGACGCTGCTCCGCCCGACCGAAGTGATCGCGGACGTCGTGGGGCGCGGGCGGGGATTGGCGGCGCTTTCGGGGCCGAATATCGCCGCGGAATTGGCGCGGTATCTTCCGGCAACCGCCGTTGCCGCCGCGGAGGATGCGGCGCTTGCCCAGCGCGTGCAGCAGGTTTTTTCCACACAGTGGTTTCGTGTTTACACGAACGTCGATGTCATCGGAACCGAACTGGCCGGCGCAACGAAAAATGTGATCGCCATCGCCGCGGGAATTTTGGACGGCCTGGCCGCCGGTAACAACGCCAAAGCCGCGCTGGTCACGCGTGGGTTGGTCGAGATCACCCGGCTCGGGGTTGCGATGGGCGCGCAGGAATCGACTTTCCAGGGCCTGGCCGGACTGGGCGACCTGATCACCACTTGCGTCAGCCCCGAAGGCCGCAACCGCACGGTCGGCGAACAAGTCGGCAAAGGCCGAAAATTGCAGGACATCCTCGGCTCGATGGACAGCGTCGCCGAAGGCGTGCCCACGACCCGAAGCGTGCGCGAGTTATCGCTGCGTTACAAAGTTGAGATGCCGATCACGGAAGCGGTGCACGCCGTGCTGTTTGAGGGGATGGATGTGATCGGCGCCTTGACGACGCTGATGACACGGGAAGCAAAGCCGGAATGACTTGTTTCGGCAGTTGGGTTAGAATTCGCGCCGCGGGCGATTAACTCAGCGGCTAGAGTGCCACCCTTACAAGGTGGAAGTCAGGGGTTCGAATCCCTTATCGCCCACTATCCGCCACCGTTCTGAAATTCAGAAAGTCGCGACGTGTCTCGTTCTCTGACCACATTTACACCTGTGGTTCCGCCTTTTGACCTGATTTGGAGTCGATTTGCGTGACCGCAAACGGCAGCGGTGTCGGCAGAACGATCATGAGGTCGGCAAACTGGAGCCGGCGGTGAAGCCGTCCACTTCGACGGAATAGGTCGCGCCGAGGTTGACGTTTTCATAGACGTCGCCGGTCGGGATGCCGGTGGCTTCCCATTCGGCGGGGGTTAGCCAGCCACTCGGGTTTCCGGGGTTGGAGCCGACGAAGAAGTATCCGCCCTGGGCAAAGGTGGAGACGGCCACGGGGACAGACCAGACGTTGTTGGCGATCTGAGAGAAGCTGTTCAGGTCACCGTTGTTGTCGACGATGAATCCTTCGCCGAAACCCGTTTCGAACGTCGGATTGACGAAGAGGTTGTCCAGGACATTGACGTTTTGGGCTTCGCCGTTGTTGATGGTGAGGAATCCGCCCCACATGCCCGAATCGGTGACCGTGTTGTTTTCGATCCAGACATTTTGGACCTGCCAGTTGAATGCCCCGATCGTTTCCTGTCCGTTGATCGTGAAGCCGGTGTTGCCGTCGGCTTCGATCACGTTGTTCCGAAACATCAGGTCATCCGCGCCGGGCTGCATGAGGAAGTTGTTATCTACGACGACATTGGAATCGAAAACGGCGTAATTGAACGAGACGTTGGGATCAGCGGTCGTCACGCCAAGAGGGCCGACCGAGGTCGGACCGATCGCCAGGGTGTTGTTGTACACATAGGCGTAACTTCCGGCCTGGATGGACAGGACGTTCTTGTCGCCGCCATCGAGTTGCTTGGTGAGATTGTTGTCGGCGATGAGGATGTCGCTCGCGCCACCGACGCGGATGATTGCCTCGCCGGCGGAGTCGGCGACGGTATTGCCGATGAATGCGATCTCCGCGCCCTGAACCCAGGCGAAGTAGGCGTTGAGACCGGTCGGGTAGGGCGAGATGTTGCCCTGCACCAGAACGTTGGTGGGCGATCCCTGCATGTTCATGTCGTTCAGCAGATTCAGGAACGTGTTGTTGAGGATCGCGATGTCATTCCCGACCGGGAAGAACGCGGACGGGATCGGGTCCTTATCATTGTTGTCCGAATAGATGGAGTCGAACGCCAGTCCCTGGACGACCAGACCCTGGGTGGTGCTGGACATTCCGATGTCGGCGCCTTGAACGGGGGGGCCGTTATACATGAGAAGAGGCTGGCCGCCGGTGCCGTAGGATCCGATGTACACGTGCTGCATGCCGGCGGCGTTGAGGACATTCTGATTGCTGAAGATGAACATGTCGCCGGCTTGGAGGAGCACGCGCGTGTTGCTGGTCATCAGCGAATTCGCCTCGGCGAGCGTTTGAACCGGAGTGGCTGGGGTCAGACCGTTGTTGCTGTCGCTGCCGGTGGTGGAGACGTAGATGGTCTGGCGGTTGTCCGGGGAGACGGTGACCGTCGTCGTGGCTGTGCCGACACGCCTATCCGGCGTGGTGATGGTCAGGGTGATGGTGTATGTGCCGGGCGCGGCGTAAGCATGCGCGGCGCTGAAGCCGCGTAAAGTGTTGTAGGCGGAGCCCGGGTCGCCGAAATTCCACGCGATAATGCTATTGAGCAATGTTCCGTCGCCGAAGTTGGACTCCAGCGCCTGGACGTTGACGGATTCCAGGGGCAAAACCGTCGACGGGCTGGTGACAGTGATGACCGGGGTGGGAGTCGTGGCGACGCTTGCCATCGCCGCCTGCTGACCAAAGTCCGGGGCAAACAAACCGAAATCCGTCGCGTCCACCTTGCCGTCGTAATTGAAGTCGCCGTCTTCCCATCCGCTGGTTGCGGTCAGTCCGAAATTAACGGCGAAGGTTCCGAAATCCGTGGCGTCAACCTTGCCGTCGAGATTCACATCGCCGTTCAGCGCATAAGCGATTTCGATCTCACCCGGCGGGACCGATGATCCTGCGATATCGTCCACGCCATCCACGAAGCCGACGCCATACGCACTCCTGCTGGCTGCCGCTGCGGAACTGACGATCCCGGTCCCGTTCCACTTGGTTGCGTTGCACCCGCTGGCCAGGTATTGCAAGATGGTCGGCTTCGGGTCGGTTCCAGTACCGTAGTTCAAAGTGATCGAATATGTTTCCACGTTGAGGGTGCCGGTGCCGAGCAATTGAAGTTGTGCCAGAGTTTGGTTGCTGGCCAAAACGACGCGGGCGCCGTTTTCGACCTGTAAAGAGTAATTCGGAAGCAGGACGGACAAGTCGCTGCTGAGAGTGACCGTACCGGAAAGAATATCGAGCACCTGTGCTCCGGAAGTGCCAGTTATGGTGTATAGAGTTCCGGAACTGGGCACAATCCCAGGCGGGTTGAGATTGGCGGTCGTACCGAAGTTGGGGGAAAAAAGGGCGAAATCCGTCGCGTCCACGTTGCCGTCGTCGTTGAAATCGCCGTCTTCCCATCCGCCGGTTACGGTCAGTCCGAAATTAGCGGAATAGATTCCGAAATCCGTGGCATCAACCTTCCCGTCGAGGTTCACATCGCCGTTCAGCGCGTAAGCGATTTCGATCTCGCCCGACGTGATCGATGCCCCTGCGATGCCGTCGGCGCCATCGACGTAGCCCACGCCGTAGACGCCCTGCGCCACGGCGGCGGCGGAACTGTCGATGCCGGGGCCAGTCCAGCTTCCGCCGTTGTAGCCGCTACTCAGGTCGGACAGAATCGCAGCCTTTGGATCTGGGTTGGCTCCATAGTTGACGACGACTTCATTGTTGCCGAGATCGAGCGTTCCATTTCCCGACAAAGACAGATTCGATACGGTGCAGGTTCCAAGGCCTGATGGCAGTCGCAACGTGCCGCCGCTGATAGTCAAGCTCGCAACAGTAAATGGGGAACTGACGATCACCGTGCCGCTGGCGATGACCACATTCGTTGCGCTCGTGGGCACTTGCCCGCTGCTCCAGTTGGCGGGATTGCTCCAAGCGTTTGACTGCGCCCCCGTCCAAACGTCGGTAGCGGCGACAGTGGCAAAGGTGGCGGCAGTGTGGGCAGCCGTATAATTGGTGATTCCAGTGTGGTTGGCGATGACCTCATCATTCCCAATGCCGGTCGAAGCGGCTGATATCGCGTTTCCGCCATGACGCAGGGAGGGAGCGATAAAATGCTTACCTGCGTCCGCACCGTTCAAAGCAGAAATATGCGCGCTCAGCAAGATTCGTTGTTCGAAATGTTCCAATGCATAACGGGCCTGGGAATTTTCGCGCCGCAGCTGAACGGGGCGTTGAATTGAATTCCGCCGGAATTGGCGACGGAGGACTAGAGATTTCCAGAACATCATCATTCCTATCGCCTGCGTGAGCCCGTTCGCGGAAGGGAAATGAACTAAAAATCAGCGCGCCCGTCGTAGGCGGATGTCATATGCCGACGATCACTCGGCAGTTCAGGAGAATAAGGCATTCGCACTGCAAAGGAAGAGAAAAATATCGTCGCAGGAGCCTTAGTCGAATGCGTGCGCAAATCAATCCCGCGGGCCAGTAGGGCCCGCGCCTCGCGGATTCAGGTTCGCAGATTATCGGCCCCGGGCGGCTGTTAATTCTGGCTCAAACCGCATGGACCCGGCAGGGGTTCTAGTCGCTAAAACCGGCACAAATTGGTTAATAGGCTAACGATTCCGGCCGAATATTCCGTGAGAAAAGCGAGTCTATATGGATTATAACGAGCTTTACGGAGGAGGCCGGTTTGTACTTCGAGTCCTATAAAATCTCTGATCCGGAAGAATCGCCGGCGCAAATCACGAAATATTCCGGCGTCAAGACGGCGGTAGATTTTCTGCTGGCGTGCGCGCTGATGTTGGCGGCGGCGCCGATCATCGCGGTGCTGGCGATCCTGGTGAAACGCGCTTCGCCGGGGCCGGCGTTTTATTCGCAGATGCGTCTGGGGCTCAACGGCCGGCCGTTTCGGATTTGGAAATTGCGGACAATGATTCACAACTGCGAGGCGGTGACCGGTCCTGTCTGGTCCGGTAAGCATGACGAGCGGGTCACGCCGATCGGGCGGATTCTGCGCGATACGCACCTCGATGAACTTCCGCAGCTTTGGAACGTGCTGCGCGGCGAAATGAGCCTGGTGGGCCCGCGGCCTGAGCGGCAGGAAATCGCCCGGCGGATCGAAGCGCGGGTGCCGGGTTTCGGGTTGCGGGTGTTGACCAAGCCGGGTCTGACCGGGCTGGCGCAGTTGCGCGTGCCGCCGGACGTGGACATCTCCGATGTCCCGCAGAAACTGGCGCAGGACATTCTTTACCTGCGACACCAGGGTCTGCTGCTTGATTTGCGGATCCTGATCTCGACGGCGTTTCACTTCATTGCAACCGGATGCACATGCCTGTCCAAACTTTTTCTGGTGGGACTGAATCCGGCGGAGCAGGTGGAGATGACGCGAGCCGAGATAACGAACCTGCGCAGCCGGCACACACCATCGCATTCCATTTCCGCCGTGGACCCGGAACCTTCCCGCATGCCGGTTGAGCTTTCAGTTGCGGCGTAACTGGTCGGCCGGCTTGAGGCCAAAAATGGACTGGCGGAACAAATCGATGGCGATCGACCTCCTGGGCGCGGCTCCCTCAGCCGCCGCCAAGGGGGTCCTTCCATTTCCCCGAAATAATTCCATGGACGCGCGCCTGGCGGCGGTGGTGGACAAGATCGGGTTCGGATTGTTTTTGCTGGCGTCCGGCGTGCTGTTACTGCGACCCGCCGATTCAATCCCCGCGCTGCGGGACGTGCCGATTTATTTTTTGATCGTTTCGGCCTGTTTGTGCCTGTCTCCAGCGCGGCTGTTTCGACAACTGGGTCCGGAGTCGCAGGCGCGGTCAATGACGCAACTGATTTTCGGATTCTGGCTGTGCATTCTCCTGTCGCAACTAGCGCGAGGTTCGCTCTGGGATGTTCGCACCGGGGGCTTGGAATTCTTCAAGGTCTTCATTTACTACCTGCTGATCATTTCCTGGGTGGACTCGCCGGCGCGCTTTCGGCAATTCCTGTTGTGCCTCTGCGTTTGTTCGCTTGCTCAGACGATCATGGGTTTGTTGGAATACGACGGTTGGATCAACCTTTCCACGCTCCGAAGCATCGAAGAGGCCGATCATAACGGGGTGTCCGGCGTCGCGGTGATCGTTCGCCGGCTCTGCGGCATCGGCATCTTCGACGACCCAAACGATCTGTGCCTGTTGCTGGTTGCGACGACAGCCCTGTGCGTGGGATTTATCGGCTACCGGAAAGTGGGCGTTTTGCGGTTCGGATGGTTTTTGCCGCTCGGTTTCACGATTTACACGATCGCATTGACTCGATCGCGCAGCGGATTACTGTCGCTCCTGGGCTCAATCGCCACGCTTCTGGCCGCCCGTTACGGTCGAGGCCGAGCGCTTCTGACTGGGGCGTTGCTGTTCCCCATGATGTTTGTGATATTCGCCGGCCGGCAGACGCACGTCGATCTTTCCAACCCGGACGACACGTTCCAGACGCGGCTGGATTCCTGGAGCGATTCACTGACGCTGTTCAAATCTTCCCCGGTTTTCGGAGTGGGCCAGAACCAGCAGGTCGAGCTCAGCGGCCACGTCGCGCACAATTCGTTCATCCAGACTTTCGCGGAAGTTGGTTTCGTTGGCGGGGCGTGTTTTCTGGGCGCGTTTATGATGGCCATTCGCGCGGTGCGCAGGACCCATATTCGCGGCGCCGATCCGGAAATGGCGCGGCTGCAACCGATCGTTCTGGCGATCCTCGTCGGGTACGCGGTGGGATTGCTGGCGTTGTCTCGCGACTATGAGGTCACGACCTATCTCATTCTTGGATTGGCCGCCGCGTACATCAATTTAACGCCGCGTTTCAGGCCGCTGCGGTTGAATTCCGCCTTCCTGCAACGGCTGGTAGTGGCGAGCGTTCTTTTCGTCGCTTCCACGTATGTATTTCTGCGAATCATGCGGGTGTGATCGGAGTGTAATGGATCGGGAAACAATCAGTGTCATCATCCCCGCGTTTAACAGCGGGGAATTCATCGCCGACGCGCTGGAGTCGGCGCTGGGGCAGAGCGCGCCGGCGGCTCAGATCATCGTCGTGAACGATGGATCGACGGATGACACCGCCGCGAGATTGCTTGCCTTTCGCGACCGCATCACGGTGATAGATCAGGCCAATCAAGGCCCCGCGGCGGCGCGGAATGCGGGGCTGCGAATCGCCACGGGAGATTTCATCGCGTTTCTCGATGCCGATGATGTCTGGCATCCAAGAAAACTGGAAATGCAGCTGGCGGCGCTGCGCCGGTTTCCCGGACTGCAGATGATCGGGACGCAACGGTATGACTACCCCTGCGCCGGCGAGCCGGCAATTGCCGCGGGCGCGGGGATTGAAGAAGTGCCGCGGGATCGGCTTTTGGTTCGCAATTATTTTACGGCTTCTTCGATCATGGTCCGGGGCGAAATCATCCGGCGGCTGGGAGGCTTCGATACCTCGATCTGCAATGTTGAGGATTTTGATTTGTGGCTGCGCGTCGCCGAATTGGGGCCGGTCGCCAATTTGAAATCGCCGCTGACCGGCTATCGCCATGTCGCCGGCAGCGCCGGCCGTCAGGCGGTCGGGGTTGACCGGGGCCTGCGCCGGGTTTTACGGAAACTCGATGAAAGAGATTCGTGGCGCGGGAGAAGCTGGCTGCGTCGCAGGGCGATCAGCCATCTGCATTTTGCCATTACCCATTTGCACGCCGACGCCGGTCGCGAGCGATCGGCGTTTTGGAGGCTGGTGCAGTCAATGGCGTGGTATCCCTTTCCTTATTTCAAACATGAGACGGGAGGCGCGCTGGGCCGCCCCAGGCGAGCCGTGATTTTGTTGCTGCGAATCCTTGGGCTGAAACGCGCCGAGCCTCCTCTGGCCACGGAAGGGATCAGCCGATGACGTTTAGGAAAACCCTGCTCGGAGGATCGTGCTTGGCGATTCAGCCGCTGCTGCTCAACGCCTTGAGCCTGCCGGTGATAGCTTACGTCATTCGCGGCCTTGGTGCGTCAGCCTATGGGCAATGGACGATGGCGGCGGCGATGATGGGGGTGCTGGGATTTATCGCCAATCTCGGCTTGCGCGGTGCGTTTGTGCGCCACATTGCTGCCGAACCTGATACGGCATCACAGGCGATGGCTGAGCAACTGGGCCTGCGGCTGGTTCTCGCCGCCATCGCGTCGATTCTGGCGATGACTCTGTGCCTGGTGCTGAAATATCCGCCGGTCGTCACCGAATGCGCCGCGATCGGCGGCGTGGCCTTGCTCGTGTCAACATTGGCGGCAACGCTGGTCGACGTTCTTCAAGCCACGGGAAGAAGCACCACAGTCGCCGCAGTGAATATGATCGCGGGATTTCTGCTGACTGCGGCATCCGTCATCGTGATCTGGTGTGGAATGGGTCCGGTTGGGCTATCGGGAGCGTATATGATCGCGCCGGTCGTCTCCGCGGGGACCCTTTTGTACATCGTTCGCAAGCGAATGCCGGTACGGGTTCGCTTCGATTTTTTTCATGGGCTGCGCCTGCTGAAGCGCTCCCGGGCGTTCGCGGCGCAGAACCTTCTGAACAGCGCTTCATCGTATGTGGAGGCGCTCTATTTTCCGCAATTGATCGGGGCGGCTAATTTCGGCATTTACATCACGGGCACACTTTTGCCGCTGCGTTTGGGGGCGATTCCGGACGGCTTCTGCACGGCGGCGTATCCGGCGCTGGCCCGCCGGTTCCGCGAGGGCCGGGTTGACGGCACTCGGCTGACCCTGAGCTGGCTGGGATTTATTTTGGCCTGTTGCCTGACTGCCGCGCTAGCCATCTTTGCGCTCGCGGGTCCGATCTCGCATGTTTTATTCCCGGCGCATCCGGAAAGTTGTCGGATAGTGATTCGTGTGACGATTTGGGCATTGCCGCTTTTCGGAATTGAATCAGCGATCGGATATGCCATCAACGCCGCCGGCGCCGATGGGGCCCAGGCGCGGGCGGCGCTGCCGGCGGCGCTTTGCAACGTCGTGCTCACGATCCTGCTGATGGAACATCTGGGAATCAGCGGCGCGTGCATCGCTCTGCCGCTGCGGCATTGCGTGCGAATCATTATGCTGACGACGTGCTTTTTAAGGTGGCATTCGGCCGGCGCGGAGGATTTGCCGGTAGCGGTGGCGATGACATGAATTCGCTCAGCCTTGCACGAGAAGAGGAAATGCAAAAATCGATCGCCCGGCCGCGGCGCATCATCGCGAAAATTGTTCTGCTGCTCTGCCTGGCGTACCTGCTTGCGCTGTCGGCGGTGACGGCGGTGTTGTGGACGCTGGCCGACCGTTGGTGGCCCGCGACGATCCTGTCTTTTTTTCCCCTCTGGATTCTGGTGATGCCGCTGTTTTTGTTAGTGCCGGTGGCGCTTCGATGGCACCGCCGGTCGCTTTTCATGCTTCTTGCCGGGGCGGTTGTGCTGGTCTGGCCGATCCTGGGATTGCAAATCGGCTGGCATGCGACCCCTGATGACGGGCACACACCGTTTATTCGGGTCATGACCTGCAACATGCATCGTCACCAATTGAGCGTCCCTGAGTTCCGGTCAGTTCTCGAGAGCGTGCGCCCGGATGTGGTGGCCTTGCAGGACTGGTTACCGGCCGATCAATCCAAACTTTTTCCCCCTGACACTTGGAATACCCGCTGCGACGGGGAATTATTTCTGGCCAGCCGATATCCGATTATTGAGGCCCAATCGATTCCCTTGGCCGAGCCTCCGCCTGCCCCGTTCATCACGCGCCCCGGCGCCGCGGTTTACTACCGGCTGCTGACGCCGCTGGGCGAAGTGAATCTGATTAATCTGCATCTTTCCTCGCCGCACGCGGCTTTGAATGAGTTCAGGACGTTCGACCCGACGTTGCCTGAGCAAATTACTTACAATTCCCGCTGCCGGGGAATGGAGTCCGCCACGATCCAGCAGTTTGCGGATCAACTTCCTGATCCCCCGTTGATCATGGGCGATTTTAACACGCCCGTGCAGAGCGCCCTGTATCGCCGATATTGGGACCGTTTCGCCAACGCATTTTCGACCGCCGGTTTCGGGTTTGGAACGACGCATTTTTCGACCACGTCGTCCCTTCGGATCGACCACATTTTGTATGGCTCGGGCTGGCGGGCGCGGGTCTGTTGGGTCGGCCCCGAAGTGGGCTCGCCGCACCGCCCGGTGGTGGCGGACTTGCAACGGGAAAGCGACTCGTCTTTGGTCGATTCCAATGCCGATAGTCCACGGTGAAGCGGAATCGGCAATCCGGCCGATAATGACACCGTGGCGGATCGCATGGCCCCGTCTGCGCGCCGACTTTATGAGCCGAATTCGCGTCATTCACGTCAGCGTCGGGCTCAACATGGGCGGCATGGAGAAGTTGCTGGTCGAATTCGCGCGCCATGCCGACCGAAGCCGCTTTGATTTGAAATTCGTTGGCCTCACGACCAAGGGCGAGGCCGCGCGTCAGATCGAGGAACTGGGCTGGCCGGTCACCACGCTGGGCATTTCACCGGGCGTTAAACCGGCCGTTTTCGTTCAGCTCGTGCGGCTGTTTCGGCAGGCCGAAGCGAACATCGTCCATACGCATAATACCAAGCCGTTGTTGTATGCCGTTCCCGCGGCGCATCTGGCGGGAGTCGGGCAGATCATCCACACCCGTCACGGGCAAAACTACGGGATCACGCGGCGGCAACATTATCTTCTCGATTTCATGGCGGTTTGGGCCGACCGGATCGTCTCGGTTTCCAACAACGGCATGAAATTGACCTTGGCGCCCAAGCTGCCCGGGGAAAGGATCGTGACGATCGAAAACGGCATTGATCTGTCGCTGTTCCCGGCGAGCATCCCGCAGCCGGCAGGGCCGATCGTATTTGTCGGAAGGCTCAGCCCGGAAAAGGATATTGCTACGCTTCTGCGTGCGGTCGCGATCGCGATTGGGCAGGAGCCGACGATCCGCCTGCACG
>Ga0182030_10021939_pt1 | contig 11916 bp, 9 predicted proteins | sample 812S3MmetaG_FD_121299 | JGI IMG/M metagenome (GOLD analysis project Ga0182030, IMG submission 121299) | Permafrost microbial communities from Stordalen Mire, Sweden - 812S3M metaG (Illumina Assembly) | ecosystem: Environmental > Terrestrial > Soil > Wetlands > Permafrost | place: Sweden... | reverse complement strand
CGGGTTCTGGCTTCGGTGCGCCAGCCGTTGTGTGCAGTCATGAAGGTCGACCATCCCCTGGCCACACGCAAGCTCTTGAAATTGGCCGATCTGAAGACGGATCGGCTGTGCCTGCCCGAATCCTCGTTCCGAACCCGCCAACTGCTTCGGACCGCCGAGTCCGAGGAAGGAGTGTCCCTCCAACCGAGCGTCACTTCCAATTCGCTCACGTTGCTCAAGGGCCTGCTGACGGCGAGCGAATTCGTCACCGTGTTGCCCGTGCTTGCCGTGAGTGAGGAGGTGAAAAACGGCCAATTCGCGGCAGTCCCGATCGACAGCGCCGCCCTGCAGGAGGCATCGGTGCAATTGATTGGCCGGCTGGGAAGGCGTCAACCGCCGGCTCCGCTGCGCATGGTCTCCGCGCTCACCACCTACCTGGAAGCCTGCGGAGGACGGTTCGATAGGGCGGATCATGCCGGAGGCGAGATCGAGACCACATAACCCGCCGCCTTCATCATCGACGCGCCGCGCAAATTGCGGCAAACGCAAACCTCTTCGGCCCGCATGTTATTGATCGCGCAGTATTGCTCGCGCAGCATGCCTGGTACATGAGCATCCCCGAGAGCAAGGATTCCAAGGAGGTCGAGGAGCCCTCGGCCTGCTTCGAGCTCTATGACCTCCGGGTGGAGGTGATCGCTCCTCCGGGGGCGCACATCCTGTGCGGCGCCAAGCCCGGAGACTGGTTCGAATTGCGCGGCGAGATGCTCTACCTTCCGCCCGGGCAGGGATTTTCGATCTATTCACTGGCGGCATTGATGCTGCTGCTGCCCGCGAAGCAGCGCATTCTCGACCCGTATGATTGGATGGCGTCGGATTCCGATGTCGCGTGTCCGGACCCGAACTGTCCCACGACCTTCCGCATCACGCGTCTCAACAAGCGGCGATTCGAACGCAGCGCGACCACCGCGACCCGCCTGCCGAAGATCGCCGAATAACACCGCTCATGCGCATCAAGATCGGCGGCGGCTATGACATCTCGCGCATCATCAAGGGTGGCTGGCATCTTGCGGGCGATCATGGTCCGGTGGACCCGGAACAAGCACTGCACGATATGGCGGCATTCGTGGAAGCCGGCATCACGACCTTCGATTGCGCGGATATCTACACGGGCGTCGAGGCGCTGATCGGGCGGTTTCGTGCGCGCTACCCCCTGTTGGCTCGGGATCTTCAGATCCATACCAAGTTCATTCCCGACCTGCGCGTGCTCCCGCAAGTCGATGCCCGCTACGTCGAACGATCCATCGATCGGTCGCTGCAGCGCCTGGGGGTCGAGCGCTTGGACCTCGTGCAGTTTCACTGGTGGGACTACGGCGTGGCCGGTTATGTCGACGCCGCCGTGGAGCTCGCGCGACTCAAGGATAAGGGCAAAATCGCCCATATCGGGGCGACCAACTTCGACGTGCCGCATTTGCGGGAAATTTTGAACGCAGGGGTGCCGATCATTTCGTTGCAGGCGCAATATTCGCTCCTGGACCAGCGGCCGCGGAACGGCATGATCGATCTGTGCCGCCGCCATGACATCGCCCTGCTTTGCTACGGCACGGTGGCCGGGGGGTTCCTGTCCGAACGATGGGTGGCCCGCGGCGAGCCGGGCGAGTTATCGAACCGTTCGCTGATCAAGTACAAGCTGATCATCGACGACTTCGGCGGCTGGACGCTGTTCCAGCACCTTCTTCTCACACTGGAGCGCATCGCCGTCAAGCATCGCTGCGACATCGCCACCGTCGCCGCAAGAGCCGTACTCGACCGGGATCGTGTGGCTGCCGTCATCATCGGGGCGACCAATACTTCGCACCTCGGCGCTCACGCGAAAATCGCCGGTCTGGAACTGGACGAGAGCGATACCGCGGCCATTCAATCACTGCTTGCGCGCAGCCGGGGGCCGCAGGGCGACATATACGAGCTCGAGCGCGATCGCTCGGGCCGTCACGGCCGGATCATGAAATACGACCTCCACGAACTCGACAAGCAGGCCTCATGAGTCATGCGAGAACCGTACCGCTGACGGCAACGCTGTTGGCGCTGATGAGCGCCGTGGCGGGCATCGCGGCAGCGGACACGGCACCCCCCGCGCCGCGGATGACGGCCCTGGTGGGCGGCACGGTCGTCGCGACCGACGGCGCTCCCTCGATCCGGAATGCCACCGTGCTGATCTCGGGGGATCGAATCGTCCAGGTCGGCCCCGCCGACTCAATTTCGCTGCCCGCCGGTACGCAGACGATCGCCATGAACGGCAAATGGCTGATCCCCGGTCTTATGAACATGCATGTGCATTTGGGCCTCAAATTGCCGGGCGCCGCCGGCGATTCGCTGGTCGATGAGACCGATACCGAGGAGGTCCTGAGGATGGCCGGCAACGCGCGGCGTTCCCTGCTCTCCGGGGTGACGACCGTGCGGCTGGTGGGCGAGGACCATGGAACGGACTTCGCATTGCGTCGCGCCATCGAGCGGGGCGAAGTGATCGGGCCGCGCATCAAGACCGCGGGAGAAGTCATCGTCCCCACGGGTGGACACGGTTCGCTGGAGGCGGACGGCCCCTACGGGTTGGCGCGCGCCGTCCGCGAGCAAATCAAACAAGGCGCCGATTGGATCAAGATCGCCATCTCCGGCGGGATCTCGGATCCGCAGGGGGACATCTCGGCCGCGCCAATGACCGACGAAGAGATGTCGGTACTCATCGAGGTGGCGCATCGCAATGGCATCCGCGTGACCGCACACAACGGCTCGAATGAGGCTGCGCGACAGGCGCTGCGCTTCGGAATCGATGGCTTCGAACACGGCTATCACCTCAAGCTCGACGTGCTGAAGGACATGAAGACCAAGGGTGTCTGGCTGGTGCCCACCATCGTGGTCACCCAGCCGGGAGCCCTGGAGTTTTATCGCAAGATTGGATCACCCGGCTGGTATCTCGAGCGCGTCAAATCGACGGGTGCCGATCACTGGGAAATGTTGCAGAACGCGATCCGCTTGGGGGTCAAGATAGCCCTGGGCACCGATCAGTTTCCGTTCGAGCCCAATGACGGCACGACCGCAACCGTCGCGGAGGCGGAATTGTACGTGAAGGCCGGCATGACACCGCTGCAGGCACTGCAGGCGGGCACGGCAAAGGCCGCGGAGATGCTGCAGATGGGCTCGGATCTCGGCAGCATCGGCATCGGCAAGCTTGCCGACATCGACGCGCTCGGTGCCGATCCGCTGAAAGACGTTCACGCGCTGCGAACGGTGGAATTCGTGATGAAGGGAGGCGTGGTGTATAGGGACGACCGGGTCCAATTCATGGCGCAGTAAGCTTACGTCTCCCGAGGACAGTTTATGACCTCCCTATTCCGAGTCATTGCGCTGCCGGCACTCCTGGGAATCGCACTTGCCTCGATGGGTGCGCCCGCACCCGGCATGCCGGACTCCATGGCGGCGGTTGAAGAGCACAAGCTCGATGCGTTGTATGAGGCCTACTGGCAGGACTGGCTGGCGCTAAATCCGCAGGAAGCCTCGGCTCAGGGAATGACTCGCTACGAAGCCCAGTTCGACGATTCGCTCGAGGATGGCTGGCTCCGCAACGTCACCTCGATGTTGAAGCGATACCAGTCCGCCTTGATGACGTTCGATCCGGCTCCGCTGCCCGAAGACGCCCGCATCAGCTATGAGATATTGAGCTATGAACTGACTCAAGCCCTCTCCTATTACGGAACCGACGTGTACGAGACGGCCAGAATGCTGCCGATCAATCAATTCATGGGGCAACATACCGCATTCGCCCTCGATCAGTCGGGTTCGGGGTCATACAACTTCAAAACCGTCGCGGACTACGATAACGCCCTGACCCGTGCGGACAATTACGCACGCTGGACGGACGATGCCATTGCCCGTCTGAAGGAAGGAGTTAGACGGGGGGTCGTGCTGCCGCGCGTCGTGGTCGAGCGCGTGCTGCCCCAGCTTCACAATCACTTCGGGCTGCCGCCCGAGAAGACGGATTTCTGGCAGCCCATCACCAAGCTCCCGGCAGACATCCCGGCCGCGGATCGCGAACGCCTGACCGCAGCCTATGCCGCGAAAATCGCCACGGTGATCGAGCCATCGTACCGAAGACTTTATGCCTATCTGCAGCAAGTTTATCTTTCGCATGCCAATGCAACGCCCGGCTTGGGCGCGTTGCCGAATGGCGCGGCGCTCTATGCCAACGACGTCCAAGCCAATACCACCACGACGATGACGCCGGCGCAGATCCACGCGCTCGGGCTTTCCGAAATTCAGCGGATTACCAGCGAGTTGGACGAGGTACGCAAGAAGGTCGATTTCCGGGGCTCGTTGCAGGAGTTTCGCGCCTCGGTGCGTTCCGATGCCTCTCTTCATTTCCAAAGTCCCGACGAGGTGATACCGGCGTATCAAGAAGCCTTGGGCCGTATATTGCCCAAGCTTCCCGAGCTTTTCGACGGTTATCCGCAGGCAAAATTGGAAATCAAGGCGCTCCCGGCTTCCGCCAAGAAATACCAGGGCAATGGAAACTACCAGCAGGCGGCCGCAGACGGCTCGCGGCCGGGAATCCTATGGATCAATGTCTACGCGCCCGGCATCAAGGATAAATTCATCGTCATGACGACGACGCTGCACGAAACTTATCCCGGCCATCACTTCCAGACCTCTCTCGCAGCGGAGATCCAGGGGATGCCGGCGTTTCGGCGTTTCACCTTCTTCAACGCCTATGGCGAGGGGTGGGCTCTCTATTGCGAGTCTCTCGGCCAGGAAATGGGGCTTTTTGGCGATCCCTGGCAGTATTACGGGCATCTGATGAACGAAATGCTGCGTGCGAACCGGCTGGTGATCGACACCGGCATACATGCCATGGGCTGGAGCACCGAACAGGGCATCGAGTGGATGATGGATCACTCGTCGATGAACCGTGCGCAGGCCGCGGCCGAAGTCGAGCGCTACGTCGCCTATCCGGCGCAGGCGCTGTCATACAAGGTCGGGCAGCTCGACATCGCAGCGCTTCGGGCCAAGGCAGAAAAGGAACTCGGGCCGCGATTCGATGTACGACAATTTCACGATCAGATTTTGCTCGGCGGCAGCATGCCGCTCGCCGTGCTCGACCGGAAAGTGGACCGATGGATCGCCCGCGTCGATGCGACCCGGTGACCTGATGTGCCGGCTCCGAGGTTCGAGCCGGAGGGGAGGTGCCGTGACCGCGGCTTCATTCCTGGCGGCGCTGGTTCCGGCGCTGGTTCTTGCCAACACCACGGAGACCGCGCGCTTCGACGATTTCCTCAACGACATCTACCAGCGTGACATCCACGACAGCCCGATGCTGGCCGCCGCCTTCGGCGCCAAGGATGGATTTGACCGGTGGGATGACCTCTCGGCCGCCGCCGAGCAAGCCCGAATCGGGGTCATCCGGGCCGAGATGCGCAGCGCCAAAACGCGCTTCGATTACTCGAAACTCGATGACCGCGGGAAACTGCAATACCGGGTTTTTCTGTACGAAGATAACCTATTGCTCGAGCGCTACCGGTGGCGGGATCATTTCTACCCGATGAACCAGATCGTCGGCCTGCATCTCACCGTCCCGGATATTCTCGTTCATCAAAACACCATCAAAGATACCGCGGATGCCGACGCCTATATCGGCCGCATCGTGCGCGCCAAAGTGCTGTTCGATCAATTCATCCTGCAAATCAAACAACGCGAAGCCAAGGGCTTCCTGATGCCGAAACTCGTCTATCCCCTGCTCATCGAACAATGCCGCGCGGTGATCGCGGGCGCGCCCTATGACAACGGACCGGACAATACCATCTGGGCGGATTTCAATCGCAAGATCGCCGCTCTCGAGATACCGGCGGCCGATAAGGAGTCGCTGCGAAACCGGGCGCGCGCGGCGATGCTGCAATCGCTCGAGCCGGCGTACCGGGAACTCGTCACCCTGCTGGAGGAACAGCAGGCGAAAAGCCGCATTGAGGGCGGGGTATGGCAACAGCCCGACGGCGACGCCTTTTACGCTTTCTTGGTGCGCCAGTTCACCACGACCACCGATATGACGCCGCGCCGGATCCACGAGCTCGGGCTGCATGAAGTCGCGCGCCTTCACGGGGAAATGCAGGCCGTCATGAATCGGGTCGGCTTCCAGGGAACGCTGCGGCAGTTCATGGCGCAAATGAAGGCGGATCCGAAATTCTATTACGCCGATTCCGATAAGGGCCGCGAGGCGTTTCTGGACCGCGCACGGGCGATCATCGATGCGATGAAGGCGAGAATCACCAATGACTTTCTGGCACCCCCCGCCTTGCCGTTGGTCATCAAGCGGCCGGAGGGTTACCGGGAGGCGTCATTGCCCGCAGGCGACTACGAGCCCGGTTCGCCCGACGGGAAGATACCGGGTACGATCTATCTGAATCTTTCGGACATGCGAAAAATGCCGACCTATGAATTGGATGATCTTCTGTATCACGAGGGCATTCCCGGACATCACATGCAGTTTTCGACCATCCTGGCGGACAAATCCATTCCGGAACTGCGCAAGGTGAACGAGTGGTGGCAGGACACGGCGTTCGTCGAGGGGTGGGCGCTGTACGCCGAGCGCCTGGCCAAGGACATGGGGTTCTACCAGGACCCCTATGCGGACTTCGGACGCTTGTCCGGCGAGCTCTGGCGGGCCTGCCGGCTCGTCGTGGATACGGGCATCCATTCCGAGCATTGGTCGCGAGAACAAGCCATCCAGTACCTCGATGACAACACCCCGAGGTCCGACAGTGCGCGCGAAGTCGACCGATACATCGCCGTGCCGGGTCAGGCAACGGCCTTCATGGTGGGTATGAAAACCTTCCTGCTCGAACGCGAGCACGCGGAACAGTCGCTCGGCCCGAAGTTCGATATTCGGGGCTTTCATGATGCCGCGCTCCACAACGGCTTCATTCCGCTATGGGCGGTGAAAGAAAGCGTGGACGGTTGGATAGCCGCCCAGAAACACGCTCATTGACCCCGCCCGACACCGCGAAGACGGGCTTGCTCGGCCATCCCCGCGGCCTCCTGATCCTGTTTCTGACCGAGATGTGGGAGCGGTTTTCCTACTACGGCATGCGCAGCCTGCTGATTCTTTACTTGACGCAGCATTTCCTGTTTTCCGACAGCCGCTCGACACTCATCTACGGCGCCTATACGGCGCTCGTGTACATCATGGCGGTGATCGGCGGCGCGCTGGCGGACCGATATCTGGGGGCGCGGAAGGCGGTAACCTTCGGTGCAATTCTTCTGGTGTGCGGGCACGCGGGGATGACCCTGGAAGGAAGCGGCACCCGTCAGTTCTTGAATTTCCGAGGCATCGACTATGAACTCGCGACGATTGGGCGAGGCGGCGACGCTTCCCGGGTCATCGTGTCGCGCCGGGGAGTGTCCAAGATCGACATCGCGGGGGATCGAATCCGGGTGGAAAGCCCGCAGACGGTGGGACTTCCGTCCGCCGTCCCGCTCGCCGAGGCGGTCATGCGGCAGGAGGCTCAACCGCTGTTCCAAAACATCATGTACCTGTCGCTGGCGACGATCATTGCGGGCGTTGGCTTCCTCAAGGCCAATGTATCCACGCTGGTCGGCTCGCTCTATGGCGCCGCCGACCGGCGCCGCGATTCCGGCTTCACGATTTTCTACATGGGCATCAATCTCGGCGGTTTCCTGGCACCGCTCCTGTGTGGCTATCTCGGCATCGCCTACGGATGGAAATACGGGTTCGGTTTGGCGGGGATAGGCATGGCGGCGGGGCTCGCGATATTTCTGGCGGGCAGGCCCTGGCTCGAGGGTCGCGGGGAACCGCCGGAACCGCAAAGGCTCAAAGAGCGCGTCTGGCTGTTCCTCGACCGTGAAATGCTTTGTTATGCGGGGGGGCTCATCATGATCATCGTCTCCGCGGCGCTCGTCATCTTCAACCAGATCATCGGCGAGCTACTGCCTTGGCTGGGCGCCGGCATGCTGGTTTTTTTGTGCGCCTACGCGTTCGTCGGGTTTGCCGGAGTCGAGCGCGACCGGATGCTGGTCGCGATCTACGTGATCCTCGCCCAAATACCATTCGTCGCCCTCTATGAACAGGTCGGCTCCTCCTTCAATCTGTTCACCGATCGGCTCGTCGACCGCACGGTCGCGGGATGGACGATCCCGGCGCCGATGTTTCAGTCCCTGGACCCGGCGTTCATTTTTCTCCTGGCTCCCGTTCTGGCGTGGCTTTGGGTCAAACTAGCCAGGGCAAATCTCGAGCCCTCGACGCCCGTGAAATTGTCCCTCGCAGTATGCGGTGTGGGATTGAGCTTTCTGGCGCTCGTCGCCGGCATGAAACTGAGCGGCCCCACCGGACCGACGGCACTCGTCTTTGTGATTCTCGTCTACCTGATCAATACCCTCGGTGAACTCTTGCTGGTGCCGGTGTCACTGTCCGCCATGACCAAATTGTCTCCTGCCAAGCTGGGCGGTCTGATGATGGGCGCCTGGTTTCTGTATTCCGGCATGTCCAACTATGTGGCCGGACTGGTCGCTCAGGCGACCGGAGCCAGGACGGTTGGTGGGGTCATCGCGGATATCGGCGCCGCCAAGGCCAATTATGAGGCGGTCTATAGTCATACAGCGCTGGCGGCCATCGCAGCGGGTGTGGTCATGTTCCTGCTGTCACCGGTGCTGAAAAAGCTCATGCACGGGGAAAACTGATTTTCACCATGCCCAACGACACCATCCAGCCTCACGACGAGTTCTCCTTTTCCGATGGGACTGCAACGGCCCAGGTGGTCCTGCCGCCGATTTCCGAGTGGACCGGGCCCAGCGAGCGCCATATCGCCGCACCGACCGATGACTGGGCAATCAAGGCGGAACAAAGCGGATTCCGGGAGACTGCCGACCTGGCCGAGACGCTGACATGGCTCGAGAGGCTCGCCGCGACCTGGAGGCATGCGTCGCTGCGATCAATTGGGAAGTCCGCCGGGGGGCGCGACATACCGATGCTGATCGTCAGCCGCTTTGGCTTCGAGCCCGCGCCGATGCGTTCCTCGGGAAAAGCCGTCGTGCTCATCCAAGCGGGCATCCATGCGGGCGAGATAGACGGCAAAGATGCAACCATGATGCTGCTGCGCGATCTTAGGGCCGGCAAGCTCGGCGATCTTCTGGACCATAGCGTGCTCTTGTTCGTGCCGATCTTGAATGTCGATGGCTTTTCGTGCTTTGGCCCGTATTCGCGCATGAATCAGCGCGGCCCCCGGCAGGTGGGCAGGCATACCAACGATCAGAACCTCAATCTCAATCGGGATTTTGGCAAGCTCGACGCACCCGAAACCCGCGCGCTGGTCGCGTTGCTCAACGCATGGGCTCCCGATCTGTACATCGATACGCACGTCACGGATGGCGTCGATTATCGGTACGACGTGACCTTCGGCCATACGGCCGGGCGGCACGGCTGGTCACCCGAGATTTCCAGCTGGATCGATCAACACCTGTTGCCCGATGCGGTGGCTGCTTTGGAGAAAGAGGGACATACACCCGGGCCGCTGATACTTTCCGTCAACGACCGCAACTTGAGAGACGGCCGCTTCGATTTTTGCGCCAACGCCCGCTTCACCACCGGCTATGCAAGCCTGCGCCACATCCCGGCCATTCTGATCGAAAATCATTCGCTCAAGACGTATCGACGGAGGCTGCTGGGTCTTTACGTGCTGCTCGCGTCGCTGATTGACGGGGTCTCGCGAAATGTCGGCGGATTGCGTGCAGCGGCCAGAAGGGATCGCGAGGCGCGCCGCGCGACGGTTCCGCTCGGCTGGACGGTCACCGCCGAAAATCCCAAGCTCGGTGCGTTCAAGGGCGTCCGCTGCGTCCCGGCAACGTTTGGCTGGTCCGGTGAGGAAGTTACCCGATGGACCGGTGAACCGGACGACAGCCCGGTGGCGATCGTGCCGATGACCGAGCCATCAGCCTCGATCCGCCGCCCACGCGCCTATTATGTTCCGCCTCACCTCGGCGATATCGTCGAGCGACTCCGCCGGCACGGCATCCTGGTGGAGGAGATCACGGCCGCATTTCCGCTTCGCGCCACACGGACCCACCTGGATGAGGCGCAGGTCGTCGGTGACCGCCGTGAGGCTGGCATCGTCGGCACATCGACCGCTCAAGTGCTCGAAGGACACGTTCGGGTGGATGCCGGGAAAGTACGCCGGGACGTTGTGACAGTGACAATACCCGCCGGGGCAGTCCGCGTCCCAGTCGATCAACCGTTGGGCGACTTGGCCATCGTGCTTCTCGAAGCAGAGTCTCCCGATTCCTTTTTTCAATGGGGGTTCATGTTGTCGGTATTCCACGAGGCGGCGAACAACGAGCCCTATGTCCTGGAGCCGTTGGGCCATCGAATGCTGGACGCCAGCGCCGCATTGCGCGATGCCTTCGAGCACAAACTGGCAACCGACCCGGTCTTTGCGGGCAGCGCCGAGAAACGCCGTTCATGGCTTGTGCGGCAAACGCCGTATGCCGACGCGCATTGGCGCGTCTATCCGATTGTGAGAGAGGAAGACGAGACCGAACACATCGCTCTCGAACAATCGTAGATTCCCGGGCGTCCTGGGGTGTTTTCGCGGTCAATCCTGATCTTGCGTTATTATCGGCGCACGCCCGAATCACAATAAGGGCTGGAGCGTTTTATGAAATATCATCTTCTTAGCGCCGTTTTGATTGGAGCCGCCGTACTCTTGTCCATGTATGGGGTTGCGATTGGGCGAAGATGGCTCGGGGCAACTTTGTTCACGTTGGGGGTCGCCTGCGAGCTCAGTTTCTGGATGCGTCTAGCTGCCGCCAGGAAGGCAAGACGGGGAGATGTCGGTGCCGAATAGCAAATTGTTCCTGCTGGCCGTTTCGATCATCGTGGCGGGCTGTGCGACGCAGCCCGGCAAGGCTCCTGTCGCCTCTGCGAAGGCTGAACCGGACGTGCAATGTCACTCCGAGCAGTTGACCGGTTCGATGATTACCCGCACCGTGTGCACAACGAAGGCACAGCGGGAGGCGTTTCAAGCCGGAGCTGATGCTGTCCGTGACGACTACCAACACCCGGGAGGGACGTGCCGGCCCGGCGCAACGTGCTAGCAATGAATCAATTATCTATAAATCAATTAGTTACGCGAGATATCCAAATAATACTTTAAGTGTCTGTAAGGTGTTTGTCGCACGTCCCGCGCGGGCTTTGCTGGTCAGACGCCAGCCGCCCTAGCCAGCCACGCCTTCGTGGACTGACATGTTTCCAAGGCTCGCTTGTAAGCTTCGCGTTCGCTGGTGCGGGCCATATAAGCCTGCTCTACCGCGCCGAGCGCAATGCCCGCAGCCCGTCGCGCCAACGTGAGGGCGTAGGTCACCGAAATGTCGGCTGCCGTGAACCTCTCGCCGGCAAGATAGGGAGAGAGCGCAAGCTGCCGCGTCACCAACCTCAGTCGACTTTCGAATGTCTCGAGCGCATCGCGAGCGCTCCAGTTCAGCCGGTCTGCCTCGGGTGCAAAATTGCGGGCAGACGAGACGTAGTTGGCGGGGACCGCGAGACCGGCTTCACCCAGATGAAGGAATTGCTGGTAAGCAGGGAAGGCGGGATCGTGTGGGTCCGGTGCAAGCGGCGTCGGCCCGTAGCGGGCCATCAGATAGGCCATGATCGCAATCGACTCGACCATCGTGACGTCGCCGTCTTGGATCGCGGGTATGAAGCCGCCGGGATTGATGGCCAGAAACTCAGGGTCTTTGTCCACGCCGGCCAGCAGGTCCACCTGCCTCAGCCGGTAGGCAAGCCCCATCTCCTCCAGCAGCCAGACAACCCGGAAACCCCGCCCCTCACCGAAGACTGTAATCATCTGTGGCCTTACCTCTCATGTACGATTTCGCAACGACGAACGG